>Ga0129333_10000924_pt1 | contig 25942 bp, 30 predicted proteins | sample CPB6_08_DNA_FD_94474 | JGI IMG/M metagenome (GOLD analysis project Ga0129333, IMG submission 94474) | Freshwater to marine salinity gradient microbial communities from Chesapeake Bay, USA - CPBay_Sum_0.6_0.8_DNA | ecosystem: Environmental > Aquatic > Marine > Coastal | place: USA: Chesapeake...
AGGGAGACCAAAGGACTCAGAAGTATCAGTAAGTTCAACATCAGAACTACCATAACCTGAACGAGTGGTCTGAGTAGCGGAGACAATCGGGACATTAAACTCAACTGCGAGTCCCCTAAGTTCCTCAGCAATTGCCTTGACAAATGTATAAGAATTGATATTGCTGTTTCCGCGATACCTACTGGAAGCACAAATATTAAGGTAATCGATGAAAATAATATCAGGTCTAAATGACTTCTTAAGTGCAAGTTCATTAAGAAGTGACTTAAAGTGTCCAGCATGAGCAGACGCTGTAGGATATTCCTTAATTATAAGAGTGCCTTGCGTTTTCTTTGCCAGGTTATTCACTTTTGTTTCAAAGGTAGATTTCGGCAATTCACAAATGTCTTGAATAGGAACATTCAAAAGGTTTGCGTCAATTCTTTCAGCAATCCGTTCTTCTGCCATTTCCAACGTAATGTACAGAACGTTCCGTCCTTGGAGCAAGACGGAGCTAGCCACATGGCACATGAATAGAGATTTGCCGACACCCGTACCAGCAAGAGCGATGTTAAGAGTTTTGTTAGGGATCCCACCTTTCGTAATTTTATTAAAGAACTCAAGATCAAATTCAATTTTTTCCTCCTTTTTGTGATACGATTCGTATCGTTGTTCATAATCTTCTAAGTAATCATGGCCAATGTGAGTATCAAAACTCACTGCCAAAGCATCTGAAAGAATCGTCGGAATGGAATCACGATTTTTCTTTTCATCATTACCATCAGCAATGTGAATAGATTCCATCAATGCCAGATAAATGGCACGATCACGACACCACTTTTCGGTTGTATTAATCAACCAATTTAATTCGACAGGAACATCTTCAAGGTGTTCAATCAGATGAACAATCTCCTTAAAAGATGTGTCGTTAATATCTTTCCTATTCTCAACTTCAATACAAAGAATCTCCTTCGTTGGAAGTTGATTATATTCCTGAATAAACTTTAAGACTTCTTGAAATATAATTTTCTGAGTTGTATCTTCAAAGTATTCATCTTTGATGAATGGAATAACTTTTCTTGTGTACTGTTCATTATGCAATAGGTTCCTAAGAATTAGAAACTCAACTTTCTCCATAACTAAATTCCTTACGTGCGATTTCGTCTAATTGTTGCATCACTTCTTCAGTGAAATATTCTTCAGGGTTCGCAAGAATTTGCTTTGCATAAATTTTCTTACCATCCATCTCATAACGGCCCGCAACATTTTTCCAGAGTCCGCCGAGTTCCCCGAGTTCCAGAAGACCATAATAACGATCAAGACCGCGCTCATCATAAAATAAACGGATTTCAACGTCCTTATTCTCCTTACTCAAACGCGATTTAGCAGTCTTAGCTTTGATAATATTGCCGACCACTTCTGTTCCATCTTTTTCTTTCTTTTTGCTGAGATAAATGATCGTACTTGCTGCGTATTTAAGTCCAGAACCTCCGCCCATTTCTTTTGTTGGTACATAAGCTCCGATGACATCGTATGTATGATTTGTGACAATGAGGGGAACATTTGCTTGTCCTAATTTAAGTGTGAGCATTCGGAATGCACCTTTGACCAATTGGGATTTGGTCATGTCACGAACTTGTTTGTCGTTCAGTGCATCAGTAATTTCTTTCTCGGTGGAAAGCATACCTAAAGAGTCTAACACAAACATACAGGGTTTGCGTTCTCCTTCAGGTTTTTTTAAGTATAAATCTACTGCTTTGAGCGCCTTACTACGAAACTCTTCTATGGTGACAACATTAACCACGACAAGACGTGATGTGTCGATGCCGCGTGACTCCACAAGGGATTTTGTAATGGCAGCTTCAGTATCAAAATAGAGGCAATAACCATCGGGATGAATATCGAGAAAATTCTTAACCACAGCGAGAGAGAAGAAAGTCTTTCCAGTAGAAGACTCTCCAGCAATAGCAGTAATCTTATTCCCAGATACACCACCAAATACGCTACCTGAAACCAGTGCATTAAAGATGAACGAACCTGTGTCAACATAAGTCTCAGTCTCATCAATGTCAGCAGCGAGTTTGGTATAATCATCGCCAATTTCTTTTACAATATCTTTAAGGAAATCCATTAGGTAAAAAATGAATCAAGGTTTACTGTTTTTTCTACATTCCATCCAATACAATCTAAAATTGTTTTCAATGGTTCTAAAAATGCTTTCTCAAATTGTAACTCATAATCAACATATTTGTCAAGACCAAGTTCTCTTGGAAAATCTTGAATGAAAGACATGATATTTTCTTGAATTGTATTAGGTTTTTTCAAATAAATGAACTTAACCTTTTCCCCATTGTTAATTAATGAATACTTATTGGTTAATTTTTTCTCTTTTATATAATGATTAAAAAGAAGTGCTCCACGAATATGAATTGGGGTTCCCTTCATATAAATGTCAGAATGCGAATAATACTTACGAACATCAGAAGCAGTTCTTGGAAAAGCGATGGATTCGGGAGGAAGTGTCCTGAATTCGCAACGACATTTTTCAATAAAATCAATTACATCATCTTCAGTCCCATTCATCATAATGTTGAAAGATTCTTTTAACATTTTACGGCAGGGAGCGGGAGTTGAAGATTTGATTGCTTCAATACCTTTGATTTTAAGTTTAGGTTCTTCATAACGAACACCTTCACTATCCCACACACTGAGAATGTATCTCTTCTTAGCAGTCCAAATTCCACGTTCAGCAATACATTCTCGCTTCATGATCATTTTCTGATCATACGCATTTACATATTTAGCCAGTTTTTGATAAGAACTTTCAATATACTTTTCAAGTTCTACTTGGCATACCTTATCAAGGAACGTGACAATACCTTCAGTAGTTTTCTCTCTTCCCTTGAATATAGTTTCAACCAGAGGCCCCATATTGACGTAAAGAGAATCAGTATCTGAAGCGATAACATAATCAACATCTTCAGTCTTAAGAATTTTATTGAGATATGAATTCATATGATTCATAATCCACTGAATTGACACTTGTCCAGACAGAGTAATTGCTTCAGCGTTTGCCAATTTATAATAACGGAAATATTGATTGCCGATAGCACCATAGGCAGAGTTGAGTTGAATCTTTCTTGCCATCTGAATGTTATTGCAGCGGGCAATTTCTTTTTCCAACTCCTTAGTTTTCTTCTTTTCATACTCTTGCTCCGCAGCAAGCATTTTCTTTTTGAAGATTACACGTTCGTTGTAAATCTTCTCCATGAGTTCTGGAAGAAATCCACGCACGTCTTTACGATACATTGCACCATTTGCACAAACTGCATAATCTTTATGCAACTCAAAATTAATTTCTTCGTTCAGAATCCTTTCAACATTTGCAGTGGGATGTCTTTCTTCCAGGAGTGTTTCTGGGGAGATGTTGTACTGCATAATAAGATGGGGATAAAGACTATTGAGGTCAAAGCTAACCACCCAATCATAAATCCCAGGAATCGGTTCTTTAACATATGCCCCCGCATATTTTTCATCCTTAGATGATTTATTCTTCGGGGGTATAACGATGTTGCGTTTCTTAAGATAATTGTAAATTATGCTATCCCACATTCTCACTTGGTAGAATACATCTACAAAGTTTGCCTTGGCATCATAGGCCATGGTGATTGCAAGTTCAATGAGTTTCATCTTGTCTTCTAATTGATCGACAAGTTCTACGTCAATGATATTGTATTCTACAAACTTCTGCCAACCATTCGTATAGAAATCCTTGAACGTATCAAACTCAGAGTGATCAAGTTTTTTACGGCCAAGTTCTACTTCAGCAATGTGGTCAAGGCGATAAGACTCTTGTGCCTTATAAGTAAACTTTTTGTATAAGTTAATATAATCAAGTTGACTAATACCACCAACATCATACGAAATTTGACTTCTACCATTTACGAAAACTTTATTTTCAGTCACAAGACCCCAAGGAGAAAAACGCTTCATGAGTTTTTCTCCAAGAATTCGATTCAATCGACGACAAATATAAGGAACGTCATACAGTTCCACATTCCATCCAGTGATTACATCTGGAGTATTGTCCATCCACCAGTGAATAAAGTCATTGAGTAGATCATACTCTGTAGAGAATGCGCGATAGTTGAGTTTAGGATTATTATGTTGAAATTTACCTAATCCCCAAGTTCGAATTGTTTTCGTAGCATAATCTTGAATTGTAATCAATAGAATTTCTTCGGCAGCAGATTCTGTATCAGGAAATCCATTCTCAGAAGCTACCTCAATATCGATCGTTGCCAATCTAATCTTTGAGATGTCAAACTTGATCTCATCCTCAGGATACTTATCCGAAATATACTGATAGATATAGCGATCATTCCCGTAGATTTTGAATCCTTCTACGTTTTCATACTTACTATAAAAATCACGACAATCCCTAACAGAACCAGGTTGAATTGGCTCTACGTTTTCACCTTCAAGAGTTTTATATTTTGATTGTTTTTTTGAAGGAACAAAGAGAGTGGGTGAATACTCTTCTTTGAACATGACATGTTTACCATTTTCATAACCACGAACGAGAAAGTTATTCCCGATCATCTGCACATTGGTATAAAATTTCATTCTTTAATCAAGTCGTCGTATTTTTCACGAAGAGTGGGAGTTGGTTCTGTAAGAGTAATGATCTTGTCAGAACTAATCATGAACGTATCTTGTTTTGTGTAACCACAAAGAAATGGTTCTAAAGTTTGATCGTTTCTTACAACAAATGGTTTAATCAACCTACAGTCAGGTTCTCCAATATCAACACCCACCTCTTCAATCTGACTGATCAGAATCAGATTGTTCAACAGTGCTATGATCTTCACTAACATTTTTCAATACGCTCCGTTCGTATAGTTCTTTAATTTCATCTTTTGGTTCAACAATTGTAGCAACATAATCTACAGCAATTGCAACCATTGTGTCCTTTGCATATCTTGGCCATACTTCCATATAGACCGAAAGTTCTTTCTCTCCTGCGCCATTTTCATAATTTGACACTTCTTGTAAAGAATCGCATATGATTTGACATGGATCATTTAAAAGATAAGTTACGACTTTATCTTCAATAACTCCTTCTTTTAGGTCAGAAATAATACTTTCACCAGATTTTAAAATTGCAACTTTGATTGTCATACTACTATTTTACCTCTACCTATTATAGCAAGAAAAAAGAGGGGCGTCAACTGGATTTTGCCAGTTACCCCTCTACGGCAAAGCGCCGACGATATTCAATTTTATTTAGTCTCCACCAGCACTTGATGATGATCTTTTGGCACATGCGGTTCCACCTTTTGCCATCGTATACTTTGTACGCTTATAACACTTTGGTTTATAATCACTCCATTTTACATTAGCACCAGGATCACCTTTCATTTCTAAAATAAAATTTTTAAATGATTTCATAGATTCGTTTCTTTTGATGCTCTGGAATAACTCTATTTAGTTTGATAGTGAGTAATCCATCAACAAAAGCAACGTTTGCAACCTCTACATCATCAGAGAGTGTCCAGGTGCGAGTGAATGCTCTCTTGGCCAATCCTTGATGAATGTACTCATCAGTTTCTTCATTATTTTTAACTGCCTGGACGAAGAGTTTGTTCCACTCTGTAGTGACTTCAATGTCTTCTCTCTTGAATCCAGCAAGAGCTAATTCCAGTCTAAAGACCGTTTCACTTTCTTTTACAAGATTGTATGGTGGATAATTTGTATGCGTCTCAAACGCAGTATCAAATCTCCTAAACCATTCATCTAAACCAATACTATTTCTTTGAATTGTTGCTAAGTACTTTTCTGTTTCGGGTACAGATAAAGTAAGTGAATTTGGACCGAACATAATAGACCTCCTTGAGCGTCTTAGTAGTGATGGATCCTTTCGGCATCCAATACTATTTAACCATAAAACGAAAAAGAGAGGAACGGTAAGAACCGAACCTCTCTTTAGGGTGTTCCGACTTTTGTAGAGACCGCACGAAAGGTCTCAAGAATATTTATTCGGTTTCCTGACCCTTACCTTTTTTGCCAATATTATACTTTTGTTCGAGAATCCAATCGCCTTTGTCTTTATAAGAAAGAACTTTAATTTGATTCAAAGGAGCAATATCTGCAATTGCTTCTTGTTTAACGACAGTAATAAGGCCCCAATCAGCAAGCAAGCGTGTGATGCGGTTTCGGCGCTGCACATCATTGATTGTTAGATTTGCATGTTTACCATCCAGGGCAAACAGTTCCTTAAAGTGGACCAGGTAATATCTACCTTGTTTATGAAGAATATGGCAACTCTGATAGAGTTTTTTCTCCTTTCTTGATGCTACTCCGATACGAGTAAGAGTTTCACGGACCTTTAGAAAATCGTCAGGTTCGTTCAAAAGAACTTCCACCATCATATCGGGAGTCCAATGAACTTGTGGTTCAACAGTTTGAGTAGTCATTTTTTTCCGCCAGTTTCAAGTCGTTGTTTAATAAAGTTAATTTGTTCTTTTGATAAAATTTTCAGTGCTTGAGATGCTTTTTCGTTACTATAACCATAGTATTGTTTAACACACTCTAAGTCTGCTACCTTATCTTTTCGGATCCAGGGAGAAAATCTCTTCTTTTTCCTCAAACTATTTAGATAAAACGAATATTGCATGTCTTTATCTAAGAAATGATACTTATTCATTTCGTTTGCAAACATGACACAATCAATATGGCCAGATAAACATCGATTAATAATATAGGGAGGGTAATCTTTTATTGTCGAAGAATCTTCGATTAGATCTTCTTTTGTAAAGTTAATAGAGTTCAACCAATCTTTAAGTTCGTATGTCATCGGATAATCTGAATCTCCTCATCATCTGTCCAAAGTTCAACCTTCGTTCTAAATCTATTTTCTTCTTTCAGTTTCTCATATCTTTTTGTTGCTTTCTTTTTCCACCAAGCAACAATATTTTCAAGATAAAACTTATCCCAGTTAGGTCCAGGAATAAGTTCATCTTGCTCACCAAGAATCACTTCACGAACATTTGAATAACCGTAATCAGAAATATAAAATCTTTTTTTCTGAGTCAAAGCAAATGCAGCATTGATTACATTATTAAATTCTTCAAGTTTTTGCTTATCTTGAAGAGAGTTTCGAATAATCGAAATCATCTTTGTCTGACGTTTCATCTTTTTAGATGATGCTTTATTGTCGGTCAGTGGTGTATTATTGTTTAGTAAAGTAAAACGGTCATGGAGTTTATGAAAGACTTCATCGTGCAGAAGTGGCAAGAATTTACTTTCAGTCAAACCTTTATATCTCATATAAGGTTTCAAACCATCATATTGAGACGCATCTGTGGTTGAACCATAGAGCGATGTAGTTTCAAACAAAGCAATATCTTTTTCAAAAACTTTATTCAAAGTCTCACGGGCAAAATGAGAACAGCACATAAGTGCAAGAAGTTTGCCGCCAAGATAGTTATAACCAAAAGGTTGTGATGGAACAATCACAAATCCCATGGCCGCATGGCGATTAAAAATAGAAAGATCTGGTGCTTTTCCTAACCACTCATTTCTTGGTTTTGAATTGATTGTTGGAGATCCAAATCGAATAAATCCAAGAACTTTTTTGGTATTTTTTTCAAATATCATCCAACGCAATTCTCTTCCGGGAATATTTGACTCGTTGTTATGCGAGGAAACCACCCGCAGTAGATTTACATAATGTTCCTGTGGAACTGCATTCTGAAATCTTGCACCCACAAATTTAATTTCAAACTCCATATCCTCAGGATGAATATCTTCGTTGAAGAACTCATCATGAAGAGGAACAAGAGAACTTGTTGACGCTATAACTTCTTTCTTTACAAATCTCAAATAGTCCTCAATATTAGACATATGAGAAAAGTATTCAATAAACTCATCTGCGGCCCATACCGCATCTTCTTCAGATACAATCATAATCTAACCATTGGGATACTAATACTCAATCTATCTGTAAGTGGTTCAAATAAGTGATATTGTTTTGCTGGAATATAAACGTTGTCACCAGGTTCAAGAATTTTTTGTTCTTTAATACTTAACCCACTATCAGAACTAATTACATCTGCAACATAACCATATTCATTATATACAGTTACTCTGGATTTACCAATGCATTGAACAATCAAATTATCTGGGTTATCGCAATGGACAGAAAAAGATCGACTACCAACTTTTCCAGCATAAATGTGTGATTGTGCATGAACGTTATTATCGCGTTCAACTTCCTCAATGAGATTTCTTACTGCAGGAGTTACAGTGCTACCGTGAATGATAAAGGTATAGCATTGATTCCAAAGATACTTAAGTTTTGGAATATCAAAACGCATTTCCCAATTTGTGCGAATAATATATTCATTAGGATCTATTTTTTTGCCAGTATTTGGATCTATTAAAACTGCAACATTTTCAGTGACTGTCGTGGTTTCAATAAAATACCACATCTCATCAAAAGTAATCATACAAATTCACATTCACACATAATTTCAGTGAGTGCTGCTAAGAGGTTAATTTCTTGATCAGCCACAAACGCAACTTGGTATTGATACTTAGCAATAATAAGAACGGCAGCGGGGATAGTGGAGGGTACAAGATTACCATACATGGCGTCATAAACCCTGCGAAGAATGACAGAAGAATCGTTATCCAAGTTGGAGACCACCCACTTTCGTACTTCTGCGAAGTTCTTGTCTTTGAGATATTTAATGAGATCATTTACTGAAACGTCTGAGAAAGATGCAAGAATTCCCGAGTCGATTTTTCCTCCTGTAGAATACCTCTGACATTCGTTGAGGACTCGACGGAAATCTGGGAAATGTTTTGAAACAAGTTCTGCAACGACTTTTTGATCATACTCAATCTTTTCTTGATCCAAGATTGTTTGGAGTCGCTGAAAGAAATTGACTGCAAGTTGTTGTTTTTGCTTTCCTTTGATGGAGAAATCAATAACAGCACATCGGGAGTGCAGAGGTTCAATGATTTTGTTCTTGTAGTTGCAGGTGAAGATGAATCGGCAGTTGCTATAAAATGCCTCAATATTCGCCCGTAGAAGGAGTTGGACATCATTACCCGTATTGTCTGCTTCGTCAATGATAATGACTTTGTGTTTAGAAGATCCCGTAAGTGAGACGGTCGAAGCAAAGTTCTTTGCCTGGTTCCGTACAGTATCCAGGAAACGCCCTTCGTCGGATCCATTGATGACATAATAGTCTGCTCCCAGTTCATTACATAGTGCCTTTGCAATTGTAGTTTTACCAATACCCGGAGGCCCAGCAAGAAGAAGATTAGGAATCTCTCCTTTCTCTACAAACTCTTTAAATGTTTTTTTAGTTTCATCAGGAAGAATACAATCATCAATTACTTGAGGACGGTATTTTTCCGTGAGAAGAAATTCACTTGCCATAATTTAATTTATCCAAGAAGGTTTACGCTCAGGCATACGTAGATAGTTATCAGACACCCAAGGTTTCGAAGCAATATACATTTTGTAGGCAGTAAATGTATCAATGCTGTCATCAAGTTTATATTCGTCGGGCATTGCACGGGCAAATGGTGTTACTTCTGTAATTTTACCTTTAGGAAACAAATAGTATGCTTGTAATAGAGTATTATAGCACGAATGTTGTTTTCCGTAACGAAGATGATATTCGTCTGCAAGATTCATACCATGTTTGATTAACCAATAGGCATTATGGATACTTTCCATTGCCCATTTGGTACAGGGATGATTGCGAAATGCTCCTTTCTCGGTTTTATAGGGGGTTCCATCTGCCTTAGGGAGAGTTCCGTATCCGTGTCCCCACTTGTCTGATGCCACAATAGAGAGCATCTGACAGCACTCTAGGGGCATCTTAACAACGTGTTTGTCGGGTAGACAAATAGCACTCTCAGCGGGCCAAGGGGAAGTGACAAAGATGTTCATCAACCAAAAGTAGAATCAGGCTCCAGAGCAATATGATAAGTCACATCAAATCCAGTATTCTTGAATCGTGACAAAAGTTTACGAGAAATCACCACTTCATAAGAACCGGGCAGGATCTTGATGTTTTCTACTTTGAAGTTAAAGGTAAAGACATCATCAGTCTCACCAACAATAACAGAAAAATCATTAGAAGTATCGTTCTTTTTATCACGAACAACCAGTTTCACCACACCTGCTTCACCAACTACAGACAAATCTGGGAGTTGATAAACAGCAGCAGCCTTAAGCAGTTTATCCAATTCTTTTGTGTCAAGAAGGAAGCAAACGTCCTCACTTGGAAGATTAATATCTTTTTCTGGAGGAGTTACAATTACATTCGGATCCGCAAAGAAATATTTTGAACGTGATTTACCTTCTTTAATCATCACATAACCATCATTCTGAAAATCAAGTTCAGCATTCTGGTGAAGGTTCAGTCCATTAAGAAATTGATTCAAATCATAAATGCCAAAGTCCTTAGGAAGTTCTTCATCAATCTTTGCTTCTGCAAGAATATTTTTCATCACAGAAATAGTGCGAAGAGAACTACCCTGCTTAAACAGAATAGATTGATTAATCGAAGAGAAGTTCTTCAGAAGAGTCAGAGTTTTATCAGAGAGTTTCATAGTTTGGGGTTTGAGTTTCATAATCAACGGAATTCGGTAAGACCATTATCCTTACGCGAATAATGACCATCAAAGTGAAGAAGAAGCATAGCATAATGAATGACTTTCATCAAATCACGCTTGCTACGGCCGTCTTTATCACCATAACGAGAACCGTATTTAATAATGTTTGCTTGACAAAAATCAGAAGCAAGTTCTTTTGCTGCCATTAGATCAATCGTTTGGACATCTTTGTAATCTTGTTGATGTCCACAATAGTGACTTCCATAAGTGCTAGTCACATAGTCCTGAATGTCCTTCAGGATTTTATCTTCGTTATATTTCCAGAGATGATTTGTGTTTTCAGGCATATCAATAGTAAAGGTTGAATCACTCATAAAGGGGAAGGCACTTTTTTTACCTTCCCCAATTATATCAGAAAGGTGCCTTAGGCGCAACTTCTTGAGAAGGCATCTGGAAATCGACATCAATTTTGTCATAGAGTTCCAAGAACGACTGTTTGGTCTCATCATCAAATCGTGCAGTGCAAACATCAATTGCTTTTGCTTTGTTGCCGAAAATGCTGTAAGCACGAATAATGTGAACCAGGCGGCGAGTGCTGATGATTTCCTCAATACCACCATCATAGAAAGTTTTACGGATCACATCTGCCCAGTCCACCAGGCGCTTACAGAAGTCGCGGTCTTCCACACTCAAGTCCAAAGCGATACCTTCCAGGATCTTCTGCTCTGTTGCGGGAGCAGGATAGGACTGCTCAAAGGTCACAGGGAAACGCTCAAGGAATGCTTCGTTGAGAACATTGGTGCCGATGAAGCGGCCATCATCAGAACCCTTACCTTTGGTGTTGGCAGTGGCGATAACGTTGAATCCAATAGCAGGTTTCACCCACTTACCAATCTTCTTAAGAAAAACGCCCTTTCCTTCTAGAATGGACTGAAGGCAGAGGATTTTGTTAGAAGCGAGGTCGATCTCGTCAAGGAGAAGAATAGCACCGCGCTCCAGGGCCTCAATCACAGGACCGTTGTGCCAAGCAGTATTTCCATCAACAAGACGGAAACCGCCGATAAGATCATCTTCATCCGTTTCAATCGTAATATTTACACGAATCAATTCGCGTTTAAGTTGAGCACACGCTTGCTCAACCGAGAACGTTTTACCGTTGCCCGAAAGACCCGTAATGAACGTTGGATAGAATAGACGGGACTCAATAATTTTTTTAACATCAGCAAAGTTACCAAACTTGACGAAGGTATCATCTTTTTCTGGGATAAGGTTCTGTTCTACAGGAGGAACTACTGCAGGAGCTTGATATGCTTGTTCCATCTTTCCAACTATAGTAGGAGTAACTTCCAAATTCCACTTGCCACGACCAGTTTTGAATTGATCGAGACGCTTTGTTACGGTTTGGTAGTTTGCATCATTCATACTACACCATGCACGAATATCTCCACTGGTAATATTATTACCATAAAGATTTTGAAGAGAAGTACGAATGTAGTCGGTGGAAAGTGCCATGTTTGTTTCGTTTCAACAAGGCTATTATACAGAAAAAGGAGGTCTTAAAACCTCCCTAGTGGTCAGTTAGAAAACCGTCCATACTTAAATTTCATTGCTTGAAGAAACCACGCATCAGTCAAAGACTTTGGTCCATAAAGTAAAATTTGAATTTGTTTATCCTTTAGTGATGGATCTGATAAAGCCAATTTTTTCCAATCTTTCATCACACTACCAAAGAGATAAATTCACCCAATACTTTTTTATTTAGTTTCTTGGTCTTCAGAGACTTGACAAACGCAGATTTGATTTGAGACTTAGTGGCATCTTCAGCAACTTCAAACTCCGTATCTTGAGAAAGTGCAGTTGCAGATAATCCGAAGTATGCATCATAACCAGAGTTAGTAATGGTAAAACTTTTCAGTTTCTTCCAATCGTTTTGAATTGCAATATAATTTTTGTCGCATTGTGGATGATACAAATGAATGAAACGACCTACATTACGGCCTTCAAGGACACGAATTCCAATAAAATTAATTGACGGAAAATTCTCTTTCAAGTTCTTGACAAGAGTGTCAGTAAACTCATGATACCCATATCCAAAGTTATAAGTAGTTCCGAGTTTGCGATCACGAAGAAAAGTTGTTGAAGGATTAACACCGCGACAACCAATATAAGGTTCAGATTCCCAACCGCGCTTTACTTCAACATGAAAAGGAAGACTATTTGATTCACCATCAGTTAGAACAACACAGTGAACCTTCTGAAGTTTATTCTCTTTCTGGAACTTGGGAAGAATCTGATGAAGAGAAATCAATGCCTCATTCAAAGGAGTTCCAGAAAGAGAAAGACGACTTGGATATGTAAATGAAGTGTGATAAATGTCAGAGAAACAAGAAGCAAGACGCCAGATATTGAGCATTTGATGCTCGAATTCTTTACCCGAAACTTTACTAGTGAGAATATTCATCATAGAGAATGTTTCATCAATTGCAAACACTCCTTCTTTTTTTTCATAATGAGGAGTGCGATCAACAGCAAGATGCTTACCAGTTTCATAATCATACTCTCCACGACGCCATTCATTTGTAAAAGCATACACTTCAAACGGAATCGCAACTTTCTTACAGAACCACACCAAATTAAACAATTGCTTACAGGTATCTGTAAGAACATGACTCATTGATCCAGACCAATCTAGAACAAACACAAGGCCGTGATTTTTACCATCGGCAAGAGTGGTGACTTTTTTGAATAGGTCTTCATTATATTTGTAAGTATGAAGTTTGGAGCAGTCCAGAACACCAGTGCGAGCAGTGGTAGCACGGGCATAGGAGTCTGCCGCTTTCTTACACTCAAACTCCTTCACCAGATAGTTGACTTCCTTCTGTGCAGAGTTTTTGAAATTGAAGAATTCTACATCTGTTTTTTCAAAAAGATTTATCGGAGCAAATCCTTTTTCTTCAGCCATCTCATTATGAGATTTCTGTTGTTGGTTAAAACACGAATCAATATCAAAATGAATATCTTTATTCTTTGCAATAATTGTCTCAAGATTTACTTTGGTAACTTCAACATAATTATTTTCATAACCATCCATGTTTACAAGATCACGAATCTTATCTTGAAGTGCATCTGCCGTTTTTACTTCTGGTTCTTCAGCAGATTGTCCACCAACAGTTGATGGTTGATCATTTTTAGCAGTTCCGCCAGATGATTCTTTTTCTTGAGATTCTTCAGAATTATTTTCATCTTCTGGTTGATCGGAGAAGTCAGAAGCGGGTTGGTTAGAACCTTCAGATTGAGACTCCAGATTATCCATGGGAGTTTTAGTTTCTTCCTGCTGCTTTTGCTTACAGAACTTATAGAGTTCTTCTGCGGCAATCAGAACATCAGAAAAAGTCTCACACTCACCGATCATACGAACGATGGGCATCTCATCAAAATCATCAAAAGGAATTTCTACAAAATTTCCAATCTTGTAATACAGATTGACCTTATCGGCAAGATTGTAAGTTGTAATATCATCATCACCCAGTTGGAAAAAATCTTCATCGGACAATTCCTTATAACCGTTATAGAAGGTCTTGGCAAGACCAGCATAACGACGCTTCATCAATTTCTCAATACGAGCATCCTCAACCACATTCACGAACTGTGGGGGAATCTTGTACTCTTTCAACCAATTCTCATCAGGAGTATAAAGAGCGTGGCCCACCTCATGACCCACCAGAAGGTCATACACGGTGCTGTTTGCTCGCTCCCACATAGGCAGAGTTAGCACACGAGTGTGGACATTAAAGCAGGCAGTCTCTACCTTCTTGTGTTCTACTACAAGGTCTTCTGTAGCAAGAAGTTTAGCAAGTTGGGACTTGATTTCGTGATTGACTGCCATAGGTCTGTTGCGTATGTAGCCATTATAAAAAGAAAGGTCGCCCTTTGGACGACCAGTATGACGGTTTTTGAACTGACTATGCCGCAAGGATCCTTCTACATAATTTCCTACACGTCTGCGTATCCTCATCACATTCAGTCAAACACTCAAAGTATTCATTCATCAATTCATCTTCACCATCTTTATCACGATTTTTCATATTATTCCAATAAGCAAGTTGATTAAAAGAAATAAGATTGTGCATAATTACCTCCACGCACAGGGAACATCATAATAAAGATTGATTTTCTGTCATTGTATTCTCACTCCATTATTCTACTACTATCTAGGCATTTATGACGATTTCTTAACAAAAATTTATGCCTACGAGTATATACCTATAGAAGAAGCGCCCCCTGAGAGGCGCTTCTTGAGTGCTTGGCGACGTGCTTTTGCTTGTCGAAGTGCTTGCGGTTTAAGTTTTCGTTTTTGTTCCTTTTTAGAGTGATGTTGCCAGTTTGGAGTGTTCATTGTCCTTTGTTTTATCAGGCCATCATACGCGAGAAACCTTTGACTTTATCAAACCTTATGACACTTTCAAATTTGTCTTCCATCCCAGTCTTATGGGAGATAATGAAAATGTTGGCATCCTTAATTACATAACGGATAATTTTTAAAAATTCATCAGTGCCTTGACTATCCAGTGAACTGTCAAAGACTTCATCCAAAATCATAAGATTTGTGGAAACAGAATTTTTATACTTTGCCACTTCTCTCCACGTAAACAGAAGTGCTAGATCGATACGTTGCTTTTCACCTTCACTAAACGATGCATAAGAAAAATCTTCATGAATTGGGGATTGAACGGTTTCGTTAAATTCTTCATCAAGAGTAAAGTTAATGTAAAAATCCATCATCTGAAGATAACGGTTTACTTGCTGATTAATAAGCGGAAGATACTTCTTGATGATTTTGGTTTTAACTCCACCGTCCTTAAGCAAACTGTACGAAAAATCATAATAATTAACGGAGTTCTTTTTCTCTCCTAGATCAGAATATATGTTTTTTAAATTTTCTTTAAAGGATTCTAACTTTTCATGTTCAATATTTCGATTTTGTAATTGATCGGCAATTCTTTGAATTTCCGCTTCAAGATCTCTGATTTGTTTTTGGTTTCCAGAGATTCGAATATTGTTTTTAGAAATTTCATTTGTTAGGTTTGTAATCTCCTTTGAAAGACTATTGAATTGAAGCTCTCTAAGTTCTTCTTCTTTAATTGCCTCCTCTAGTTCCTTATAACCAGATTGCAACTCTTTTGCTTTATTTTGAGCTTCTCTAATTCTATTTAACCTAAACTCATCTTCAATTGTTTGTGTGCAGGTAGGACAAACCGTATTCTCTGTAAAGAACTTGTGCTCCTGCGTAATCGTTGATACTTTTTGAGAAATCTTTCCTTTAAGATTTCCTAACTTACGAAGTTTCTCCGCATATCCCATCAACTCATCTTGCTCTCGAATATGTTCACGAAGAGGTTCTTCTAAAGATGAGTTCTTCTCCATGTAATCAACAACTTCATTATCCAACTTGGCAATTTTTTCTTTATTGGCATTAATATTGGCATTACCGCGACTCTCAAGTTCCTCAATAAAGTTTTTTTGCATCTCAACTTTATCTTTGAGCGTTTCTTTCTTTAGTTCTAAAGTTTTAATTTCATCTTTAACCTGCCTAATCTTATCCTTGATAATCACATTCATTGAAGAAAAGATTTTAATGTCCAAAAGATCTTCAATGACTTCGCGGCGATGAGCAGCAGGAAGTTGCATGAACGGAACAAAAGTGCTTGAACCCAGAATGACAATCTGAGTGAAAGACTTATAGTTCATTTTGAGAATTGTTTGTTCCAACCATTTCTGCTGATCCAAAGCAGCTGATGATTGGTCCAAAAGAGAATCGTTTCGATAAATTTCAAACACTGCTGGTTTGATACCACGAACTACTTTCCAATTTGTATTGCCAATTGAAAACTGAACTTCGACTCTACAGTCTTTCTCATTAACGCTATTGACAAGTTGTGGTTTGTTAATTTTGCGAAATGGTTTACCAAATAATGAAAATGTAAGGGCATCCAAAATGGTTGATTTTCCGGCACCATTTGTCCCAACAATCAATGTTGTTGTATTTTTTTGAAAATCTACTTCAATTGGTTGATTACCAGTTGATAGAAAATTTTTCCAAGAAATTTTTTCAAATAAAATCATTGTCGTCGGGGGGAATCACAAGATCATCTTTAGTAATTATAGTATACTGATAATTGTGCATTTCACATGTTCCAATCATCAACTCATCTTCAATTTCAATCACATGCATTTCAGGAAATCCATCTTCTTCCAACATGATAGCAAATCGAGTGGCATCATCTTCTTCTTCAAAGAGATAAAGAATTTGTTCTCCATCTTCATTTTGGACGGCATATGCACCTTCACTTTCTCGGCCATCAATTGTTAAAATATACATTTACACCATCTCACACGCTTCCTGATAAACATCTTGAATAATTTTTTGGATCATTGATTTATCCATTTCAACTTCTGCTTCTTCTATATATCGATTCAAAATAGATAGAGTATCTTCATTTTCAAAAGCTTCAAACTCTTCAGACTCTTGAATCTGGAAGTTTTCAACAATTTTGAGTTCTGCAACATTGGATGAATAAAGTTTATCAATAAATTGTTCAAACTTTTTGGGATCAGTTTTTTTGCGAACAATGACTTTTACTATTTTGTTTTGATATTCTGTAGGATCGAATGTTTGATGTGGCGTATCTTCGTAGTAGATATTATAAAAAAGTCTGTGAGGATTGTTGACTGGTGTGAGTTCTAATGTTTCGGTATCAAAAATATGAAATCCTCTTTGATCTCCAACATCAGTCCAAAACATTTCATAAGGATTTCCTAGGTAAAAAATCCTCCCATCAGTCGATCGAGTGTGATAGTGTCCCGAGAAGACATGACTGAACTTCTCAAATAACTTGCTTTCCACACCATGCTCCATGACGAGTTGTCGATTAACTCTAAATCCTTGGAGTTCAAGGTGCCCCATCGACACTGTGCAAGTTGTCTTTTGAATAGTTTTGAAAGTAATTTCTTCATTTTCTTGATTGATCCACGGTATAAAAAGGACTTTAAGATTTCCTACTTTAGTTTCGGTTGGTTTTGAATAAACTGTCACATTATCATACTCTCGAAGAAGAAGATCTACGGCATTTACTTCATTAGTATTTTTATAATATGCAGTATGATTTCCAACAATAGTATGAACTGCACATCCCAACTCTTTAAGAGGATCGTAATAATTGTTTTTTGCCCAAGCCAAGGCCGAAAAATCAATACCTTTACGACTATCAAACGTATCTCCCATATCAATGATAGTAGTGATTCCCTCCGCTTTTAGCGTCGGAAAAAATACTTCATTATAAAACTTTAGAAAATAGTCATGAAAGAGTTTAGAGTTCTTTCTTGCCCCAAAATGTTGATCCGTAATAATAGCGACTTTCATTCAATAGCGAAGTTTAGAATGGACAGCATCTTTGATGCTATTATAATCGGAATAGTTAGATCCGTCAACTGACCCATCTTCAAAGACTTGATCATATCCAGTTCTTTCAAGAATTTTATTTTTGATTTCCAGTTGCTTCTTTTCTTTTTGAATGCGTCTCAGAAATGCGTAGTGAATGATTTGAGTAAAGTAAGCAAAAGGATTTTGAGACTTTTCTGGATTGAAGTTATGAATATATTGAACACAATTTTCAATACCATCACAAATCATGTCATCCTTAAACATATAATTGACAAAGTTTGGTTTAAAGGATAGATGAGTTGCAATCTTTAAAAAACACTCACCAATGTATCGTGGAATCTGTGGTTGTGGTTTTCCTTGAATCTTTGCAATCTCTCTATCTTCTTTATATCTAATAAGTGCTGCAAGAAACTCTTTGTTATTGACGTAATGTTCTGACCTTTTCCTTTTAGCCATTACTGCTGTAGTTATCATAAGTCATTCTAATTTAATATGTAGGTATTATAACATCTTTAAAAAGCCTTGACAAGTATTTAAATTATCAGTAGAATACCTTTGTCCGGTTTGAAGATCAGGCTTAGCTACTTTTAAAGATCTTTTCTAAAATTTCTTTAGCATCATTGACATTCGCAATGTAACCCATCTTTCGACTGATCTGCGATTGACTATTTTTAATTTTTTGATATTGACGAACATAAGATTGATACATTGAAATCATTTCAATATCAGAAGATTCGGACATAGTAAGGATATCATCCATGTTCAGAATGAACATGTCTTCTGAAGTTGTTTTAAGCCATGGTTCTAATTTATAACCATAAATTCCCGTTCTTGTTTTAACTTCACTTATTGTAGCAGGATAAGATAGCAAAAGAATTGTTTTATCCTCAAGTTCTTCGGCAGATACTTTAGCGAAGATTTCCTCTCCCGTTTTTAATTTAAGTGTTGCATAAAAATCTTCTTCCATCATTTCTTTAACTGAATTGTAATTATTTCATAATTAAAATTTTCTTCGTTATAGATTTTAATTCTTTCAATAAGGTGATTGAGCGTATAGTTTTTTCTTGACTTGTATGTACAATCATCGGAGATATCATAAAGTATTGCTTTGGTTTTATTTTTTCCTTTTCTTAAAACTCTTCCAATTGATTGAAGATTTCGAATTCTTGATTTGCTTGGTGAAGCAAAAATAACATTGTGTAAATTTTTAATATTGATGCCAGTACTAAAAGTTCCGTAAGATGCAACGATTACTGCATTATTTTCTTTTTCAGTAATTTCTCTTACAAGTTCTCTTTCTTCCGCATCCACTCCACCATGAACAAAAAATACTTTACGATCATCTCGCTTATGTGTATTTATGAGATTAAATAAAGGCTCTCCATGTGTGGCAACCCGACTATAAAGAACTAATGTATTTCCTTTGAGATCTAACGTTAAATTTGTGATAAATTTATTTCTTTTTTCGTGAGAGATAAGATATTGAATCTCATCTTCATAGGTTTCAAATTTTTGTGGTGGTTGTTTGAGAACAATGCAATTGATATCTAACGTTGACAGATGACCTTGTTCCATCAGTTCTGCAGTCTTAGTGACTTTATATGATGGGCCAAATAATCCTTCAAGAACCCACTTGTGTGTTTGTGTTCCGTCAAGAGTTCCAGTAAATCCAAAACGATATTTTGCATGATGCAATTTAGTCATGATAGATATAAGAGACTTACTTTTGAAAAGATGTGCCTCATCGCCTATGATGACGCTATAATCTTCAAAGAAAGAACGTTCCAATTTATAAACAGACTGCCAAGTTGTAATTGTTACAGGATGTTCATTTGTTTTTTCTTTTCCTGAATAGATACGGTGGCAATATGACTCAGCATCCCATCCATAATCCTGGAAATCTTTGTACATCTGCTCTACAAGAGATGTCGTTGGGACAACTAAAAGAATTTTTTGCCCTTTATCCACATAATATCGCACGAGGGCGTAAATCATCAGACTTTTACCTGACGCAGTGGGACTTATCAGTAACTTTCGATTATGCCTTAGGGCATCATATACTCCCTCTATTTGATACTGACGTGGAGAATGGGAACAAATAGAGGCCATATAATCCTTTACACCTTCATATGAAATATTTTCATTGATTTCAAATGGAAGGCCGTAAAATTTATTATCTTCGAACTTATAAGTATATCCATATTGATCGCAAAAACTAACAATCTTATCTAAAAGACCAACATAGATTTGTTTGCTTCTTGTGTCAAATAAATGTATTTCCCCATTCCAATGTTTGTTTCTGTACTGAGGCATAAACTTCATATTTGGAACTTCGAACTTGAAATGATCTCTCAGTTCATACTCAATATGAGGTTCTGTCCGTATTTTCAGAAAAACTTCGTTTGACTTACTGATAACTAAGTTCGTATTATTAACCATAACCTGCCTGGAATTTTACAAATTCAATCGCATTTTTAATTTGGTAAGTTCTATTTTGAATTACTTTAAGAATGCTCTCTAAGTAATTTAGCATAGTTTCAGAATAGTCAATTTTGAGATTGACATTGGACAATTTTTCATCCGCATCCAAATATTTTTGCATCGTATCTTTATCCCTAATTTTTTTGGGAAAGGGATTTTCTACATAAACATCAGGATCTGCTTTTCCGGCATAATATTCATACCTCTCGTGGCGAATATTCCTTTTCTGTTGCTCTGCCTTTTTCTTTAAAAGAACTAAGTTATTATAAAGATCAAAGTATTTTGCATGTAATGCGGGAATATTTAAAGACTCTGTGTGAAGATTATCAATATCAATTTTGGAATCTTTTTCCCACATACTTTGAATCATATCAAGGTCAATATTCATAAGGGATCGCCATTTAAATCAACTATATTGTAGATAGTATACTTGAAAGATACATCTGCTGTAAAGTATTGAACATCCGTATCTGTTGCATTAAATTCAAGTGTGGATAAAGAGTATGGCCACAAATCTTTGAATTTAATTTTAAAATTTGCATTTTGAGCACTTGTCAAAACTTGCAAAGTTCCATCTGAATAGATGTTCATTAACTTTGATTGAGATGTATTTACGTTTGATTGTTGGTTCTGTAGATCATAAATTTCTTGCAAATCTTCTGGGTATCCAAGACCCCTCATCCAGTTTTGGATTTCCATGTAATTTTCAAGATTTTCATCTACAAGAAATCGAAGAGTAAAATCGTCGAAAACAATTTTATCGCCAGGAGTATCAATATCCTTAAGATAAGATGGTTGAACTGCTACACCTAGAGTCATTCCTGGAATGTTGGCCGTATTACTCAGGAAAGCAACTTTCGGTGCCCTGTTCAACATAAATTTAAAACCAATCGGAGACAGAAAATTTCGATTCTGTACCTGATTACTAAATGCGTTACCGACTGCCATCTTTTTCTAATTATTTATCTAATAGATCTTCAAGGATCGGACTATCGATAGCGTAACGGATACAAAAAAAGAGGGTCCCGAAGGACCCTCCAGTGAACTCTTGTGAGTATGGATCACATGAGATTCTTAACGGCAACGCGACGATAGTAGCGGTTGCTGTTGACGCGAAGACGACCCAGACCTTGATCAGTACCTTCTGCAAATGGGTTTGCAACGATACCGTAGCGGGTCTTAAAGCCGATCTTAGGCTGGAAGGTGTTCTCACCAACGGCACGAACCATTTGGAGAGGAACATATGGGCAATAGAACAGACCAGCATCATAAGGGGAAGAACCCTTATAACCAACAACGTAGTATTGGTTGCTGCCTTGTGCCAGACCGCTGTTATCAGCAGCCAGGTTTGCCGAATAAGGATCGATATATACGCGATACTTACCTTGGATTGTGCCAGCAAAGGTGTTGCCGGTGTCATCAACGTTCAGGTTAGCGTTGAGTGCAGGGGTGTAATCCAGAACACCAGCCATGGTCAGTGCTGAAGCAACGTCAGCAGAACACATGATGATGTTACCCTTGCCGCGACGAGTTCTCTGAGCGATTCTGTTAGCATCTCTTTCGATTTGGAACAGAAGACCCTTGAACTTCTCAACGGACCAACGACCGTTGGAGTCGATGTCGAGGTCGAATACACCAGCGGTCGCGGTGTTTTCTACAGCACCTTGTTCAGCAATCTTGTAGATGGTGCGGATAACTTCACGGTTAATCTCAGCAAGAATCTCAGTTGAGAGAATATTTGCGAGTTCCGCTTCAGCATTCAGACCATGGATTGCCTTGAGGTCTTGAGCAAGCTCAAGTGAGTACTCAGCCTTCAGAGCGCGTGACTTTGCAGTAACGGTAACTTTCTCGATTGAGAAAGCCATCTGGTTGAACTGATTACCATCGCCATTACCCAGGTTCTCAGAATCGCCAGTTGGCATACCTGAACCAACATTATATGCGGTTGAGGTTGCAGAACCAACGGGGTTAAGAATTGAAGGGTTGGTGCCGCTTTGAGCGGTTGTACCAATACCAGCAGCGGCATCAGCAAAACCACCTTCAACGTTGAAACCACTATCTTGACCTGAGAATGAAGTATCAACTTCATTGAAGAATGCTTCAGTTCCGCTCTGAGTGTTGTAGCGGGAGCGCATTGCGAAGATGAGACCAGTAGGACCGCTCATTGGTTGAACGCCAGCCAGGTCATAAGCGACCAGGTTAGGCATTGAACGACGGATCAGAGAGATCAGAACTGGGTCAAAACCTGCATTAGGACCAGCTGCGGGTGCAGTACCACCACCGGTACCACCACCGAAACCGCCATAAGCACCAGCAGCGTTAGCTGCGTTGGTTGGGGTCTCCATCAGGCTCATGCCGGAGGAGAATGCGGACTCCTCGCGGAGGAATCTTTCTTGGTTCTCTAACAGGACAGCGGTTACCGCTCTACGATGGGAATCTTTGATTGGATCAAGACCCTCATAGTTGAGGAGTGGGGCCCACTTTTCCTGCAGATGTTCTGCGTGGAACATTTGCGTTTACCTTTTGTGAATGTTTACGTTTGATTTAATCTTAAATTCAGTTTTTGGCCACAGCCTGAAGGGTTCTGAGATATGCAGCCATTGTACCCGAAACTGATTCGGATGCCTGGTCTACACCTTCAGAAAGGGTTTCGGTGTGTGCCTTTGGAGTTTTACTTGCTGGGAAATATGATTCTCTCAGCATCTCCAGTTTTTCACGATATTCTTCCTCACTTTCAAACTCAACACTTTCGGAAAGTGAAGCGAGCTTCTCTTTCTGAGTAGCAGCAAGGCCCTCAGAAACTTGATCTAAGATCCCATCAGCAACCGACTCTGCGAGACGCTTGTTAAGGGAAATATTTTTCTCAATTTGCTCGTTGAGTTTTGTCTCCATTTCATCAAGTTTGTCTACCATGCTCTCGATAACATCATATTTATCTTCAGGAATTGTTACATAATGTTCTTCAAAAAGTCCCTTCATACCTGAAAGGAACGATTCAGTAAGCTCGGTCTTCAGACCGTGCTCAATAGCAAGTTCATTTTCGGTGAACCATTCTTCGGAAACATATTCAAGATAAGAATCAACACGCTCAGCGAGTGCTTCTTTGATTTCTTGAATTTCTTCCATCATTTGCTGCTCATATTCAGCAGCAACTGCTTCTCTGATTTCATTAACTTTTGATTTCAGAGCAGCTTCAAAGATAATTTTTGCTTTTTCTTTGAAGTCTTCGGATAACTCTTCGCCACCGAGGAGAGCATTTACATCATCTTCGATTTGGAAAGATTCTTCCATTTCTGTTTCTTTCTTATTTTTTTTCTTACCTTCCTCTTCCTCGTCTTCGTCTTCCTCTTCCTTGGCTTCTAAGAGTTCTTCGTCTTCATCATATTCATGATCTTCTTTCATACCCTTCATAGGATCAGCAGCCTTAGCACCCTTATTGACAACATCTCTTACTTGCTTCAGAGTTGCGCCAGGTGTCTTCAGTTTTGCTGAATCATCATCGGAACGATAATTTTCTGGTGTTGGGCCTCCCAGATCCTCTACATGACCAAGTTGAGTACCTGGATCTGCCATATGAGGCATTGCCTCTGCTGCCTTAGCATTTGCATTAACGGCAGTTTTGGATTGCTTAGTGCCTACTTCCATTTCTTGTAAATCTCCACGAGACATTTGAACTCTCCGTTTAACCTTAGTTATAAACTATATTTATTTATTAAATTAAAGATTTGAAAGAAAATCATTGAACAGATTTAATTTTTGCTCATCAAGTTTCTTTTGATCCACAAGAGTATTGATTCTCTTATAAGTTTTGGTGGCATACTTTTCACGAAGAATGCCGCCATCCCATACCCATTCTTTACCTTCCATAATTCCCGAAACAAACGCATCAGGAGCTGAAGGATCTGCTACAATATCAGCAGCAGTTGCAAGCATGAAATCTTCACCAACTACATTATGTCCCTCTCTGGTCAGTTTCAAAGATCCAACACCACGAGAAGAAACGCCCAACTTAACTCCTTCGCCAATCAGAGATTCTGCGATCTTACCCATTGGGGTTGAGAGAATCTTTGCCTTGCCGATAAAGTTAGAACCGCTTTCACGCAGAGAAACAATTTTATGAGAAACACGATCCAGATTTACAGTTGGGCCATCTGGATGACCGAGTTCTCCAAGTGCTCTTCCTTGCTGAATATGATTCTCATTGTAGCGAGAAACTTCACGGCGAAGAGTTTCCATTGGATACATGCGACCATTGCGGTTGCAAATATCACCTTGAAGAAAAACTCCTTCAATATAAAGTGATTTTTTACCGTTGCGTTCTTCAACGATAAATTCGACTGATTCGATTTCTTCCCTAATGAGTTTCATTATGCTTGTCCTGAGATTTGAACTTGTTGTGTGTAAAGAACTCCGCTACCAGTATCGGTAATAGCAGCAACTTTAATTGAATTTCTTAAAAGTGTATCTGGATCTGAGAATGCGGTTACGATTCCAGCAGTATTAGTTGCAATTCCAATTCTTGTTGAAAAATATCCTTCATAGTTTGAAGTATTGAACACTTCAACAACTGGAGCATGAGTGAAATTATAATAAGTTTGATTTGCCGCAGTCAAACTTACATAATCACCAATACCAAAAGGTGATGTTTGTCCTTCAGGGAAACTAATGTATGTTGTGGATCCAGTAGTAACTCCAACAACTCTTGCAGAACCGTTATCGATTGCAAGAGTTGCTGCAGTTCCAGAAGGAACACAATAATCACTTAAGGTAGCCGTTGGTTCCGTTCCAATTGCTACAAAAGCATTAGCTCCAGTTGCAACAACACGAAGAGTGTTGCTTCTCCCAGAAAATGCATCTGATTTTGTTGTTGTGGATGTAATGGCAAAGGAAACGCCAGATCCAACTGGTCTATGAGTCATTATTCTTATAATACATTTAATAGTTATTTATAATTTACAAAACTATCTACTAATTTCTTCCCAGTCTATTGCAGCATAAACTTCTTCAGAACTTGATACCGGAGATGCTGCAATAGCAAGTGTAAGTTCGTAAGGAGTTCCAGTTAAACCATTTCTTTCTAACTGGAACTTAAATAGTGCTTCCTTAAGAATATCAACATTTGGAGAACCTTGATTCGCTGAATTGAAAAATCCAGCTGCCAATATTCTACCTCCAGTTATACCAGTTCCATTCAGTTTATATTCAACAGCACTATCAGCACCAGCACTTGTCCAGGTTCCTCCCGTAGTAGTTCCCGATGCTCTTACCTGCCAATTATAACTGATACCATTATTAACTCCCATCAAAGAAATAGCTGTTAAAATTACAATAGCATCTAAACGATCTGGAGATGATTTCAATCTTATACTAATTACTGGATAAAAAGTTCCAGCAGCACTAAGA
>Ga0129333_10000927_pt1 | contig 25874 bp, 34 predicted proteins | sample CPB6_08_DNA_FD_94474 | JGI IMG/M metagenome (GOLD analysis project Ga0129333, IMG submission 94474) | Freshwater to marine salinity gradient microbial communities from Chesapeake Bay, USA - CPBay_Sum_0.6_0.8_DNA | ecosystem: Environmental > Aquatic > Marine > Coastal | place: USA: Chesapeake...
ACAATGCCCTGCATTTTTAGAGCATGGAGACATGATTAAAGATATTTTGCAGTCAGAGTTTAGTGATCCATTTCGATTGCCAAATGATGAGCAGATTACCCAAAGAAGAGAGGCGATCGCCATGCACATTCCATTCCTTCGCAAGCATTATCGCAGTTGGACTGAATACATCGTTGTTGACCAAACAACCCGCAGAGACAGCCTTCAATCCCCCGCATTACAGCCATATTTGCAAGATAAACCTTTGCTGACGGGCGATGCTGAGGACAAAAAGAAAAAGTCAGACCAAATGATTGCGAGCGATCGCCTAATTATGGGTGGGTCAAAATTATATTCTCGATGGGATTTTGACGGAACAAATATTGAAGAGGGATTTATTTATGATGCCCTTTTAGAGTTTGCAAAATCTCCCTATTTGGGCGGAAAAGGCAATCGCGGTAATGGCTTAGTCAGCATGGAAATTTGGTACAACACCAAAGATGAACAGGGACATTTATTGAGTCTTGGTGGCTCGTCTGAAGTTGTTAGCGATCGCGTTACTGCCAAGTTGAAAGATTATCGTGAATATCTTAATGACTATCGTGGATTCCTTTCTGAAGCGAAAGAAGCTCCTGCTATTCGTGAACTATTGGGGGCTGCATAAATGAATTTTGAGTCGTTGCAAATAACGGCTTTCCTGTCTAATGGGATTGCCGTTTATGATGACTGGTCACCGCAATTAGAAAGCCTTGTGATTGGCGAAATTATTCAGCGAGAACGGTTAGCTGTTCCTAATGCTAGTGCGGAGCAAGTCAAGGAAACAATGAAGGCGATCGCCCCATTAATTCCATTTGAAATGTGGGAAGGGATTTATAAATGTTCCGCTCCTGTTTACCAATATAAATGTGAAGAAACAACTAAATTTCGTAAGCGATGGGAACCCAATGGGCAGGTAAATTGGGGGAAGCGTAAGCCTAAATTTTCCACGTCTGAAGGGGGCGAAAAATCCTATGATTTACCTTTATTCCTTCGTTTAACTTCTCGTATTGATTGGTTCGCAGTAGGCGATCGCCAAGCCATAGAAAACATTGTTTCTGATATTTCAGGCATTGGGAAAAAGCGCAGTCATGGTTATGGTCAGATTGTGCGGTGGGAAGTCACGGCGATCGCTGAAGATTGGTCATTAGTTCGGGATGAAACATTGATGAAGCCTATCCCTACGGAAGGACTGACCATGTTGGGGTTGCCGCTATCTCACAACATTATGCGGTGGGGATACAAGCCTCCTGCGTGGTTGCCTGAGAATAAATTGCTGTGTGCAATGCCAGAGGTGGTAAGGCAATGTTAAGCACAGGGGACGGGGTGCAATATCCTTGGGTAAAGCGCAAGGCACAAAAAGCTTTGTTAATCATTCAAGATTGGCTTGAACAATGCGATCACCAAGTTTATTGCTCTGTTTCTGGGGGGAAAGATAGTCTTGTCGCTAAACATTTAATTCAGCAAATTTACCCAGATGTCCCCTTGGTTTGGATTAATCAAGGGTATTTAGCGGAATGGGATGATTGCATTGAGTTGATATACAAGTGGAAGTCAGACGGCGAAAACGTTGTAGAGCTTTGCCCCGTTCGTGATTTGTGGCATTTGTATATAGATTTAGGTGTCCCATTGGAGGGAACAATGGATACGAAAGCAGACAAGATAATTAATCAAAAATTAATGTATGACCCCTTGCAAGAATATCAAGAAATAAACGGGGTAAAAGGCTATGCGTGGGGAATAAGAAAGCAAGAATCAAAGGGTCGGGCTATGTATCTAAAAAAGCATGGTCAAATACACCAAAACAAAAAAGATGACTTGATTGTTTGTTCTCCTGCCGCAAATTTCACAACGCAAGAAATTTGGCAATACATTGACATGAGCAAGCTTGAATATCCCGCTATGTACGACAGGGACAGAATGACGATACGAAACGGCTGTCCGATTGGAACTACAGGGGTTAACTGGGGACGCTTAGTCGAATTACGCAAGCATTATCCAAGTATATTCTCGCGGTTTGCCGATAAATTTCCAGAGGTCTTAAATCATGTCTAATTGCTATCTTTGTGGGACAACACCAGCTCCCAATAAATTAGCTCTTAAAAATACATTTACGGCGCATTGCTTCGCTAAATTCCCAGAGAGCGATCGCCTGTGTGACCGTTGCCAATTTTCAATTGATACCCGTGCTAATTATTGGAACGAAACAAAAGGGAAATATAGCCTTTTGTACGCTCGGAATTGGTCATGGTTGTATCAGGGGGATCGCTTAATTTCCCCCGTGTTTGATGGAGAACATGAGGGCTTCCCTGTGGTCAAAAATCTAGCAACCCGTGTTGAGATGCGTAACTGGTTGTTGAATCCACCAGAGCCACCGTTTACTATGGCGATCGCCGAATCAGGGCAAAAGCATATTTTATTTTTGGCACAGGAAGCTCAAAGCAAAGATTTATTCCCCGTGCAATTTGAAATGGATGCAGTATTGATTCGGCGTAGCTTTTTTGCTGAATTGCTAGATATTTTTGAGCGATTGATGGGGTTAGGCGCAAACAAAAGCGATATTGTTTCGGGGCAATATAAATCTCAATTCCTGTTATCTGCTTACCTTGACCCTGATTTTCAGGAATGGGACGCGGCGATCGCCAAGCAACGGGGCGGACGATTACTTGAATTAGTTGCCCATGTTGCCCAAAAGCCTACGGAGAAAATTGATGAGCCAAAAAGCATTGCCCCGATAGAAGAAATTAAGCCTATAGGAAATAAACAGCTTAGTTTGTGGGGATAGCGATCGCCGTTAAACTTACAACACTAATTTAGTAGCCTATAATTGACACAGTTATTTGGTCGAGCCTATGTTTCCCACACTCGAAAATGCAAGGGCGATCGCCAAACAAAAAGCAGGTATCAAAGCCGAAGTGACGACGTTTGATGCCGAGATTGATGCTTGGCTAGGAGAGAGTAAAGCTCTGAGGAATGGGGTGGACGAATACCGCCCTTATTTTGTGGCGGCGTTCTGGATTCAAACTAATCGAAATGATCAAGCATTGGTGGAAGCCAGCGGATCGGCAAAGTTTAGAAATTCAACTGAGAAAATGAATTATCAGCCCGTCATTACGGCACTTTTCACGCTTCAAGCTCGAATCGATGCCGCGTTAACCAATATCCCTAGCGGTTGGGATGCCCAGAGTGCCTTGGATGCTCTCTGTGGTTGTGAAGGTGATGGTGAGGCTGTGGCGATCGGTGGTGATAGTGCGACAGCAATAATGGTGATATGAACGAAACCCGACTAGACAGTGCCAGTTTGAGCCGAATCATTTCCTCTGTTGCCAACAACAATACGGGGGTGGGAACACAGCGAGATAAAACACGCTCTGGGGTTAGCATCAATGCGTCCTATACGTTGCACGAATGGGAAATCCAAGAGCTATATCGTGGATCTGGATTGATCCAAAATATCGTGACGGCGTATCCAGAAGATTGTGAACTGGCATGGTTAAAAACAAAGACTCCAGACTTTCCAGACTCGGCGATCGCCATCGAAGAATACCTGAAGCAAATTGAATTTTCAGGGGATTTTGATTCGATCCAAAGTGCCTTTGCACGGGCATCAATCCTCGGTCGCCTGTACGGTGATGGGTTTATTGTCATGGGCATCGCTGACGGGAAAGACCCCTCAGAACCTGTCGAGCTTGGGGCAATCCAATCGATTGAATGGCTGAAAGTTTTTGATCGCTATGAGGTCCATCCCGAATATGTTGGTAACGGCGATCGCCTATCCCCAGAACATTATCGAATTTATCGCAGTGGCAAACTAGACGATTTGCGGTGGCATAAATCCCGCGTGCTCCGATTCCCCGGCACAAGACTTTACTCGGATCGATACCTGACCAATGAGGGTCTCAATGACTCGGTATTGCAGGGGGTCATTAACTCATATCTAAGCTGGACGCTCTCGGTGATGGCAGGGTCTGGGATGATTCAGGACTACAGCCAGATGGTTTATGGCATCAAGGGATTAGGCAAAAAGCTTGGTCAGGATATGGTCAGCGGCAATGACAATAATGAGCAGCAAATCAAAAAACGGCTGTCCACTGCTGAGATGGGGCGATCGTGGTTAAAGGCGTTGATCATTGACCTCGAAGAAGAAAAAGCCGAATATATCCACCGCAATTTCTCTGGCGTTGACGCGATTATCAATGTCCAAGAGCGGTCATTTCTGTCCAACGTCGATCTCCCTGCCTACAAGATTTTTAACCAATCAAATTCATCAGGACAAAGCATGGGCAATGGGACAAATGCCGCGCTTATCCAGCAATTTGACTGGTGCGATCGCAAGAATACATGGATGCAGGTTAACTGGGTGCGTCCCTATACAACCCTATGCCGATACATTGCGGCGGCGAAAAATAGTAAGTTGGGCGGCGTTGATAAGCTTGGTCGATTGGAGATCAAACCAGCGGCGCAAGTCACCTTGAACCCTCAGCAAAATGCAGAGATTCAGAGCGTTATGGCGGACATTCACCAACGGATGCTCAGTATGAACGCCTACGGTGTGGCGACGGTGCAACAGAACTTTTTGGAACCCACTGAAGACGGCAAAATCCAGATCGCCGAGGCGGATTTATTTACCATCGCCCCTAGTGAGGATGACGATGAGTGATAGCGTTTATCGGACTGGGATAATTGACGGAACCGATTACGACAGTGCCGCACCCCAAGGCAAAGCACGGGTCTTACTGAGTGACAAAAACCCTGGCATTCTCACCAAACCTATCCCTGTCTGTTTTCCCTTCGCTGGTGTAGACAAGGCTTATTTCATGCCCAAGGTTGGCGATCGCGTGATTGTCCTGCTGTCTCCCAATGGGGATGATGGCGTGATCATGGGTGCGCTCTATACGAAGCAAACCACGCCGCCCGTCAGTGATCCGAGCAAACATCACATCGCTTTTGATGACGGCACAACTATCGAGTACGACAAAGCTGAGAGCAAGCTGACCATCAATTGTGCTGGAGAGGTGACGGTTAACGCTACTGGTGCGATCGCCCTAGAGTCTGCGGTGGAAGTTACGGCGATCGCGCCCTCTGTCACCTTCAATGGCACGGTACAAAGTCAGTTTGGCAGTGGGGAGAATTTGGACTTTAATGCTGGACGGATAAATTTGAACTGATTAGGCTGTCCTAAGGCGACTGTTTCCTTAGCTTTTCCCCCACGGCGATCGCCACCCAATCAGAAGCGGTCAGCCCTGACTCTGCAACAGCCGCTAAATATTCCGGCTCCCATTCCTTGGGCAATCGAAAACTTAGACTCCTGCCACGGACCATCCCTTTAAATGGAGTTGATGGGCTTCTATGGGCAGGATCAGATTTTGCCCTATCCAAATCCCACCCCTTACACAATCTTGCATAGTAAGCTTGGCGGGTGATTGACGGGTGAGCGTCAGACGGCAAAACCGTTGTAGGAACTGACTTTGGCTTAGACATAAAAATAATTTAATTAAATTGTTGACAATTATATTTTAGTTTGTTATTCTTAAGAAGTAAAGACGTTCCGGGACGTACCCCGCGCAAGACAATGACTAACTCCACAGCAATCGCAACTCACCTCCAAGCTTCTAAAATCATCGAAGTTCGTGAATGGGTAAAGGTTCTCTGGGTGAAAGCCATCGTTGCAGGGCGGGTCGTCTGTCGGTTCGTTAGCAAAAAAATTGGAGCCACTGAAATGAATCCTCGTGAAAAATTTGATGCAATGAGCAGCCAGCTGAATTTTAAGCTGATTGCCACTTATGGAAAGGAGAATATTAAGTCTGATGCACTCTCAAGAATGTGGGGATTGCTTGACCGGATTGGAACTGGCGGAACTTACGAAAATCCTTACATGAATGCATCGTTTATCCTTGCTAAGATGCCTGAATGCATCCGGGAAGAATTGGTCGAGCTTGCCCACGCGATTGAAGCTGAAAAGCAATCCGCCGACAATCGCAGCAAAACAGAAAAAGCCTTGGACAATATCTATGGCGCAGGAAACTGGACGCAACGTGACCGCGAAGATTATGAAGGATAACCCCCTCGCCTTAATGAGGGCAGAGCTTAAAAAGCTTAATGCCCTCGCCCGTCGTTACCGTGCCGCCCTTGAGGAGATTGAACTTAATCCCCATGTGGATGCGGTGGCGATCGCCAAAGAAACACTCAAGCAATCTATTGAAAACAAAGGACAAAATCATGAATAGCTACGGATTTAATGGCACAGTTCCCGCGTGGGCAGCTTTTGCGGAATATGACTACATCAATGGGGAGTTCACGGGGAAGCTTTTCACAGAGCAAGAGGCAGGCACCTACAAAGAATCATTTATTAATGGGGAGATACATTTAGGATTGGAACCCGTCACCAAATAAATCACCAGCCGCTCAATCATGGGCGGTTTTTTCTTGTTTAAATTGACCGCAACAGCATGGATAGTCCTTCTTGAATCACAGCGATCGTTTGAAGTAATCACCCCGCGTTAACATCCGGTGATCCGGTCGCTACCACTGCGCCACAGGAAACGGAACTCCCCACCACGGCGATCGCCTGCCCATTCACCAGAACCGAGCCAATCCCACTGGTAATCGTTTGCGCCCCATGGAGAGAACAAATTACCGCGTCACCGACTCTGGCGATCGCCAACCCATTGCAATTGCAGTCTGGTGAACCTTCAATAATTGTGCCGCCGTGACTGATGCTGTCGCCAATTCTCGCTACTTGAGGCATAATTTGGGGAGTATTAAATCACACTATTTTAGTGTCTACAGCAAAAGTTCTCAGCACGATTCAAAGCGGTTATTGGTCGCCATCCCTCGACAATCATGGGGTGGTGCTAGAAGGTGTTGACGATATTGCCCAGTGCATAAAAATTATTTTGCTTACGCCCAAGGGCAGTATTCCCCACCGCCCAAATTTTGCCAGTGATATTCCGAGCCTGATTGATTTGCCCCAGACGGCGATCGGACCCCGATTAATTGCGGCGGTTTATGAGTCGATTTTGACGTGGGAGCCAAGGGTGGAAATCGTGAAAGTTCGCTTTGATTTCAACAGCGATAACGACTTCGGCAAGGTTGATTTGTATATCGATTGGCGACTAAAAACAGGCGGTATATTGAATCAAACAGTGGTGACTGCATGACCTTACCGAATCCCATTTACGCTACCCCTAACGCTCAGACCGATCAAGAAGCTTTTACGGCTCAGTTTGTCGAGTTAACCGGGCGCGAGATATTTCCGGCACAAGTCGAGAGCCTATTGATTGAATATTTAGCCCAAGCCTCAACGATCGCCAAACAGGGGATACAGTTCGCTGGAGAGCAGACCCTCGTTAATTTTGCGACGGGGGCAAACCTTGATCAGTTGGGGGATGGCTACGGTGTCCCACGGTTGGAACCACAGGCGGCACTGACAACCCTAGAATTTACCCTATCCACTGTCAGCCCGAATGCCACATTGATTCCCATTGGGACAAGGGTACGGACGGCAGATTCCCAGTTTTTGTTTGAGCTTTTGAATAACGTTGTGGTTCCGGCTGGTGAATTGACGGGACAAGGGGAGGCGATCGCCACCGTGACCGGAGATGCGGCGAATGGCTATGCAGTCGGACAGGTGAATAGTCTGTTTGATCAGGTGTCGAACGTTGCCAGTGTGACCAATATTTCCGTGACAAATTCCGGTGGGGATGCCGAAGGGGATGAAGCCTATCGCACTCGCATCAAGTTAGGCTTGAACGCTCTGAACACCGCAGGGAGTCGGGATGCTTACCGATTCTTGGTACTGAGTGCCGACCCCTCGATCACAAACGTTTCAGTGCGATCGCTGGATGATGACGAGCGGATTGCCCAGCAGAATGTTTTAGCAGAACAGAACGCACAGGCTTTTATTGACTTGGTGCAAAATTCTCCCTACAACATCGACATGAGTTCGGTCCCGTTGGAAGTTTTAGCGGCGACGGCGAAACCCTATGTGCAGCTTACTCGCTTCTTTGTGGAGGTTTACGTCCTCACGAAAACGGGCTTGCCTAGTGGGGAAATTATCTCGAAGGTGATCGCCGCCCTTGACCGTAACGATCGCCGCCCGCTGACGGACACGGTAAAAGTTTTCTCGCCTCAGAACGTCAGCCAAGCGTTATCCGTAAACGTGACGCTGCTTTCCAGTGCCGATGGTCAACAACTATCCGCCGATCTGAATGCCGCCGCCCAAGCCTATGCCACCGAGATTTCTGGACAGTTGGGGCGTGACATTGTGCCATCACAAATCATTGCCGCCCTTAGTCTTGAGGGGGTAAAGGAGGTCACGGTTAATAGTCCAGCGTCGGCGATCGCCGTGGATGTAAACCAGCGTCCCTTGATCACCTCGATCACCATCAATCTTGTGGGGGTGGCTAATGAGTAACGATTGCCCAGTAGACCCCACATACTTAACGCCCGTTTTCCGTGGGACAAGGTTTGAATCGTTCTGGCACATCATCAAGACGTTCACGCTGTGCCAAAACCTAGACCCTTTAGCGAAGTGGGATATCGACAACCTAGACGAATCAATCTTGCCCCATTTGGCGCAGGAATTAGATGTGTTTGGGGATAAGGGCTGGTCATTGGCTGACACCCTTGCAAAGAAGCGATCGCTGTTAAAAAATGCTCTTCAATTGCATCGATTGGCAGGGACTCCGGCGGCGATCGCCTTGGTTTTTGAAGTGTTGGGACTCGGAGGCATTTCATTTGAAGAAAATCCCCCCTTGGTGTGTGACGGTTCGGTGATCTGCAATGGCGCAGAAGTTTGCAATGGGAAAAAATGGGATCGATTTATTGTCAGCTTTGAGACCGAACCGGATGGTTCTCAATTTGAGCTTGTGGGGCGGCTGATTGACGCTTGGAAAAACGAACGATCACGCCGAATTTTGCAAGTAAATTTACTCGTCTGCGATGGCTCCGTCCTTTGCGATGGCTCCGAAATTGCAGACGGACTAAAAGGTAATTAACGAGGGCTTATGGCTACAATTTCAGAAGAATCTGGCAGCTTTCCGCCAGTCACTCAGGTAGAAACAACAACTCAGATATTAGGCGGCGATCCTCCTTACAGCTACCCAAATGCTCAATTAAAAGAGTTAGTGGATCGGGATGCCTACCTTAAAGCGCAGATTGAAGCAATCACGGGAGCTGGCTCAATCAACACCTTAGCCCTCGACGTTGAGCAAGTCGCCCACGGATTTAGTCCCAAGGATCCGGTTTACCATAACGGCGCAAACTGGGTTAAAAGCAATGCGGCTAGTTTTTCTACAGCGGTGGCGATCGGCATTGTTACCACCGTTCCCTCGTCTGATACATTTACTATCTCTGTTGGGCGTTGCGTTGGGCTGTCTGGCTTAGTCGGTGGCTCTACTTATTTCATTCAAAATGGTGGCGGCATTGGGACAACCCCCGGCACAATTTATGCCCCCGTTTTTCAAGCGACATCGGCGACAACGGGGTGGTTCGTTGGAAACTTTAAGACTCTAGATGCAGATTTGGCGGCGATCGCAGCCTTAACGCCTTCAGATAATGACTTTTTACAGCGTAAATCTGGGGCGTGGGTCAGTCGAACTCCCGCGCAAATTACCCAAGACATTGCAGGCTATCGCCTACTAAATATCCGCACACTTACCACAGGCGTTGCAGCAAGTTATGTCCCGACTGTTGTACCCCGTGCTGCTTATCTTGAAATTACAGGTGGTGGTGGTGGTGGTGGTGGTTGCTCCCACAATGGTACGGTGGGACAATTGGCAATGGGTGCCAGTGGTGGACCAGCAAACACAATCGGCTACTGGTTGACTAATATGAATCAAACTTTTACTTACACAATCGGTGCTGGTGGCATTGGAGGTGTTGGTAACGCTGACGGGACAGTGGGAGGAAATACCACTTTTGTTGGTTCTGTTCTTGGGACTCTCACCGCTGAGGGTGGGGCGAACGGACAAGGATCTGCAAATAGTGCGACTGGGGTTGTGAGTACCCCCACCCCACCAACCCCCCCGACTGATGGCAACGTTTTTAACTATAGTGGCGGGAGAGGTGGAATTGGGCGATGGCTAAATGGGAGTTTTATCTCTTATCCTGTAACAACCCCCGGATACTATGGCGGAGGTCAGTCTACTGGGACCTCTGGAAATGGCTCCAATGCTCTCTGTTATGGTGGGGGGGGCTCAGGGGCTTTGCAAACACTAATTGCTTCGGTTACTCGTACAGGTGGCTCAGGCGGTCCCGGGGTCATTGTTATTTATGAATATGCTTAACTGGACAAAACAATGAAAAAAGAAATGATGGTTACGAAAACTTCCTTCTCAATTGAAATTAAGTCAGTTGGCGGCGGTGGCGTTGCGAAAATATAGATATTGTTTCTACAGAGTCGGGTGGCAGTGCTGGAAAAACCAGAGGGAAAGATGAATAAAACCTTAATTATTGAAAACGAAATCATCATCAACATTGCTTCGGGGGAGCCACAGTCCGAACCCCTTGAAGGACAAGAATACTTCGTCGTTCCTTACGAGAAGTACGTTAGTGTGGGTTGGATTCGTGACGGGGGAAACTGGATTGATCCAAATCCGCCCGTTATCCCAGAACCTGAACCAATCACTGAAATTGATTCCCGCCGCGCCAAATTAGCCTTGTATGAAATGGGCTTATACACGACAATTCAAAACACAATTGACAGTATGGATATTCCTGCACAAATTAACTGGAAAGATGCCACAATTTGGCGCAAGGATGACTCTTTAATTCAATCAATCTCGGCGGGTCTGGGATTAACCGAATCGGATATTACTGAGCTTTTTGAAAAGGCGGCAACCCTATCATGAAAATTGGCGATCTCCTCTGAACTTCAATCATTATTAACGGCTTTTAATAGGCATATTCCCCTGAATTAATGGCGGCAAAAGACTGGCTTGATATTACGGATCGCACCCTTGCCGCTGTTGATGGGCTGACTGATGAACAGATGGCGGTCATGCGGCGATCGCTAGACGAGTCTTTTAACCAAATCTCACGGGATATGTTGGGGACTTATCGGCGGTTAGAAGGTGCTGACCCGCGATACATTCAGGTCGAATTAGCAAAACTACAGAAGGCGAATATTGCTCGACAAATTTTATCGCCAGAGAAAGCTGATCAGTTTGAGGCGATCATGCAAACCCTGCTGGAAGAACAAACCGCTAACGGGGTTAAGTATTCTGACCTGATGACGGCTGCCCTCAGTAATCCCCCTGAGTTAGTCCAGCAGTTTGGCAATATCAATATTGAAGCTGTGGCGGCGATCGCCAAGGATGGACGCAAACGACTCCAAAATCATAGTGAGGATGCGGCGACAAAAATCATTGATGCTGTGGCAAATAATCTGTTGCAGGGCGGCTCGATGGCGAAACTCACCAGTACAATTTCTGGGCAGTTGGGTTTGGTCAAACACCGCGCCGAAAATATTGCCAGAACCTCAACGATGACGGCATTCAATCAGGCATCGAAAAAACGTTATGAGGGGTATGGGGTTAAGTACGTTCAAATCATCGCCTTGGTTGATAAACGGACGACTCCATGGTGCAGATGGCGACATATGCGGATTGTGGAAATCACCGCTGCAATGCCCCCGTTTCATTTTCAGTGTCGAACGACGACGGCTCCGGTTGACCCTGCTTGGCTGTCTGAGGATGATCTGAAGTGGATGCAGGATGAAATGGCGGCGGCGAAAAAGACGGGTTTAGTCAATATGAACCGCGCCCCCTTTGACGAGAAAAAGCCCACGTTCTATACCCCAAGTAAGTTCAAAAATAATATTGCGCCGTTTAAGCCTAAGAAACAGGCGATCGCCAAGCCAGCAGATAAGCCCGTGGATGTTACACCTCAAAAACCGCAACGATTGACCCGACAAGAATTAACAGAAAAAGGGCGGGTTTATGCTGAGAAGATTTTGAATGATCCTGCAAATAAAGGGGAACAAAACAAAATTAAATCCCTAACCAAAAAGATTGACGAAAGGAACACTGAAGTTAGCAGACTAAGATCTGAGATGACAAAGCTCTATTCCGGTAGCGACTTAGACGGATATTTTAAGCTTATGAAAGAAAAAGAGGTAGTTGAAAAACAGGTGTCAGCCCTCCGTCAGTCACTTTTCAAAGAAGAACAAAAAGAGTTTGACGCATTGATTTCTGCACTAAAAGCAAGAGGGAAGAACTCAAGGGCAAAAAGTTTGCGCTCCGTAGAAAAAACTATTACATTTGCAGACCCCCCAACTCGATACCGTGGGGTAAAGGCTATTGGAAAAGCAAAGCACAAAGAAATTACTGCAATGGTAGATGATTATATTGATTTGACAGGGGGATTTGAAACCCAACAAATTAAATTTTATAGGGCAGGGAAAAGAGCCTCCGCAGACAAGGATATTGATGGTTCACCGGGGTTAAACGTTGGCTCTGATTTAGATAAAACAACGCTATTCCATGAAATGAGTCACCACATGGAATTTAACGACCCTAAAAAGTTAGAAATGGCGGTTGATTTTATCCTTAGCCGTTCAACATCTCCAACGCCCGTTAGCCTCAAGAAATTAACAGGGATTAACTATTCTCGAAGTGAGATCGCTTATCCTGACAACTTCCTTGATGCCTATGTTGGGAAGGAATACAAAAACTTAGATGGGACATGGAATGCAACGGAAGTTTACCCAATGGGCATCCAACAGTTTGCAGACCCAATCAAACTAAAAGCAGCATTTGAAAAAGATCCCGAATTTATGCACTTCATAACTGGAGTTTTGCTGGAAAATCATGAACTTTAACTATAAAAACGCATCCCTAGAATTTGACGAAACAAAAGATGTCCCGACGGCGATCAATTACTCAGGCGACTTTCTCGACATCCTTGAACTAAAAGACATCCTATCGCTCACCTATGGAATGTATGGTTTTCAATTGAATCCCGATAAAGATTTCCCGTATCAAATACAGGCAGCGATCTGGACTGCTTTTGGGAGAAGGCTAAATTTTGAGGCGATCATCCCAGAACTGCCCGAAGGTGCTATTGCTTAGTCTGTCGAATTAGTAGGCGATCGCCTCCACCCTATCAAATATCTTGTTGTTTCGGTTTGTTCGCTTATAATGGGCATGAATATTAGTCACTAAAATATTAGTGTGGAAAACAGTGTGGAAAACCGCCTAGACACTGGAATTATCTATCGCACTGAAGAGACCAAAGACGGGTCTCTTCGTTTTTGGATGGGCGTATCGAAAGTCGGTCCATTGGTTTACCTCGATGAGAAAGGTCAAGAGCGTGTTGAGTATGTCTCAAAGGAAACGCTCTTTGATAAAGCTTCTCTCGATACGACATGGGGCAAGCCCATCACCTTGATGCACCCTGAATCGGGGTTGCTTGACCGAACGAATACCCGCCAACATCAGCGCGGCATGACTCAGCTTTATCGGGATGATTCGCGCCCCGATATCCTCACCTTACTGGGGGTATTGAATGACGCAGAAGCCATTGAAGCCGTGAGAAGTGGCGATGCTGTAGAAGTTAGCGCGGGTTATCGGTGTGACGTGGTGCAAGTCGGCGATCGCCTAGAACAAAGAAACCGAGAATATAACCATTTCGCGATTGTGCCGAAAGGACGCGCCGGATCTGAGGTGAAAGTACATCTCGATTGTTTCCGGTGTGATTCTGCTGTGACAAGACAAGATTTTGAAACCATTGGGGAGCCAGCAACCCAAGCAGCGGCGATCGCCACTGAAAAAAAACAAAGCAACAACCGTACAGATGAGGGAGGGGCTATGCCTCGTATCAATTTAGACGGTGTGGATTACGAGTTCAAATCTGATGAAATTGCCGCCATTAAAGCGGAGTTAGCTAATCAGAGAGAAGCGGCGATCGCACCATTGCAAGAAAAATTCGATTCGTTATCCGCCAAAGAGGATGACGCTGGCAAGCTAAAAGCAAAACTTGATGAAGCTGAAACTCAGGTGCAAACCCTGACTGGTGAAGTCCAAGGCTTGAAAACTAAGATGGAAGAATTAACCACATCTGATGAGGCGATCGCCGCCGAGGTGCAAGCCCGTAATGATGCTTGGAGCGAAGTGCTTCCCAGTATCAAAAGCGTTGACTCCAATTTCCGGATTGATTCCGCGCTAACGGTTCCGCAAATTAAGCGCGCTTACCTCAAGACTGTGCGAAAGCAGGATGGGGTTGATGATCTGCCTGATGCCGTCATTGATGGGATGTATTTGGCTCTCAAACCTGACGCGAAGCAAGACGCTGCTGACAAAACTCGTTCCCATCTCGATCAGCTTGATAACGTTGAGCGTCGTGATGGCAGTGACTACGGCAAGAAAAAAACTGAGATGGTCAACCGTCGCAAAGGTCGCAATCTACCCGGTTTGGAGGTCGTTAAGTAATGCCTATTCAAACGACTTTTCCGTTTCAGCATGGTGAACTGCTCAAAGGGATGGCTGTGCAATCCCCCGAACGCTGCATTACCGGACATAGCGACGAAGTGATCGAGTTCGGTTTAGGGCTTGTTTACGATGGGGCTTTTTCTGATGGCGATCGCCCCAAGGTTGCGATTCCGTCGGCTACTGGTTTTGTGTTCATGGGTATTGCTCTCTTTGCCCACAAGCAAAGTCGTCAAGGCGATGATGGCTTTGGGGTACTTGAAGCCACCGCAGGCAGTCGCTACGAGATTGGGGACGATATCACTATCCTCCGTAGAGGCTTGATTCAGGTGTACTCGGAAGTCGCGGTGAATCCCACTTTGCCCGTATTTCTGCGCCACACCGTAAACAGTGCGCTTACCCCTGGCAATTTCCGCACCGATGCTGACACACACAAAGCGGATGCATTGTCTGGGGTCAAATGGGCTACCACCACTTCGGGGGCTGGTCTCGCAATTTTAGAACTTAACCTGCCATAGGAGGTGATGACCAATGCCCGTTAACGGCTTATTTTTACGACAACAACTTGAACACGTCCAGAACGATGTAGTCACTCAGGATTTCCCTGAAATGCTCATGGCATCGGGGGCGGCTGTCGATATTTCTGATGAGCTACCTTCTGGTGCAGAAACCTATAGCTACAAAATCCTGACGGTCTTGGGTGAGGCGAAAATCCTTGCCAATGGTGCGACGGATATTCCTCTGGTGAATGCCTTCGCCGAAAAACGAACTGGCTTTATTCGCACGATCGCCAATGCTTATGCCTACACGCTCGAAGATCTAGAAGGTGCTGATTTTGCTGGCATGAATCTGGATTCCTCCATGGCGATCGCCGCCCGTGAGGTGATCGAGCGCAAACTGGATGTCCTTGGGTATGAGGGTGATGCCGAGAATAATTTGCTGGGGATGATTAATTTCCCTAACGTTCCGGTTTGGACTTCCCCCAACAACGGCAACAGCAATGGTGGGACCAGCTCGACTGAGTGGCAGCACAAGACGAATGAGCAGGTCTATGATGACCTCCGCAATTTTGCGGCGGCAACTCGCGTGGCGACAAACGGGGCTTATAACCCAATGGTGATCGCCCTCCCTCAAGATCAATTTGAGCGGATTGTTGGTTCTCCATTCCCAAACAATTCAGCAAGTGGCGAAACGATTTTGTCATTTTTCCTGAAGACCCAACGGGCAACCCCTGCGGGTGTGCAGACTGTGATTCCGATGCCTTATCTACAGGGCAAAGGTACGGGCGGCGTGGACATGATGGTGTCCTACATCAAGCGTCCTGATCTCGTAAAATTCCATGTTCCCTTGGATTTTGAACAGCGTCCAAACCCTGAGCGTGATTTTAGTTTCCGAGTCCCTTGCCGGATGCGGACAGGTGGGATCGAAGTTCGCAAGCCCTTGTCTATGCGCTATGGGGAAGGGATTTGATGACCACGGTTGAGAACAGACGCGCAACGAGCCTGACCGTCAATTATGTTGGCGGCTCTCAGCAACTAACCCTTAAGCCTGGCATCAATCTGAACATCCCTGCGGATGAATGGAAACTGGCGATCGCCCATCCGGTGACAAAGCTTTGGATTGACCGGGAATACCTGCGCGTCCTGAGCAAAGAGCCTCAGGTTGAAGGTGAGTTGGAAGGGTTCAAAGTTTCCACACGGGACGGCGATGATCAGCCTGTCCCTCACCAAGACGCTGCCCTTGGGCAAACGTCCGCTGCTCCAGTGGCAGGTTCTCCGGTGGGGAACTTAACCCTCGCTGAAGCCGTTGCCGCCGTCACTATCCGAGAGTCAGAAAGCTTGATTAACGCTTCGACTAATGTCAAGGAGTTGGAAGCTTTGATCCAGTCTGACAGTCGGACGGGCATCAAGGAATTGGCTGGCGATCGCCTTGAGGAGTTGAACGGTTAACCATGACGGCTCTATCTGTTCTTGAGAATGCCACGCTAATTTTCAATGTCCCCGTTGGGGAAATAATTGTTGGCGACTATGGCGAACCCACAGCGCAGACAGAGGCGAAAACGGTGCGGTGTTTCCTCAAACAAGATCGGATGCCTCAGAACACCCCATTCGTCGGTGGGGATCAAACCGTAATTTACGTCAAAGGTCACTGCACCGATCCTAATGTTTTGCCCGATGGCGTTAGGGATGGCGCGATCGCCAAAGCAACGATGGACGGCAGCAACACCGAGTACGAATTTCATTTTGTTCCGGCGATCGCCAGTGCTGGTTTTGACGAGAACGAAATCCTTGGGCAAAAAGTTCAGGGCTATCTGATTACCACTTCTACCTATGGGAGTTCGGCGTAATGGTTAAGGTCAAAGTCAGCGGCAATGCAATTCAAGTTTTGGATGTGATGTCCGACAAACTCGAAAACCTGCGCCCTATGTTGGGACGAAATGCGGCTTATCAAGAGCGATCAACTAAGTTAAATTTCGCTCAGCAGTCTGACCCCGATGGTGCGCCTTGGGCGGCGTTGCGTCCAAGTACCCTACTCCGGAAACGTAGCGGGGCAATCTTGCGGGAAACCTCGGCACTGATCAACTCTGTTTCTTCTGAAGTTTCGGGGGATAGTGCGTTTGTCTTCGCGACCCAAGGCTACGGGATTTTTCACCAAACTGGCACGTCGAAAATGGCACAGCGCAAATTCCTCGGCTTCGGCGATCGCGACAGGGAAGAACACGCCAAAATCGCTAAGGAGTTTCTATCAACGATATGACGGAAACCCTTGCCTACCAAGAAGAGTTTGAGCTGGCACTAGCGCAACACCTCCAGCCTGTCCGAGATCTACATGGCGTAACGGTGCAGTTTATGCCCGATTTACCGAAAGATTGGGCGGCGATCGCCGAGGCTGGCATGGTGATCCTAAGCTGGGTTGGCACTGACATGGGAACGACTGACATTGGGGGTGCTATCCGAGAGGAAATTCATAGCTATTCCGTCGCCATTATGGTTAAAAAGTTGCGTGGTGTAGGTGGTTTTTATCAGGTAAAAGCCCATGTTCGTGACCTGTTATTTGGCTACCTAATGCCGAATATGCTCGAAGAATTATCTTTGGGGGCGTTCAATTTTGCGGGGATGTCGGAGTCCTACGTCACGGCGCAGGGTTCCTTTTCGATCATCATGCCGGGGGGCGCTAGTCAGCAATCTGAAGACCCTGATTTATTGCCAACGCTTACCGAGATTAACTTTGCCGATGACCCCATTGAGACTGCCCCACCAACGGGCGCGATTGGTTATGACGATGGCGGCGGCGGTGCTGATTTGACAGATATTTACCAAGGCTAAATTATGCAGAACTTCAAAAAATGTAAGTGGGTTAGCGCAACGCCGGGTAGTGCGACTTTGCAAAAACCGAACATCACTTTAAACCTAATGCCGGGGCATACTTACACCCTCGATACTGAGTTGGATGTCGTCCGTCAATGGATCAAGAATGGGCTGTTGAAAGTGGTGGAAGATGTGGCGATCGCCGCCCCCAAAAAGACGGTTGAAAAAGCACCAAAGGAGGTGACTGCAAATGGCAATTAAACACGGTCCATCGATTGAAATTGTAACCACGGGCGTTCGTCCGACGCGGGAATCTCCCAACCGGATTTTTCTTGTCGGTACGTCGCCGCAATATTTGGTTGCATCTGGCGATCGCTCTCTAAATACCCCCGTCCTAGTCACGAATAGACGGCAGGGGGCTTTGTCCTTTGGTGAAGACCGACTAGGTTACACCATCCCCAAAGCGTTGGATGGCATCTTCGATCAGGCGACCAGCGACGGCGGCGTAGAAGTCTATGTTGTTAACGTCCTAGATGCTTTTGGCGCTCAGGCGACAACAACGGTAACGGCACAATCCCAAACCTTTAGTTATGACGCGATCCAAATCCCAAGGGGTGCGGCTTCGTTAGTGGTGAAAGGCTCTGGGGGAACGCCTACTTATGTCCTCGATACGGACTATATCTATGATTCGGAGAATGGCATTATTACCCGTATCAGCGGGGGTGGAATTACTGCAAACTCCACTGTCAAGCTTGATTACAGTTATCCTTCGGGCGCACATCTAACCACGGTCACGGCAGCGACTAATACGTTTGCGACTAACGACACGATTCAACTGGAAGAAGGTCTAAGCGCGGTTGTGGTTACGGGTACGGGCGGCACTCCTACCTATGTTCTAAACACTGATTACAGTCTAAATACTGCGACGGGCGTGATCACTCGATTGACGGGTGGGGCGATCGCCAGCGGTGCTTCTGTGAAAGTTACCTATACCTATGTTGACCCTTCGATTGTTCAAAACTCGGACATTATTGGTGGGGTTGATGGGGACGGCGATCGCCTTGGTTTAGAAGCGGCTAAAGATTGTTATGCCCTATTCGGTGTGAAGCCTCGGTTATTGATTGCCCCTGGGTATTCCTCCGTGGTGTCGGTCACGTCGGCGATCGATGTAGTAGCGTTCAATATTGATGCGATTGGCATTGTGGATGCCCCCATTGGGATTAGCGTGAATACGGCTATTTCGGGACGTGGTGCGCAAGGCACAATCAACTTTAATTCCGGTAGCCGCAAGCTTGTTGGGGTTTATCCTCACGCCAAAATCTATCGAAATTTGACCGATACGAACGAACTAGATCCGGCATCCTCACGGGTGGCAGGCATCTGGATTAACGCATCGGCGGCACAGGGGATCTCGAAGTCGCCATCAAACATTGAAATGCGCGGCATCGTTGGGCTAGAACGTCCCATTGAGTTCATCATCGGCAACTTCACCACAGAGGCAAACAACCTTAATGATGTGGGGATTATGACGCTGATCAATGGGTTTGGTACTGGGATTCGGACATGGGGCAATAGAAGTTTTGCTTTCCCGACGAATACCAGCCCCGAAAACTTCATGAACATTGAGTACGCTCGAATTGTGATTCATGAAGCCCTGCAATTTTTAGCCTTCCAGTACATCGATGGCAAGCTAAATAACGCCTTGATTGAGAGCTTCCTAGATTCGGCAAATGCCTATCTAAGAACGTTGATTGCGAGTGGTGACTTGATTGATGGTTCGCGCCTCTATTATTCTCCTAGCGACAACCTCCCCACTCAGTTAGCCGATGGCATCGTAAGTTTCAGACTGCAAATGTTGCCGCCGCCCCCTGCTGAAAATATCAACATCATCTCAATCCTAGATGTTGCCCTTGCTGCAAACCTTAACGTCGGTCAAGAAGCCGTAGGAGTGTAATTCATGCCAGTAAGAAAACCCATTAATATGCGTGCCTACATTGGCGGCATTGATGCGACGGGAACCGTTCGAGGATTAGAACTGCCCACGATTGAATACAACCAGAAAGAGTACGCGGGTCTGGGGATGGCTGGAACGATGGAACTCCCCGAAAACGTTGCGCCGTTGGAGTTCACGATCATGTGGCTGCATTATCCCCCTGAGTTTTCACGGGCTATTTACGATGGTTCGTTTACTTCGCAAATCATCCTGCGAGGTGAGCAAAAAACCTATGACGGACGGGGGATTGCTCTTCCGCAACAGTTGTCAATGACGATGCGTGGTCGCCCCAAAGAGGCTGAACTGGGTTCGTTTGAGGATGGCGAAACTTCTGAACCCCAAACCGTTTACGCCTGTGATTATTTGATGGTGCAAATTGGGGGGGCTGTTCAATATGAATTTGACGTGTTGAATGGCATCAAAGTAGGCGGCAATTTATTAAGTTTATTTGGGCTGTAATCCATGACGAAATCAACGGAAGTAACGGGAAAGCCTGATTACATTGCCTATCTGGAATTGGGGGAGGGCGATCGCCTAGAAGTCAAAAAGGAGGCGACGGGATTAGACCTGTACTTTGCTCTAAAGGCACAGATTAAGGGGCAAGGTTTTGAGGCTTCGCTGATTTCTACTACTTGTACTCGCAACGGTGAAACGCTGACTATTGATGCGGTAAACGGGCTAGATGCTGAGATTTCTGAGACTCTATCCGGTGTGCTGTTTTCTCTGGCGGAACTGAAGCCTATTGCTGTGGAATCGTTCCCCAAACAATACGAGTTGGGAGATAAAAAAATAACGTTACTCCGTAATCGGTTGGTGGGGGATAACGCTAAGGCTCAGGCACGGGCAAACAACGATCAGGCGGCAGTGGCTTTTTGGTTGCTGAGCTTCTTGATACAGGTGGATGGCAAAGCCCTAACCTATGATGATTTTCTTGATATGCCTGCGGGTGAAGTTCAAGCGTTGATGCCCCTCGTAACGCCAAAAAAGAACAAATTCCATCTTGTCAGGATTTAATCTTTGCCTGCCAAATCCTCAACTATCCCCTCAATGAATTTCTAAAGCTGGATTCTGATGAGGGGATTTTTTGGGTAAATCAGGCGATCGCCTTCCGTAAACGAGAGAACCAAGAAGCCGAAAAAGCTGCCAAACGAAAACGATGAGTGAAGCCCAGTTAAGAATCGAAATCAGCGCGGTTGCTGATCAGGCAAGAGCGGAAATTGAGGCGTTAAAAGCTCAGATTGATGGGCTGAATAAGACAACTCAAAGCATCGCCCTTGGTGAGCAGATGCAGCGGGTTGGGAGTCAAATCTCCAACGTGGGTCGTTCGATAATGAACACCATGGTCGGGCTTGGCTCTTCAATTTTTGAGGTGTCGAGCAATTTTGAAACCTCGATGGCGGAACTGGGGAAAGCCGCAAACCTCACAGGCGATCCGCTGCAAAGCATGGGTCAGGATATCCTTGAACTGTCCCGAACAATCCCGATCGCCGCCACTGGTTTGGCTGAGATTGCCACAGCCGGATCAAAGATGGGCATTGGGGCTAAAGGGCTAAAGGAATTTACAGAGCTTACGGCGCAAATGTCCACGGCGTTCGACATGACCGCAGAGGATGCAGGGAATTCGGTGGGGAAATTAGCCGCTTCGTTTGGCATGATTGACGATGGGGTTTTAGACGTTAAACGACTGACCAAGTTTGCGGATAACGTCAACGCCCTAGGGGATAGCATGGCGGTTACGGAGTCTGAGGTTTTGAACTTCGTGCAACGTGCCAGTGCGATGAAAGATTTTGGAATGGGGGAAAGTGATATCGCGGCATTTGGTGCTTCGATCATCGAGTTGGGCATGGCTCCTGAGGTTGCTGCAAACGCATTTACAAGTTTTGGTGGGGTGTTGGCTAATGCGACGAAAGCGACTCCCAAGGCGCAAGCGGCATTTGAGGAATTAGGTTTTTCCGTAGAAGAACTCCAGTCAAGGATGCAGGCTGGAGAAGGTACTGCTGTGATGCAGGAAGTTTTTGAGGCGGCGGCGGCAAAGGGTCCCGAAGCCTTGGGAATTTTTAACGATATTATCGGTGCTGGTTTTGATGACGAGTTGGCTCGGATTGCAGGGGCTTCCGAGGGAATTGGGAAAGGTTTTCAGTTCTTAGGGAAGGAAGGATCAAGCGTCGCTGATTCCTTTGAAACAATGGCCAGTACCTCGGCGGCAAAGATGCAACTCATGCGGAATGCTTTTGCTGAATTGGGGATTGCCTTGGGTGCGAGTGGGTTGACTGATGCGATCACCGGAATTGCTCAGGCGTTAACCAAGATGGCGATCGGCTTAGCTGAAGCACCTGCTTGGGTGAAAAATCTTGCGGTTGGTTTTGGGGCGTTAACTCTTGGGGTTGGAGCGTTATTGATTCCCCTTGGCGCATTTATGCAAATCGTCGGCACAGTCATGGCCGCGGGGGGACTTACTGCCATCATTGCCAATATCAAAGCTGCTTTTGTTGGATTAGGGGCGGCAATTGGTGTTGTGGGTGGGTTGATTATTGCGGCTGTAGCGATCTGGATTTGGAATATTATTTACATCATTGCTAAAGTCAGAGAATTTGGGAGTGTTGGCGCATTCCTTGCCGAAGTTTGGATGGGCGTGAAATACACAGTTGTGTCCGTTTTTCAAGCTATTTTGCAGACTGTAATCAGTGTTTTACAAGGATTGTGGCAAGCAATAACAGGGATTTTTCAGAATATTGTTAGTACGATTCAATCTGTCATGACCGCAGTACAATCGGCAATGGTTTCTCGATGGAATGCTATTAAATCCGCCGTTGTAGCCGCAATTCAAGGCATGATTACCTCTATACGATCAACAATGGCTCAAATCCCTTCTGCTATTAGTAGTTCTTTGAGTGCAGCGGCAGGGGTGGTAACAGGATTTATTGGTTCATTTCGTTCTGCTGGTGTGGGCTTAATTTCGGCATTGGTGGCAGGGATTAAATCTAAGATTGGAGAGATTAAAGCGGCAGTCAGTGAGGCATTATCTGCGGCGCGGGCGTTACTCCCATTCTCTGATGCCAAAGAGGGACCATTCAGTGATCTGACTTATTCCGGTGGTCAGTTGATGGCAACGATCGCTAAGGGAGTTTTAGGGAATGCGGCGGCGGTTCCTTCTGCCATGTCCCAAGTTTTTGTCCCTGCTATGGCGATCGCCCAACCGTTAATCCCTGCGGCACAGACTATGCCCATGACCCAACCTTTTAACCCGTTAGCTCCTGTCACCCCTCCAACTTCAATGAATGCACAGGCGGCGGCGGGAGGGACAACAACAAATAACAGCAGTAATTCCCCCATCACTGTTAATTTTCAACTCACTAGCGGCGGCGATGGGCAGGGAATCATGGCTCAAATCAGAGCTAACCAAGGGGAAATCGTTAGGATCATTGAGAGCGCAACGGCTCGACGCGATCGCACAAGGTATTCAAATGCTTAGGAAATTTGGGGGGAGACAATGAAGGCGATCGCCACACTCGGAGAAATATCATTTTTAGTTGGGGAGGGGTTGCGATCCATCAGTGAAGGTGGGCAGCAAAATTTCGCCCAACATCGTCGCCTAGAGGGGAAACCCACATTGCAGCAAGTTGGTGGGCAACTCGATACGATCAACCTTGACCTTCAGTTGCACCCGTTTTTAACGGAAAATCCCACGGAGCGATTGCAAGAACTTAAGGACATAATGGATGCCGCTAAGCCTCAATCCTTGGTGATTAACGAGCAGTTCAAAGGGCTATGGGTGATCGATAGCATTGATCACCGTCCCTCGCAGATTGACGTGAATACTGGGGCGGAAATTATTGAGTGCAAAATTAAGCTGTTGGAATATGTTGGGGTTATCGTTGTGGTAAATGAACCCACCGCAGACCGTACCGTTTTTAGGCAACCAGCGCAGGGACCCGTGGGATGACAACTGAGCAGACTTTTTATCGATATAGAACTGTTGATGGCGATCGCCTTGATATGATCGCGCAGGAATTTTATGGCGACCCCTTTGATTATGTGGGGATTATGCGGGTAAATCCGGCGTTTTCGGGCGTGATGTTTCTGCCAGCAGGACAAATTATCAACGTGCCAGTGCGGGAACAATCAACAGCGAGACAAAAGATTTTGCCGCCGTGGGAACGATAGATTATGCCAACCGGAACAGTCCGTATTGAAATGCGAAAACCCACCGTAGAAATTACCTACCGTGGGACGAACGTAACTAACGATATTTATCCCTTTCTCAAGGGCATCACCTATAACGATAAAATCAATCACGATTCGCCCGATATCGACATTGAGATCGATGATTCGCAGCGGCTCTGGCAATCTGATTGGTCACCGACTGCGAAGGACAAAATCGAGGTTAAATTCCTGTACCTGAACACCGATGAAATTTTGGATGCGGGGGTCTTCGAGGTTGATGACCTTAAATATGATTTTTCTGACTCTGGCGATCGCGTTTCTATCGGGGCGCAAGCAACTCCAGTGGCAAAAAACCTTAGGGAGAAACGGTCTAAGGAATATGAGAATGTAACCCTTAAGGCGATCGTTGATGAAGTGGCAAAGCGGCAATCCCTCACCGTCAAGGGAACTATTGTGGAGGTTTCCTTTGAACGAATCACCCAGAACGAAGAAAGTGACCTGTTTTTTTTGCAGCGGATCGCCAAGGATTACGGGCAATTATTTAAGGTCGAAGGCGAAAATTTAATTTTCTACAATTGGTCAGATCTGGATGCTCAGGAGTCTGTGTTCGAGCTGACCCGTGCTGATATCACCAGTTTTTCGGTAACCAAGAAGCTCGTGGGAACCTACAAAAGTGCGCTGCTCACCTATTCCAAACCGGATGACGAGGCGGAAATTGAGGTGAAAATTGAGGCGGCGATCGCCACGGATTCAGAGGATGTGCTGGTGCTAAATGAGCGGGCTGAAACTCAACGGCAAGCGGAATTGATTGCGACGGAAAAATTGAGAGCCGCCAATGCCACCCAGTACGAGGGGGAGATCGCCGTGGAGGGTGAAGCTCGGTATATTGCCGGGCTAAACTTCACCCTCTCAGGGTTTGGGATATTTGATGGGCTATGGCAGATTCAAGAATCGTCCCATCAGTTCACCCCTAATGGTGGATGGTCCACCAGCTTAAGAGTCAGAGGAATCGGGGTGGGGGGGTAGGCGATCGCTGCCATCAGTTCATCCTTGCTGCATTTCGATACGGTCTTGCCGATCCGTTCCTTTACGACTGCCTGCAAATTATTAGAGCGGATGTAATCTCTCAATCCTCGGATACTTTTGGTGTCGTAACAGATTAGGGTAGCATCCTCGATCTCAGGCTCTGCAACGATTTGGGGGATGTCTTCGCAATCCGTCACGGCAATATCTGGCTCAGGTTTTTGGAAACAATTGTTGTCAAATCTGCTCATCAGGCGATCGCGCATTGTGGCGATGAAGGCGATCGCAAAATAAACGAAAGCGGCGCAAACTGTAGCGGAAATAATAAAAGTCATTTGATTGTCCTAAAAAACTGTGGTGTACAGCACTTTTATGGGTGAGTGCGAACCGCTGGAACTGTCAATATAATTTCAACTTCTTCGAGTCCGGTTAACCGCCACCGGAAGGAGCAACCTATACGAGGGGGATTGTGATAGGCTTATTTTTAGCGACGTAGAGCAGCCTGGTAGCTCGTGAGGCTCATAACCTCAAGGTCGGTGGTTCAAGTCCACTCGTCGCCATTGGAGACCATGCATTTTATGCCCCCTGATTGGGGGGCATTTTTTTTTGAAAATAGGGAATAATTGATAGCGTGGATTTAATAAAAAAAGATGTCTGGCTCGCACAATGGTTTCCTGCGATCGCATTATTTGCTTATCTAGGCTGGCAAAATTTTCACCGCACATCAACACCCCTTCAATCGCCCCCAGCAGAGAACAAATCCGACGGGCAATAAAAAAAAGCCGCCCATTTCTGAGCGGCACAAGACATCAGGCGATCGCTTCTTTGATAATGTCAGCCATTACCGCATCCATCGCCGCTTTCTGCGATGCAATCTCTTCAGTGGATTGGTATTTGTTGCCGATTTTGTCAGCCGCTGCGAAAAGTTCGTTTAATTCAGTC
>Ga0129333_10000928_pt1 | contig 25847 bp, 33 predicted proteins | sample CPB6_08_DNA_FD_94474 | JGI IMG/M metagenome (GOLD analysis project Ga0129333, IMG submission 94474) | Freshwater to marine salinity gradient microbial communities from Chesapeake Bay, USA - CPBay_Sum_0.6_0.8_DNA | ecosystem: Environmental > Aquatic > Marine > Coastal | place: USA: Chesapeake...
CAGTTCTATCATTCATTAGCCTTGTCCTCGACTGGGCTTATAGCTACGGCGTCGATGCTTATTCATTGAACTGGTTTTGGGTTTTTGACCGCCTTGGCTGGTACGCTTTACGAGTTTTTTACGATTACTATTAACTTGAGTTTTAGCCATCTTGATCTCCTAGTAGTCAAGTATTTATAGGTAGCCGACTGTTGTTGAGAAACAACAGGTTGACATAGTCAAAATAACCCTATATAATACAAAATTAGTGCTAAACTTGGAGGCAACAATGTCAATGCATATGGAAGGCCCATGGCTCTCTACTACAGGTCGGCGTCGCGGCAAGCCCAAATGGGCCAGTGCTGAACAAAAGCGACAGCATGAACAATTACAAGCAGAATGGCAAGCTCTGAAGGAACGCACCATGACTAAGCCCGCAACATCTCGTCCACTAACTCGTACAGTGCCTAAGCTAGGACCTCCGCCTGGCCGTGAGACTCCTTATATTCCCAGTCGTGACAGCGGAGTAGGGGTCGCTGCTAAGAAAGATATTCCTGTTTATACCGGTGATAAAATGTTAGGTGTGACTATTTTACACAAAAGCTGTCTACAACCTGTGTTTAATGAACAAGCTGCGGTTGATGCAGCTCATATGCGAAGATAAACACAGCGAATGGTACCGATAAATATTACAATCGGTACCATTATTAATGACAAACCCTACAACGGCTTACTTTGCTGTAACTGATGGCTTAAGTTCTAAAGAATTCGTTATCAAACTAGTCGATAGTTCTACTATCGCCGACGCTCGCCTTCAATTGTCCGGTGGTAGCGCACTCAAGCACATAGCCGGCCTAATAATTCCTCGTCCTGTATTTTACAATCCCAATTATAATTTTCATTATGATCCATCGTCAATAACTTTTTTTAACAGTACCATAGAACCATGTAATTATGCTTTTCAGATAATACACAACAATGTCAGTGCGGTAGGATCTAGTTTATTACAAAATTATCGTTTGTGTCCTTATAATAGCGTACTAGTAAAAGAGCTTGACCCTGAAGATTTTACAACTCCAGTAATTGTACCTAAATATTATATAATTACAGATAATATTAGTTATAATAATGTAATTATCAAGGTAGAAAACCATGGCATGATAGCCATTGTTGACGACATGATTTCTGGTAACTTACCAGATTCACATATATCCGGTGAAGTAATAACTAGTAGAATTAGCTACAACCCAATTTGGGATTTTTATCTAGACCCCGATTCGATTGAATTTTTTATTTCAGGTTTTCAAAACAATAATGTATCGTTTAATTCCGTTCAGTCAAATTTAGCAAATATAGGCAATACTTTTTTGCCTGACCGAAGAGTAGCACCAGCGAAGTCTTACTTGGTAATGCAAACAGAATCATATGACCCCGAGTATGTAGCACCGATTTCTTACTGGCAAGCTAACCTTACTCATCAAAGTATTATAAAAAATAACGAACCATATCTAAAAATTCCGGATTGGCATGGTGCATATTCTTTACTGTCTGGTACAATACCCGAAGGGCTTATCTTAGCCAACACTGGAGTTATATCAGGTCATGTTAACATTGCTACACCATCTTTAAGCGATATTTTGACTGATTATACATACACTCTGGCCATAGTAGATAATTCGGGATTCACTAAAACAGTGACCTATCAGACCAGCGTAGTATTAGATCGCCCCTATTATTCACCAAATTTTGAACAATATAAAATTTTCAACTTTGGTAATCATATAAAATACTTTTTTACAGATCATGTCATGTTAAGCTATCCAGGATCGTATTGGCGCCTTGCACAAGGAACTATGCCAATTGGTGCCAATATTACGACCTTGGGCGAGTTAACTATTTCAATGCCCACCAATTCTAGACCATTTGTTAGAGAACTGTTTATTAGAAACGATGCACCTGGCATAGATAGTCTAGAACCTGAATATTGGGCTCAGTATCTTGATAATTTTATGAGTGAGACTCATACAAATGACTATCAATTCATGGTGGAGTTAGTAACTACCGCTAATTTAGTTCTAACCGGCCATACTGTACGATTTACATGGTTCGAGCAGCCAATTTGGTCTTCTTGGTTTCAAGTCAATTATAACTATATAAATTTATTTCCTGATGATATCTTTTACTTTGCATCGATTAGCGAAAACGAAAATGTTGAATGGATTACCCCTAGTGGGCTAATAGGAACCATTGTTAACGGTGAGATTAGTCGTTTGGCAGTAAGTGCTCAAGCTCAAAATCGTGAGCCTATTCTGATCGATTTCGCAACGAATTCTGTAAACCAATTTCCTCAAGGCCTACAATTACAAGATGATGGATTGATTATCGGGCGAGTTAGTTTTAGATGTTACGAGGATGATCCTGTTACCTGTCCGGTTAATAATTTATATACATTTACTTTAAGAGCTTATAGTCAAAATTTTGATTCTTACGCAGATCGTGAGTTTTCAATTCAAGTTTTGAGATTAAATAACGAACCATCTGATAATATTTGGATCAATGCTTATCCTTACATTCCCCAAAGACAGTTATTTTATAATCTCATGAAAGATCCGGCTGTGTTCCCGGACGAGCTAATTTATAGACCGACAGATCCATGGCATGGTAAAGCAAATAGAATAAAAATTCTATTTGCTACTGGGTTAAACAGTTTGTCTACAGCAGATTATGAAACTATACTTGACAGTAATCATTATACTAAAACTTTATATTTTGGCAATGTTAAAACTGCCGTATGTCTTAATAATAATTTACAAGTTGAATATGAAGTTGTTTATGTTTCAATTATAGATCCCATGGTAGGAAAAGATCCTGTTACACAGATGCCCAAACCTGTAGCTAGAGAATTAGACCTTAGACCTTTTATAGCTAATTATTATATAGAGAATGGTAACAGTTATTATATTCTTAAGCCTAACAGTTTAGACGCTATGACTAATGTTATAAAACAAAATGTTGGGCAGGCAAATCCAGGCCAAATTCCGGCTTGGATGACTAGTTTACAACCGGTACCCAATCAACCCGGTATATTCACTGACGGGATCGGATTTGAACCAGTGGTTGTACTAGCTTATTGTGTGCCCGGGGGTAGTAAATCAATTGCATTGGCTTTGAGAGATTTTAATTGGAATGAAATTGAGTTTGAATTTGATAGATATCAACTTGAAAATAGACTGTCACAATTCTACGATACCAGCACTGATTCTTACACAGCCGGTATATATACTAGCTTAGACTCTGGAACTACCACATTTGATAGCAATTTGACCAAGATCATGGAAGGGATAGACAACTATGCTGACCCAGAAACGGACGATAAATACTTAAAGTTTCCTAAATTTAGAGTCTTTAAATGACAAGTCAAGTTAATGGTTATTCAGTTAATGGCAATTTTCCCGTACCCGGACAAAATAACTCGAGTCAAGGGTTCCGTGACAATTTCCATGCCATTCGTACAGCATTAAATCGAGCTGGGCATGAAATATCTGAGCTGCGAGAAAATGCTGTCTTAAAAAGACCAATTGCCGGAGTAGCATCTAGTGTAAATGATTATGCTTATGGCAAAATTGTACGACCACAATTAACTTCATATACTGAAACTTTTTTTGATCATGGTGAGCGCAGTGGCGCAGTATCGATTGATTTCAGTCGTGGTAACTTTCAAAAAATAAAAATTTTCAGGGACATTTCACTCAAAGTCACAAATGTGCCTCGTGGTACACAAGTAGGCACGATTAGAGTTTGGATTTCTGTACAAAACCCAAACATAGACTGTTACTTACATGAAAGTTTCATTTATGGAACCCAAACATCATTTATTGTTGATAATAAAATTACATTTCCACGTCGAGGTGATTATCTTTTAGCAATATCATCTGTTGATAACGCCACAAAGTTTTTTATATACTTTTTGTCAGGTCTAATTGATTTTAAGGACATGCCAGTTAACACAGTCATTATTGGGGCTAGTGGTGCTACTGGTATAAGTGGCGCCACTGGTATAAGTGGTGCCACTGGTGTAGACATAACTGGATTACCTATCGCTAGCCCAAGTGAATTCGGCATAGTTAAAGTAGACGGAACTACAATTGGAATATTCGACGGCATAATCAGTGTGATAGGTGGCATACCAGCTGCGTCTGGTGCCACCGGAGGATCGGTTGGCGCACGAGGTGCTACTGGTGCGAGTGGTGCTCCAGGCGCTACAGGTGCTCCGGGTCCTGCCAGTATTAGCCAAACTGGCAGTGTGTATAGTTATATGTTCTCGGGAGTGAAATCCAGCGGGAACCAAGCTCCATTTCATATAGCTACCCTGACCGGTATTGACGCGAACGGAACAATTGAAATGACCATAGCACACCATCACAGTGGTGGTGGGCAGCACGGTGCATACACTAGATTGGCATATGCTACTAACGGATCCACAGGGCTAGTTGAATTAGAAAAGTACGAAAAAACTTTTGACCCGAGCCCTGCGGGTAATATTGGATTTTCCTTAATTAGACCAATTACTGGAAACTTAGAAATTTATTGGCTAGGCAATGTTAGTTATGATCTTAACTTCGGGTTTTTTATGACCATAAACTCAAATAAAAGCATAGTTATTAACAAAATAGGTCTTGACTAATAGATTAATTGTCTGTATTATATAATTTTACAGGAATTTCTATGTCAAAAGTGGACCTCAATCAATATACCAAGTTCGTTCAAGCAGTTACCAGTGAAGCCAGTAATGATCTTACCACTTTTATGAATAGGTTAGATATCATTGATGGCAATTATGACTTTGCTAATAACCAACATGGACCTGATGTCAATGTACCATTAATGTTGACTGGTGCCATGGGACTATGTTCCGAATCCGGCGAGCTTATGGAAATCGTAAAAAAGGTCAGCTTTCAAGGCAAACCATTAACAGAAGAAACAGTATTTCATATCAAACGCGAATTGGGTGATATTATGTGGTACTGGACCAATATGTGCCGAGCTTTATATCTAGACCCAAATGAAGTAATTGCTGAAAATGTAAATAAGTTACAATCTCGCTACCCAGGTGGTAAATTTGATGTATACTACAGCGAGAATCGACAGCAAGGAGATTTATGATGCACCCTTTAGTTCCAGATTTATCAGGTCTTACCATGGACGAGTTAATGTTAAAATACAACGATCTTAATAAAAAAATGACCATGGCTCAAAGAGTAGGATCAACTGGTGTGCTACATCAAATGTCATTAGTATTAGAAAACTATCGCAATGAAATTGCAACGAGACAAGCTAAAATTTTAGAAGATGTTAATCGGAAAAGTAATTTTAAAAACATTATTGACATTCAATGAATTATGACCGATATGGTCGACCTCGTTTGTTCGAGCAAGACCTCGTTGAATTACTGTATAAAGAACCCGATCTTGACCTCACCAATGTGGAAATCGTTGACCCTGAGAGATTTAATTGCAGTATCCAGGAACTACAGATTGATCTAGATCCAATAAAACGGTACCAAGACTTGGACTTGAGTTTAGAACAGTTTGATTCTGCTAATCAAAAAATATGGTTCATGCCTGAAAAATATCAAAATTTGGATATTGCTGCTTGGGTATTAGAACACTGTGATAATGAGCCCGAATTACAAAGAGCCGGTGAAGAATTACTTTTGTTCCAAGAGCGAAATTTATTTGATTTATTAAAATATCTTAAATATCTAGTAGACACCATGCGAGAACATGATATAGTTTGGGGAGTTGGTCGAGGTAGTAGTGTGGCTAGTTTTGTATTATACAAAATTGGTGTGCATAAAATCAATTCTTTGTATTACGACCTACCAATCACGGAATTTTTAAAGGAATAATAATGAAAAGAGTCTATAAAAGTGCCTTGGGTCGCGCTATTGATATTGATAGTCTACGCCTGGCCAATGAGGAAACTATTGCAGTAGGTAATATGCGAGTTAATGCAAGAGGCGATGAACTAGGGCCAGGTGGGGAAGTTGTTAGGACAAGAAATGAAGTCATGTCCGACTACTATAAATTAAATACCCCAATCATAGCCAAATCAGTAAGAGCCGAAGTTGACGAGGAAACTGTTATGAAACCAGTGCGCGATTCAGCCGCTAATGTACCAGTTCGTGGTAGCCTTGCAAATACAGTGCTTAAGGCGCCATCGTCATCATCTAGAATTTTAGACGATCCTGAAGGTAATGAATAATTATGAGCGTTTATATCAATAAAATTAAAAAAATCAAGGCACTACATGACTATGTGCTAGTTACTGAAATGAATTTCGGTGAGCGTTTAACCACCGGTGGTATAGTCATTCCCGGTGACGATAACAAAGATCGAGGCATTAGGCCGCGATGGGCTCGTGTATTTGCTGTTGGGCCAGACCAACGAGATGTTGAAGTTGGTCAGTATATTTGTGTTAGCCATGGTCGCTGGACTCGCGGAGTCAGTATCGAGGACACAGAAGGCGAAAAGGTTATCCGTAGAGTTGACAATAATGATATTCTTTTGGTCAGCAACGAACCGCCTATGGACGATACAATCAGTGACCTAGCTTAAAAAATATCATATAATTAATTTCTAATTACTTTAAGGAACATTGATGTCAATTTCTCAACTATGGGTCGAGAAATACCGCCCTACCTCTATAGATGAGTATGTGTTTACTAATGAAATTGTACGCGAACAAGCCAGTCATTGGATTAAAGAAAAACACTTTCCACATCTATTATTACATGGAAGCTCGGGCACAGGAAAAACCACACTAGCCAAAATTTTGATTCGTAGTATAGGCGTTGATGATATTGACGTCATGCAAGTAAATGGTAGTAAAGAAGGTCGTAAGATCGACTGGTTGCGGGATTCTTTGTTAATGTTTTGCCAAACTATGCCGTTTGGAGACTATAAAATTATCTTAATTGATGAAGCTGATTATCTGAATAATACCAGTGTGCAACCAGCTTTACGCAATTTAATGGAGGAGTATAGCTCGCATGTAAGATTTATACTTACTTGTAACTACACCAACAAGATTATTCCGCCATTGCGAAGTCGATGCCATGAAATTCTTATTGAAAAACCCGATCAAGTTGAATTTACTGCTCGAGTAGCCACAGTTTTAGTCAATGAAAACATTGTGTTTGACATTGATACTTTAGATAACTATGTCAAAGCCACCTACCCAGACTTGCGTAAGTGTCTCAATCTAGTTCAGCCAAACAGTGTGTCTGGTACGCTGTACATGCCTGAAGGGGTTTCAAAAACTACAGATTACAGATTAGATGCTGTGCAATTATTTAGAAATGGTCAATTAAGACAAGCTCGACAATTATTGTGTAGCCAAACTAGACCAGAAGACATAGAAGAAATCTTTCGTTGGGCCTATGATAATTTAGACTTATGGAGCTCTACCGATGAAGGGCAAGACGAAGCTATTCAAATTATTCGTCGAGGACTAGTTACTCATACCAGTTGCGGCGATCCCGAAATTAATCTAAGTGCCACATTAACAGAACTTATTGGAATAAAACAATGAAATCAATTTACCTAGTAGCTTACTATTTTCAAAAACCCGCAGAACGAGTTCGTACCAATAGATCAGGTTGGATGAAAAACCGAGATAACCTGATATGGGATGAACAAGTAGCGGTTGCTCGCAATCTTAAAAATCGAGACATTACTACAGCCAAAATTATTTTAGATCTTGCTAATAAACGAGTTATTAAAAATGATTGGTTAAATAATCGCAATTTTGATGACTTATTTACTTATTTTAGTAAAGGGTATCCACAATATACAAAAGAAATTATGGAAAAACTTGATCCTGGTTATTTAAAACCTGTACAACAAAATGATATAAGTTTTGATTATGAATCTAAAGTAGTAGAACCCATCAAAGTAATTGATACCAGCACTTTGTCAGTGACATCAACATAAATATTTTGATGAATCCTGCTTTTGCAAAATTACTCAAACAAAAGAAAAAACGCACACGAGATCCTAATCTACCTCCACCACCTACGCTATTAGGACAGGTAAAAGAACTTAGACTGACTCGAGAAGACATAAATCGTATGGAACTTGAGTCAGTTATGTTAAGGCAGCGCCTAGAAATGGTAGAAATGAAAAACCGCAGACTAGAAACTCAGCTACGAGATCTTGAAAACTATGTAAGAAATCGTGTAAAATAGTTTTTACACAAAACAATAATAATATGATCAATTATAAAAGAATAGCCGACCGTGTAAGTCAATGGTTCAAGTATCCCCAACCAAGTTCAGATCAGCAACAGCTAATAGGTCTTAAAACTGATAGTTTTGATATTGACTTCACTGCTCGACGCCTAGCAGCAGAAAGCAGTGCAGAATACTTAGTTACTCATATGCGTCAAGCTAGAAACTTTGCTACTGACTACGACTTACACGAAGCAGTACGGGACTGGGTAACTATTCCGGGGCATCGTTTAGAATTCGGGGTAGCCTCAGGAAGAACCATACGCCATTGGGCTAGACTATGGCCCAATGAAACTATACATGGGTTTGATAGCTTTGAAGGCTTGCCTGAAACATGGTTGTGGAATATAAGGCAAGGGCATTTTGCACAGAAATTACCCCGAGTGCCCAGCAATGTCCAGTTACATCAAGGATGGTTTAGCCAAACCTTACCGGCATGGTTGGATAATCCCGGCCCAGTAGCATTTCTGCACATTGACAGTGATTTGTATTCTAGTGCTCGATATGTGCTCACTACATTAACAAAGAGGTTAGTACCAGGAACTATAGTTGTATTCGATGAGTATTTTAACTTCCCAGGCTGGCAGCAAGATGAATTTCGTGCTTGGCAAGAGTTTGTTGCAGAACATCAAGTTGAGTATGAATATTTGGGGTTTGTAAGCAGTCATCAAGAAGTAGCCATAAAAATCACCAAAATCTAGGTTGACGAGAACCAAAATTTTTGTTAATATAGCACTGTAGCTTACATATTGTTAGTTACTAATCAGCACGGAATACCAAAATCCCTGCTATTTACAATTTGGAGAAAGTACATGGCTTCCTATGCGGACGCAGTCAATAAGAAGTACAGTAATAAAGCAGACCACTATCAAGATCTTAAAGATCGCTTCAATGATGCTATTTTAGCTCTACCGCAAAGCACTCAGCAACTAATCAGATCCAGGCTTAAACAGGCCATCAAGCAGTTTTCATCAAATAACCCTAATGTAAAAAAGTTTACAGACTTGCCTTTGTGCCAGGCACAGTCAGTTAAGCTCAGCCAAATCCTAATCGATAGTACTATGCAGAGGGCTTTAAACCTTAGCTGGGTATTTGAAATCATAGAAAAATTTCGTGCCACGCAGGCCATGCCTGTGCAGGTATATCGTGTTATGAATCCGCAAGGTGATCTAAAATATTTGAATCCAGGTGCATTATATGCAAGCTGGGATGGCCAGCATACTGCTGTGGCGTTCTTTGTAATTGCAACAATTATTTTTGGCGAAAACCCCGACAACATTGATATTCCAGTGGTAATTTATGATGTAAGCAGCAAAGCCGAAATTCGTGATAATTTTATCAAAAACAATACCGAAGAAGGTAAGAAGTTGTTAGACGATATCGATATTGTTCAACAGCAAATCTACGGTGTCAGAGTTGACGGCAGTAAAAATCCAAATTGGTTGCAGGTTGAGCGCAAGCAGCAGTTTCTTGAGCAGGCAGGTTTGTTCTTGACTGATAAAAAGTTCGGTGATACAAACCAACCCGGAGCAGTTACTCGAGTTGACGATATCACTAATGAAAAAGTGCCAGTAGAAGTAGTACGACAATTTTGTATATATGCTAAAACTATTTTAGACATTAATCCTAGGCCTATTAACACTAAGGAGGCTCCGATTATTTTAGGTTTTCTTAGAATGGCAGCCACTGGAAATGTTGAATACAGCGATGACGAAATTAAAAGTCTTGCCATGTTGTGCCATACCTTGTTTGATGCTGATTTTGATAGTAGTGGCGCTTATTGGGCGCAACTAGAAACAGCTTATTTCAACTGGTGGGAAAGATTTTATGAAAATACCGATCCTAGTGTTCGTCCAGAACGACCGCGCATGAACAAGGATTGGGTACAAGGCGGTACTTTCTTTTGGCACCAACTAAAAAAATCATGGCGCGACGAGGACGGAAAAGCCATGCCTTTGCCTAGACTAAATATCAATACTCAATTTATGCCAAGCCAACGAGATCTTTTCTAACATGGACATCAAGAAACTTGAAGAAAACATTCAAGGTTTTGTACATCCCGATTACGGTCGGGTTGTACGAGACGGGGCAGCATATGTAGCAACTGAAAAGTTTGTTCGTCGAGGTCTTAAGGTTTGTTTGACTCTATACAGAAAATTAGAAAGGCTTGACCAAACTGCTAGATTATTAAGAGATGCCATAGACTTTCTATTGCGTAGATACCATGGATACGCTATTAAAGAAAGAATCAAGGCGCACTATCGTGATGCCAATCTTAAACCATCTGATCGCACTGATTTTGAACATGTTATTCCTGCTAGTATATTAGCAGCATTACTAATACAAGACCGAATCAGCATAGACCTGGCCATGAACCCGCCTACTTGTTTGATTCTTAAACGGCATCACAGTCTTTTGCAAAAACAAGGTTACGGTAACCGTACGCCAGATGTTTGGTGGTTTTGGCATAGGTACTCCTTGCTGGGTATCAATATAGAAACACATGACGGAATTCCAGTGGATATGGAAACTTGGAATCTAGGCTCTCATGTTGAGTACTTCAAAATTATGTAGTACTAAATATGGCAGTATACTCAAGATAATATGAAACATAATGTCACATTCGTAACTGGATTATGGGATTTAGGTCGTGGTGATCTTGTAGATTTCTCACGACCTTTTAGTAATTATCTTGATCGATTTGCCGAATTGTTAAGTCTAGACATAAACTTAGTAGTATTTGTGCCTGAATCCCTAGAAAATTTTGTAGCTGAAAGGCGCGATCCATTAAAAACAGTAATCTCCCGCCGTAACAACCAAGATTTTGAAAAATGTTTTGACTTCTATCATCAAGTGCAGTCCATACGACAAACACCGGAATGGTACAATCAAGCAGACTGGTTATCTAAAAGCCCGCAGGCTCAATTGGAATTGTACAATCCTGTGGTAATGAGTAAGATGTTTATGCTACATACAGCATCTTGTTGGAACAATTTCAGTACCGACTACTTTTTTTGGATTGACGCCGGACTTACTAATACTGTTGGATTAAATTTTTTACAAAATTTAAACAATGTCACTGGATATATGCAACAACATTGCCCATACCAGGCCATGTTTATAACTTATCCTTATGTAGGCAATACAGAAATTCATGGATTCAAAAGAGACGCATTGGCAGAATTGTGTAATACTGACTATGTTGGCTATGTACCGAGAGGTGGATTTTTTGGTGGGGCTAAATCTGCCATTGATTTACTTAACGGCGAGTACTGGGGGTATCTATACACAACATTGAATAGCAATTTAATGGGTACCGAAGAAAGCATATTCTGTATTCTTTGCCATCGTAGAGCTGATCAAATTCATAGATATGAAATAGAAGATAATGGTCTGGTATGGCCATTCTTTAACAATCTTAGTAATTATCAACCTGTAGCTAAAAACGCTGTCAAGCTCGCCCCGAGAAGAGCATTGCACGAAGTCAAAACTAGTTTATATATCTTAACTTATAATAGTCCTGAACAATTAGAAGCATTATTGTGGAGCTTCGAACACACTGATCAAGAATTTTTAAAATTACCTAAGTTATATCTAATTAATAACAGTACTAATCAATCAACTGAGGCGAGATACCAGGAACTCTGCGATAGATACAAAATAGAACACATTAAATTCAACAACTTAGGGGTATGTGGTGGTAGGCAATATGTAGCCGAGCATTTTCATCAAAGTGATAGCGATTATTATGTGTTTTTTGAAGACGACATGCTACTATTTCCTATTAGCAATGGTGTAACTTGCAGATCTGGATATCGAGTTTATATTCAAAATCTCTATCATAATAGTCTACATATCGTCTATAAAGAAGATTATGACTACCTGAAATTAACCTACTCGGAATTCTTTGGCACTAACAAAAAACAATGGGCTTGGTACAACATAGACGATCGCAGCAGGAGACTATATTTTCCAGAAGCGCCGATAAGAACAGAGCATCCTAATAATTGTCCAGACACTATTTTTACTGCCAAGAAAAACCTAGGAGACATTGAATATTTTGAAGGAGAGTATCATTATTGTAATTGGCCATCGTGGATAAGTCGTCGTGGAAATTATAAAATTTTTATTGAATCGCCGCTTAAACACCCTTATGAACAAGTGTGGATGGCCAATGTATTCCATCAATTACGGGCTAAAGAATTAAAAGCCGCAGTGCTGGCATTAAGCCCTATTAACCATAATAGATTTGTATTTTATAGTGCCGATGAAAGAAAAGAAAGCTAATTTTCCAAGCTACTGTTGCCAACGATGTGGTGCTCAAATTGGTTGGCTAGGCCGAGTTTTTACTGTATTATTGCCCAAGTGGCACAATTGTAGAGATCATGAACCGCCCAATTTAGGAATTTGAAATGCCTTATACCACTGTTGACGTTGAGATTGATTTAGATGACTTTACTACCGAAGATCTCATTGAAGAACTAGAACGCCGTAACGCTTATAGGCAAGAGCTGCCTGGTGAGCTCATCGAGCAACTAGCACACATACATCATGCTAGATTATGTGGGCAGCCCTGGGAAGAAGAATTAGATCGCTTCCTCAGGGACACATTAGGCAAAGCTATTTAATCTTCACCGTAGAGCTTTAGCACCTCTGCTACTACAGGGTGACGCTGAACATCTCGTCGCCCAAAATCCACACTTGATATCATTGAGCTATTGGCATCTTGTAACCTGGCGATAAAATCCTTTAAACCATTATCGCTGGTAAATTTTCTATCAAGTTGATTTAGATCTCCGGTAACTACTAAACGGCTTCCTTGGCCTAGTCGTGTAAGAACCATTTTCATTTGGTTTACTGTGGCATTTTGAGCTTCGTCAAATATAATCCACGCATTTTTAAAATTACGACCTCGCATATATGCTAGTGGAGCTATCTCAATAATTTGTTCATCTAGCATATTGGCTATTTCTTTTGCCGAATAGTACTCCTGTATCACATCCATAATAGGACGAGTCCATGGCGCCATTTTGGCATTTAAGTCCCCAGGTAAAAAACCGTGTTGTTCATCATCTACTCCCACTGCTGGTCGTGTGACAACGATTTTGTTGATTTTTCTATCCTTGTAAGCCTTAATAGCAGCCATAACTGCCAGCATGGTTTTGCCTGTGCCTGCCGGTCCTGTTGCAAAAACGATAAGTTGAGTTGGATCTAGTAATAAATCTATATATTCTTCCTGTTTGAGTGTTTTGGGCAATAAGACTACTTGCCGATTTTTCTGCTGTACATAGTCATTGATTCCGATAACATTAGCCGTGTCGAAGTTTCGACGGGCATTTTGAGCCTTTCGTTTTGCTGTCAAATCTGATTCTCCTAAAGTAAAAATAGTATTGACCTCGAATGCAATGCGTTTGAGCTACGCACAAAGGTATTTACGGTCTATTTGTTATGTCATTTACTGTTATATAAAAGTTTTTATTTTGGACTAAGTATTTTTCTAATGTCTTTTTTTTGGTCAACCACAGTCCTAAACAATAAGAACTAAATATACAAAAGAGATCCATAATATGGCGGCTAATTTAGAAGACATTGTTAGCAATACTAAAGAAATCTATATGACTGAAAGCAGTCTAGAAACTCTCATGGATTTTGAGAGGGTGCTAGACGAATTAGATACCTATGTATTTGCGAATTGGCAAAAAGGTGAGCTAGTAGAAGGACCGGTATACGAAAAGTATTTTGTTACTTGTACTTTTATGTGGCCTTACAAATTAATGCCAGATCCAAGAGGTGCAGAAAGATTACTAGATTATAATTGTCGAGTCAGATATCGTAAAAGTACTTTCCGATATCCGGTTGATGTGAAAGGACCCGAAGACTTTGCACCTGGCACAAAAATGCCACGATTAGCATCAAAACCAGTCTGGTTAGTTGAAATTGTCATACCCAAGCAATTAATGCGGGATATACATCGTGGTAGTATTGAGCTAGAGTCTGAGACAATTGACCTAGAAGATATTGAACAAAGCTATGAAACCGGCTTAGATGATGATGTTTATAAGGCCGATGATGAAAATGAACAATCACAACAACAACAACCAACCCCACAACTCTAATCTTACTGAAGGTTTAGAGACCGGAGATCTAGCTCGTTTAGTAGATAAACGAGTAACCATTGACGAATATAAGAGTAAATTAGGCCGTGACGAAGATATCGTTGTACTAACATTTAAAGTACAAGGCAAGTCTCCGGCACTAGATCTAGTTAATTTTATAGAAAAAAGTTATACATGGATTCTTGATGCCGATGCTAGCTCGGGCGAATTAGATGACGGCGATTACTTAGTTTTTGTAGAATTAGATCGCGACGAGCAAGTACCAGAAAACCTAGTAGAATTGTTTAATGATCTAGAAAAATTAACAGAAATTCCTGTAACAGAATGGGTATTAAGTTATGCTAAACCGCATCGAACTGGTGGAGTAGATGAAGAAACTATTAGATCTATGATACCTTTGTCAATTGAGGATTATCAGGCTCAGACTCGTGCCTTACAAGATGACATTGATAGATTAAAGACCGCAGCCGGTGTAAAAGTTGAAACCCGAGCACCAAAAAATGATTTCACAGAAAGTTTGAGGATCGCGGCTGGTATTCGTTAAACCAAGAAAGGATTTTCAATAATGTGGCAACTTTTTTTCATAGTTGATTTTTTACCAGACCTGGTTTGGCACTTGTTGTTTGTGGCCAGTGCCGGTTTGGTATTTGCAACTACATTTATTAAAATTATTCCTTATAGACTACCACTGAGCGTACTAAGTGCTTTACTGTTAGCATTTAGTATCTGGGTAGAAGGTGGTCTAGCTAATGAGAAAAAATGGCTAGAAGAAATAGCTAGACTACAAGAAGCTGTTCGTGCCGCTGAAGATCGGGCTAGACAGGCCAACAGTCAAATCCAAACCGAAATAGTAGAAAAAGAAAAAGTTATTGTCAAGCGTGGTGAAACCATTGTGAAAGAAATTGACAAAATTGTCGAAGTACCAGGTCCCGAGCGAGTTAAAGAAGTAACTAAGGACATGAGCGACGAACAGAAAAAGAAATACGAAGAAGAAATCGACCAACTGCGTAAAATGACTTCCCTAGAATGTGCTTTACCTAAACCATTAGTAGATGTACACAATGAAGCTGCCCGTAACCCTGCTGCTAAAGGAGAAAAGAAATGAGAATCATTACTATACTCCTTATAACAATAGCTTTAGGTGGTTGTGGCATGTTTACTAAGTTATTACCAGTCATGCCCGAGTTTCCCGAACCTGTTAAAGAACTAACAGAAAAGTGTCCGGACCTTAAACAAATCGAAAACGATAAAATTGCTGTAACCGATTTATTAAAAGCTGTTGTAAACAATTATACCTTGTACTATCAATGCAGTCTTAAAAATGATGGTTGGAATGAATGGTATAAACAGCAAAAAGAAATCTATGACGAAGTTAAAAAGAAAGGGAGATAATGAGCGACGAATTTATTCTTACCCGTGATCAACTGGCCGATCTGATTAAGGGGAATCCTTATGTGGATTATTGGCATGACGCCATGCGTCGTTGTTTACCCGACTATGACATTAACACACCGCAGCGTGTAGCAGCATTTGTAGCCCAATGTGCTCACGAAAGCGGTGGGTTTAAATTCCTTAAGGAAAATTTAAAATATCGTGCTGCCAGCCTGGTTAAAGTTTGGCCCAAGTATTTCCCTAACATGGAAATAGCCAACCAATATGCTGGTAAAGAAGAAATGATAGCCAATCGTGCATATGCTAACCGTATGGGCAATGGATCAGAAGCATCTGGTGATGGTTGGAGATTTTGTGGTCGTGGTCTAATCCAACTCACTGGGCGCAATAACTATCAAAATTTTGCAGACAGCATAGAGACCGATATCAATGATATCCCACACTATCTAGCTACATTTGAAGGTGCAGTACAATCAGCTTGTTGGTTTTGGGAAACAAATAATCTTAACCAATGGGCAGACAAAGGTGATATGACAACACTAACCAAGCGCATCAATGGTGGTACCTTAGGGCTACAAGATCGTATTAAACACTATCAACATGCACTACATGTATTAGGACTGTAATATGGGTATTTTTTCGAAAAAGAAAGGGGCAACTAAAGTGGCCGAAGAAGAAAAGAAAGAAGTAGCAGCCGAAGAAAAATCAGATTCAGCTAAAAAACAAGAAGACTGGATGAATTCTAAATGGCGTCCAGCCATGGGTTGGATGTACATGATGGTCTGTGTGTTTGATTTTATTGTGTTTCCTGTAATGTACACCATTGTACAGTTTTGGGAAACTGAAGCAGCCAATGATGCTTTTCGTCAGTGGCAACCACTTACATTAGCCGGTGCAGGCTTGTTTCATATGGCCATGGGTGCTGTACTAGGTCTAAGTGCTTGGGGTCGCACACAAGAGAAATTAAACGGAGCAAATAATGGTGGTATAGCACCCCCTGGAGGAGCAGCGCCAATGGGCGGTGGCGGAGGTTTCGGGGGCGGTAGTGGCGGAAATTTCGGTAATGCCTCGGCGGGTAATTTCGGTGCCAACGCCGGTGGCTTTGGGGCACCACCTGCTAACCAAGGAGGGTTTGGTCAAGTTACCACTGGATTTGGTGGTAAACCAGCCCCGGTAGAACCACCAAGAGAATGGATTTAAGGAGAAACCATGCATAAAATTTTAATTAGTTTGATTCTCGGTCTAGGCCTCGCCACAGCACAGGCAGCTGAACCTGCTAAAGGTGCCGAACCAGGTAAGCCAGCCAAGGCGGCCACAGCCAGTAGTGCTGCCCCAGCAGCAGCGGCAGCTACACCAGCAGCAGCCTCTGGCACTGCTAAGGTAGGTGAACCAGCCAAAGCAGCAGATAATTCTGGTGCAGACACAGCCGGCAAGGGCGAAGTCAAAGTAGTATGCCATGACAAAGTCAAAGATGGCAAACCAATTATAGGTAAAGATGGCAAGCCCGAGCAAGAGTGCAAGAAGATCAAAGTGCGTCAAAAGTTAGAGGCTCACGACATTCCTCCAGCTAAAAAATAAAAACATTTGACTTTACACTAAAGGTATAGTATATTAATGCTGTACCTTTTCCTTTTACAGACCATATGAAAGACTATTTCAATATATTAGGAGTTGATCCTGGAGCCACAGAGGATCAAATCCGCACGGCTTATAAAAAACTGGCCATGCAACATCATCCTGACCGTGGCGGGGATCAAACTCGATTTCAAGAAATTCAGGAAGCATATAGTACATTAACAGATTCAAATAAACGAGCAGAATGGGAACAACAAAAGCATTTTGCAAATCAAGGTAATTTTGAATTTAGTTTTAACTTTGGTCCTGATTTTAATGACATACTCAGGCAGTTCCATGGTCACAGTCCTTTTGGTAACTTTAGACAAGTGCCTAAAAATCGTGATTTACGAGTTGCAATTGATCTAGATTTGGCTAGTACCTTAGATACACAAACTCAATTTGTTGAAGTTGGTAATGCCGACGGGTCAAAGCGCACAGTGCAAGTAAATGTACCAAAAGGCGTACAATCAGGCATGCAGATGCGGTTTCCGGGTCATGGCGAAAATAGAGTTCCAAATGCGCCACCAGGTGATCTTTATGTTGAATTTCGAGTACGAAAAGCTCCGGGCTTTGAAGTAGAAAACCTAAACCTGTTTAAGAAAACAACTATAAGTTGTATCGATGCTATGTTAGGAATCAGCATAGCAGTGACCGGACTTGACGGTCGAGTTTTTGATTTAAATGTTCCTTCAGGAACACAACCTAATACTCAATTCAGAATTCCTCAACAAGGGTTGTGGGATATTAATCATCCCCGTCGTGGTGATTTATTTCTTGAAATCCTTATAGAGATACCTCGTCAAATTACCGAGGACCAGTTTGAAAAATTGAAAAGGTTAAAATAGGGTAATGCATTCACATATGAAACCTAATCCTGAAATCGAAGAAATCATTCTCAAAGCCGGCGAATATGCCAGAAAGTTACAACACGAATTTGTCACCTTAGAACACTTACTAGTGAGTATTGTTTGTTATAAGCCTTTTCATGATATACTAAGTGAAAATAACTTTGATGTCGACAGTCTTATAAACGATCTTAAAGAGTATCTAGACCAACAAACTTACCTATGTATTAAAAATGATTCGTCGCCGCGTAAAACACAGACTCTCGAGCGAGTGTTTAATCGTGCTCTAACTCAAGCACTATTTAATGGCACACATAGAATAAAAATTGTAGATCTTCTAATTAGTATCAATGTTGAGCATAATAGTCATGCTTCGTATTTTATGGTAAAATATGGCCTTGATAGGCAAACATTGATTGGAATGTACAATAATCTAACAACCAATGATGACAAAAACCCAGACACTCCTGAAATTAAAAACCGTGCAAATGAAATATTAGCCGAGCACTGTACAAATCTTAATAAACTAGCCAAGGACGGGAAAATTGATCCTATTATCGGTCGCGAAACCGAGCTATTAGAAATGACGCAAGTCCTTGCCAAACGCAACAAGGCCAATGTATTATTAGTAGGAGACCCAGGCGTAGGTAAAACCATGCTAGCCGAAGGACTTGCACGAAATATTGTAAATGGAGATGTTCCCAATTATCTTAAAGATTTTACTGTATATAATTTAGATATAGGTTCGCTATTAGCTGGTAGCAAATATCGAGGTGACTTTGAAGAAAAATTAAAAAATATTCTCAAGGCTCTAGAAGTTAAAGAAAAGGCAATACTATTTGTTGACGAGGCTCACCAAATGCGCGGCGCAGGTGGTTCAAGTAGCAATGGTTCATTAGACTTTGGTAACATGATAAAACCAGCATTGTCAAAAGGAAAGGTTAAAGTAATAGCCAGCACTACTTGGGAAGAATACGCACAGAGTTTTGAGAAAGATCGTGCTTTAATGCGTAGGTTTTATAGATTGGCTGTAGATGAACCTACAGCAGATTCAGCTAAACGCATTTTACGAGGTATTAAACCACAATTTGAAAAATTTCATGGTCTTACAATTAGTGATGAAGCTATTGATATAGCAGTGGATTACAGTATTCGTTATCAGCCCGAAAAGAAACTGCCCGATAAAGCTATTGATTTAATTGACACTGCTAGTGCCAAGGAAAAAATTAAACCAGAATATCATGATAACATTGTAATCAGTAAAAGTCATATTGTTGAAGCAATTAGTCGAGCTACTAAGATTCCCGAAGATCAAATTGGAGCCGAGTCTAAGACCAGTCGACTTGTTAGTCTAGACCTTGTATTAAAAAGTAATTTGTACGGTCAGGAAAAAGCCATTGATTCTGTTTTAGAAAAAATCTATGTTGCCAAAGCTGGGTTAAAACCCATTAATAAACCTATGGGTAGTTTTTTATTTTTAGGCCCAACTGGCACTGGAAAGACAGAATTAGCCAAATTGTTATGCCAAAATTTAAACATGAAACTTATTAGATTTGACATGAGTGAGTTTCAAGAAAAACACACTGTGGCCAAACTCATCGGAGCACCACCTGGGTATGTAGGTTACGATGACACATCGGTCAGTGGGGGATTACTAATAAGCAGTATCGAGAAAAACCCTAACAGCATAGTTCTGTTTGATGAGATTGAAAAGGCGCATCCTGATGTAAGCAATATTTTATTACAGTTTATGGACGAGGGCTTTATTACCGGAAGTAACGGTAAAAGAGCTGATGCAAGAAATTGCATACTTATTATGACGAGTAATCTTGGGTCAGAGGCCAGTGAAAGAAACAGTATAGGATTTGGTGATTTACAACGCACCGGCGAGGATGATCGTGCTGTAAAGGATTATTTTAGGCCTGAGTTTAGAAATAGGTTAGATGCTGTGTGTAAGTTTAACCACTTAGACAAAGTCAGCATGAAAAAGATTGTGGGTAAATTTATCAACGAGCTTAATGAGCTACTAGCTAATAAACAAATTAGGTTAAGAGTAACAGAACCAGCAATAGAGCTATTGATTGATCGCGGCTTTGATCGTAAAATGGGTGCTAGACCTCTTGCTAGAACCATTAACGAGTTAATAAAGGTTCCTTTAAGCAAAAAAATACTATTTGAAGGTATCAGCAATGGCTCCATAATTACTGTTGACAAAAGCGATACCACATTTACTTTCAATATTGTAGACAATACAATAGTTCCGGCATTGCCCAATAATTCAAGCATAGTGGACGAAAATGGATTTATCACATTGGTATAAACTTAATCCTAATGTAAAAATTGTAGATACGAAGAAAAAGTTTTATAACAAATTTTTTTACAAATTAGTATATGAAGTTGTAGGAGCCAGTTCAATAGTATTGCAAGCAGAGCCCACTGCTTTTTATAAGTACCGGATGCCCAACAGGCACATTCGTAAACCTGATCCAGGTTTTAATTATAGTGAGTATCAAAGTTTCTTAGAATTGTATAAAGAGAAAGATAGTAGGTTAAAGTTCAGATTCGAAGGGCACAGTGTATCAATTTTTTCTAATGATTTTGATTTACTACATGACATTGCTAAAAATCGGTTAATATATACTAAAGTTCAACTAATAAGTTGCGTAAAATCTCAAGAAGAACTTGACTTATTAGATAAAGATTATATAATAACAAGAGTTCCAAGCGAGTACTGTTATAAAGTAACAGTTCGAGATGGTATATATAGGAACATGACAGACCGTCAAGGCCTATATAATTATTTGAAGAATTTAGGTGCCGAAGTTAAGATTACGAAGAAATATTTAGAGGTCTTACGAGGCCCCAATAAATATATTAGTTCAGGATATTTTTATCTAAAAGATCCTTTACTGGTAGATATGGTGAAGTTAATTATGCCAAATCTTGTAAGGTCGGTTCATCAATTGGTAGTAAAATAACATTCAAGACAACTATGGAAAATCAAGAAAATAAACCAGTAGATATAGCTGGCGAGAACGCCACAACAGTAGTTCAAAAAATATCTGAACTAATGAAACAACAAAAGGCCGAAAGGCAAGCAAGCACACCGACATCATCAACTAGTACCGGTGAACGAACTCCGTATGATTTTAGCAAAACACATCTGCATATTGGTATTCCTTGTTACGGGGGCATGATGAGTGAGCCTACAGTAACTAGCCTACTTAAATTCATTTTATTAGCTAGTAAAGTAGGACTACATTGGAGTTTAGACACCATGGTAAATGAAAGTCTAATTACTCGTGGTCGTAATAATTTAATGGCTAAAATGATGAGCAATGCCGCTGCTACACATTTCATGTTTATTGATGCCGACATTAGGTTCGAACCCGAGTCGATATTTCAAATGTTAGTCTATGAAAAGGATGTGATTGGTGGACTATACCCTAAAAAGTCTATTCCAACAAATTATGTAATTAATTTATTACCACAAACACAAATTCATGGTGATACATTCACTGTAGATACCATGGGTACAGGATTCCTATTATTTAAAAGAGATGTCTATCAGAAATTGTGCGATGCACATCCTAATACAAAATATGTAGATGATGTAGGACTCGGTAAACAGTATGAACCGTATATGTTTGCTATTTTTGATGTTGGTATTGATGAAAAAGGACATTACCTCAGTGAGGACTGGATGTTTTGTCGTAGATGGCAAAAACTAGGTGGGCAAATTTGGGCTCATAGTAAGGTATTACTTAATCATTGCGGCCACTATGAATACAAAGGTGATTTATCACAAATGCCAGATTTTACACAAAAAACTCAAGTTCCGGTGCCACAAGAAGCATGATAAAAAACCGCCCTAAGGGCGGTTTTTTTATGGCACCATAAATAATACATTATGTTGCTATTTGAAATATTTGAAGCTGTTCAGCCGTCTACTTTGGTAGTATATCCAGGTAGATTTCAGCCTTTTCACAAAGGTCATCGTGCAGTATATGATTTTTTAACTAAAAAATTTGGTAGAGATCATGTATATATTGCTACTAGTAACAAAGTAGCTCCACCCAAAAGTCCGTTTAATTTTGCTCAGAAAGCAGCAATGATGCAGTTGACTGGTGTACCTATGGATCGTGTTATTGAAACTGCCGAGCCGTATAGACCACAAGAATTAATTAGTGCATATCCACCTGAAACTAAATTAATTTTTGCAGTCAGTCAAAAAGACATGGACGAAGATCCTAGGTTCAGTAAATGGACTAAAAAGGATGGATCTCCTAGTTACTTTCAACCCATGCCTAAAGATCAGAATGAAATGCTAGGTTTAAGCCAACATGGATATATAATGGTAGTTCCTACTTTTGAATTCAATGTACTAGGAAATACAATGACAAGTGCGTCAGAATTTCGAAGTAATTTTGCCAAGGCCGACACCGAAACTCAAAAAAACATGATACAAGATCTGTTTGGTGCATATGATGCAAATGTACATGCTATTATGAAAAATGCCATTACTGAAGAAACAGCCGGTGTGGGTGTGATAGCCGATAACACTAAAAGAAAAGATCCACGATATAAAAACAGCTTGACCGTAGATATTCAACCTGGTACTCAGCGTAAGATGATGAAGGCATTACAACTAATATAAATATAGATACTAACCATTTATACAACTATGAAACCTACCGATTTTATTAAAGAAGACCATAACATTGTGCAAGCAGTTGTTGAAATGCATGATGATCATGAAATTCAAATGGCTCGTGAGCAGTGCTACAATGCTGCCAGTAATGCTATTGAACTGCATCGTATGCTGAAAACGATTACCGAGCGCCAAGGCTTAGAAGGTTGGGTACAAGAAAAAATCACTCTTGCCAATGACTACCTTAGGCAAGTCAAAGAATGGATGGAATATGAATTAATGAATCGAGTAGAAGAGCCCATGGGTGAAAGTGCCAGTGCGGGTGGTACCAGCAGCGGTGGTATAGCTACTAGTACTGCTACTCAATATGCTACTCGCCCAGATCGCAGTCGTGTACCTGCTGCTACTCGGAAAAAATATGGTGGTAAGGATTGGATGATTAAACGAGCCGATCTTGATGACCCAAATCGACACCTGAGCAGCACTGCATCATTGGCACAGCGTAACAAGGGCAAATAATATGTCAACTCCGTTAGATCTCAAAGAGTCAATTAGTCACGATTTAATAACTAGAATTGCAAGAGATCTAGTGCGTGTTCAAGATATTATAGCGAATAAAAAGATATATGGCGGTATAACTGAATCAGAAAGACAAGCCATAAAAGAAACTTATGCTAGGGCACATAGTAATAATATTTCAAAGCAAGACATATTCGACAGTATAGTAGAACTTTGCCGTAGTCATTTAGATGAAATTGGTCCAGTAATGCCAGTTACTGCAATGTCTACTACTAGTAACCAAGTTAACAAATCACCAGCCGCCGCAGCCACTGGAGCACAGACAAACAGACCAGTTACTCCTGCAGACACAGCGGCCAATATTTCAATGCAACTAAAATCACTCAACCCGCAAGAATTACAGCGTGGCATTGATGCTGCAATGCGTAAAGATCCTAACTTATCAAAAAATATTAATAAGAGCTTTGCCGATGTTTTAGCTAAAATGGTTAAACCTGGAATGTAATATGCGTGTATTAGATATTTTTAATGTGTCAAGAACTGAAGTAGTTGAGCACACCACAGAAGAATTAACTACGCCCGAAATTCAAGAAGCTGTTAATCCCACCGATCAAGTCACAATGGATATTCCTTTGTTGCTTAGAATAATGGAATACAGCAAAGAAGACGCCAAAACAGACATGGACCTACACCATGTAGTTGAACGACTAATTGAATTAAGCGCATCAGGAAAAACATTGACCATGGCCAACTACAATGACATAATGTCATCCCTCAATGAGATGGGTGGTAGTGAAGCAGAAGAATTAGTCAAAGCTATTTCTGTTGACTCTGAAGACGAGCAAAAACCCGAATACACAATTAAAAAGTTTGTTAAACAAATGCCGAATGGTGTTACTGTTACTAGATACAAGATTTTCGGCCCCAATGGCATGACCGCAACTGATTCGGTGTTCAATGATCGTGCCAGTGCTTTGAAACACCTAAGAACTTTTTTTAATCAAGATGTTAAAGAAGGACATGGTCGTTATTGGTGCTCGACAGACAAGCGTTGGAAGGAACGTCAAGGTCCTAAACAATCTAGGGGCTAAAGTGCGTGTTAATGATTTTACAGCTCCTATAAATGAAATATTTCTAATTCCACAATCGTATTATCAAGGCGAGTGGTTAGATGATATCGACTATGATGATTACACAGATAATACCATACTCTATCCTGGATCAAATACATTATTATTAAGTTTTGCTAATAATCTTAATGAAATATATGTTTTAAACCCAAAACAGCGACATGTAGCGGCTAAAATGACCCTTCAAGTCATTAAATTTCCATTACCTAATGCCCGAGCAGTTAGAGGAATTACCGTTCGTCCAGAATATAGAAACATGGGCATGGCCAGTACTTTGTATCAAATAGTACTACGCAGCATGAACCGTGTGCTGGTTGCCGATGATGTTCAAACCACAGGTGGTGCCAGGAACTGGTTAAGCCTAAACAACCTGCCAGGCGTAGAAGTATTAGGATATGTAGCCATAAATATGAGATTACTAGCTAAACCATCAAACCAAGAGCTAGGCGACAGGATGGCACAGGAACTTATGCAAATGGGCGGGGTTAATTTTGGTACACGAGGATCCACAGAATTTTATTATTTTGCTGTTCAAGCAGAATCAGCTGTACCCAAGTTAGTGGCCGCAGTGAAACAAAAAATTATTAAAATATATAATTCGGACGGCGATGCCTACGAAGTTGGACTATTTGCCAGGTATGTAAAATGAGAGCTAGACAATTTATTATATTAGAATCTGAGCTGTTTGAAATAAACATGAGCCCTGGCAACCTCAAACAGTTGGCCAGTAAAATAGACGCTCGTGTGGGCATGGAATTTGAAATGATTGTGCCCAATGTTGAATCCGACGAGAACAGCGAAAGCGAACCCGATTATACCAATGACGAGCGTGTACGCGGTTGGAGTTCCGTTGAACAATTTTTTAACGACGGTGAATACAACTCAAGATCCTCAGTGGCCGATCTAAATCAAGAACTGTTTCAAGAATACACAGAAAGTGACTACTGGCAGGAAGCCGAAGAGTCTTGGTGGGAAGAAAACGAAGAATACTATGTAGAACAAGCAGTTGAAAAAGAACTGGGCGAAGATCTATGGGCGCAGGCCGCAGAACAGTTAGGCAACAAAAAGTTTGCCGACGAGCGTGATCGTAAGAATGCCATACAAGAGATATACAGCACTCTGGTCTCGGATCGTAGAGATGAAAGTATAGAGAACCGAGACGAAATCTATGATCTTGCTCGGGATGAAGCCATGGAGGAGTCCGAGCCAGACCATGACACCGGCTTTGATCGTTTCCTGCGTGGGACATACAGCTACATGACTGACATTGAAAACAATTTTGGTCATATTGTAACTTGGCCGTATTGG
>Ga0129333_10000929_pt1 | contig 25834 bp, 44 predicted proteins | sample CPB6_08_DNA_FD_94474 | JGI IMG/M metagenome (GOLD analysis project Ga0129333, IMG submission 94474) | Freshwater to marine salinity gradient microbial communities from Chesapeake Bay, USA - CPBay_Sum_0.6_0.8_DNA | ecosystem: Environmental > Aquatic > Marine > Coastal | place: USA: Chesapeake...
AACAGGTGACGTCTTCACCAAAGCGTCGTTCACGAACCGGCAAAGCATCTACCGTGACGCGTTCGTCGAGCTAGGTTACGACCCGACCGAGGCCGAGCTGCTGCCGCCTGAGCGGCAATTCACGATCCTTTCCGAAGGCCTGAAGAACACCTACGGGCTGTCGCTGGTCCAGAAATCTGACCGCGCCAACCTTCGCAGCGCCATCGATCAGTTGCTGGACGCCTATCGTGGCTTGCAGCTCATGGCCCATGTGCTTGACCTGCCAACGTCGGCCATTGGTCTGAACGGCGAGCTCGCGCTGGGTCTCACGAGTCAGGGCCGGTATCTGGGCGCGCACTACCCGCTGGGCACCGGCAGCGGCAAGAGTGCCGACGGCCTGAAACTGCCCGGGCAGGCTGTCGTCATGCCTGGCCGCTCGAACTCGTTTGCCCACGAGTGGGGCCATGCGCTGGACTTCTACCTTGCAGCCAAGCACGGCGACGCGCTGGCCAATCTGTCGGACTACCTGCGCGATGGCGAGTCGTTGTCGGACAAATTCCCCGAGACGACCGGCGAGGCCTTCCGTCATCTGATGAACTCTCTGTTCTTTGACCGCGCAGAGCAGTCGGCGAAGATCATGGATCTGGAGCGCCGCATCGAGCGCGCAGAGCAGCGTGGCGTGGACGCCAAAGCGCTGAAGGCAGAGCTCGCGCAACTTCAATCGGGGGCGAGCCAGGCGCGCGGAGGACGCAGCCAGTTTTACAAAGACGCCGGCGACTTCGCGGCAGCCACCGGCAGCGACCCGGCGTACTGGCGCAAGCCGACCGAGATGCTGGCCAGATCCTTCGAGGCCTACATCGCGCACAAGGTCGAGGCCGCCGGCGGCACGACCGAGTTCATCGGCAAGGGCGACGCCGCTTACCAGAGCGATGCGCACATCCGGCTGGAAAAGACGTTCCCGAAAAACTCGGACCGCTTCAACATTTTCCGCGCCTACGATCTGCTGTTCGACGCCATCCGGGCCGACGCTCTGCTGAACCCGGAAGGCAAGGCAGCGGCAGCATTCCCCGCCGGCGTGCGTCTTTCTGACCCCGCTGTCTACTTTGCCGACCAGATTCGGTCGGCACAGTCGCCAGCCTTGAAGCGCATGTGGGAGGAAGAGCTGCGCGCTTGGCGAGTGCGTGCGCGCGAGCTGGAGAAGCTCGATGCGCGGCCAGGAGATCCGCGTCCGATCACAAAACGTCTGGTAGATGCAGCGCGGGCCGCCGTCATGACCAATCGCGGCGTGCTGCTGTCAATGGAGCGCCATTACGCGAAGGCCGGCAACCAGGCAGCGGCCAGCGCCATCCGTGATCTGACTGAGCGTCTGGCCACCGACCCGGGCAGCGGCCGCAAGACGTTTGAGGGCGGCACCTACGCCGAAGCTGTGACTCGCGAGACGCGACGGTTCCTGACGCGCCTGGGCAACATCGGCAAAACCGGCGACGCCGATTTGCTCAATCACGGCGAGCTCGCGGACCTGACCACACTACTCACCCAGCACGATGACTTTGCCACCGGCAAGGCCGTCGTTCCTGCCGACGCGAGTGCCAAGGTCAAGCGCATGGCCGCGTCATTGCGCGAGCTCCTGACCGACCTGTACTACTACAACACCAATGCCGGACTGGACATTGGCTATGTGCGCGATCAAGGATACCTGCCACGTCTGATCGACGAACCTCTGGTCACACAGAATGCCGACGAGTTCATCAAGGACGCCACCGAGGTCTATCGCATCGTCTTTGAGCGGGACACCGAGCGGCCAACGGGTGAAGGCGTCGACATCACCGAGGCGTTGGCTGCACTGGATGCGCGCGCACGACAGGCAGGCATCGATGCCAAAAACGACGGCAAGCTCTCTGACTATCGCGACGCAAAGAAAAAGCTGTCCAAGCTTTTGCGCGCACTGAACGACATCAGCAAAGAAGATGACGACTATCAGGACAAGCTCGATCGCGCGCAGGCCGATCTGACGCAGTTCCTGGAAGACAGCGCGGAGATCTTCGACGAGGCCTACGACTACATCCGTGACGTCTGGGCAGGCAACGCGGCGGCCGAGTACCAGACGCGCATCAGCTACGGCTCGCCCACTGACTTCAGCTCGCATTCGCCATCAGGCAGCTACCTGAAGGAGCGCACGCTGCCGCCGGACGCCGACCGGATTCTGGCCAGGTATTACATCCAGGACCCGCTGGAGCGGGTTGCTGCCTACATTCAGATGTCGGCACGCAAGTCCGAATACAACCGGCGCTTTGGTCGCGACGCCAGAAACAGCGGCGAGAAAAACACCAAGCTGCACAGGATTCTGGAACGCATGATCGATGCCGGCGTGCGCCAGGAAGACCGCAGCATGGCCAGCAGCATCGTTGGCCAGGTAACAGGCACGGACCGCAGCAGCATGCCTGCGGAATTCCAGCGCGCGCTGGGCAACGTGCATGCCATCGGCCAGATGACATTGCTGGGCCGTGTGGTGCTCACCTCGCTGGCCGAGCCGATTACCGCTGCCATCCAGACGGGCCGTCCGATCGATGCGCTGAAGTCGATCGCGCTGACCATTCAGGAGATCGGCAACGGCAAGGACGTGCAGGAACGTCGTGCGATGGCCCGCGTTTTGGGCATCGTCGCCGGCGACTACGCCGATGAAGTGATTGCAAACCGTCTTGGCGGCACGTTTGCCGAGTCGCCAAACATGGCCAAGGTGTCGGCCAACTTCTTCCGGCGCGTCGGCCTGACCGGGTTGACCAACGCGCAGCAGCGCGCAGCCATGAAGCTGGCGGGCCGCTACGTGCTGGACATGGCGCTGGAGCAGGCCGACGCCAGCGTCGACCCTGCGCGTCGCGGCTACGCCCGGGACGAGCTGATTGACTCGGGCATGCAGCAGGAACAGTTAAACGAGTTCGCCAATTGGGCCAGAGAGTTTTCTGACCGCATGCCGCGCCACGACGAGCTGATCGACGTCGACGGCCAGCTGACCGACATGGGCAAGATCTATGCGGTCATGGTCGGCCGCCTGGTCAACCAGTCGGTGCAGTCGCCGACGGCCGTCGACCGCCCGTGGGCAGCCAACACACCGATCGGTCGCCTGACCTATGGTCTGCTGTCGTTCTCGATGGCGTTTTTCAGGAACGCCGTCATCAAGTCGGCCAAGAAAATCGAGCGCGAGTACAAAGAGCGCGGCACAACGCAGGCTGCCAAGGTCGCAGCGTTTCAGGTTGCCGTGCCGCTGGCCAGTCTCTATGCCGGTCACTTCGTCGTCACGATGGCCCGCGAGCTCTTGCTGAACCCGGAGAAGTGGGACGAGGAAGAGAAAAAGGAAGGTGGCTTCCCGATCAAGTGGCTAGCCGGCCTTGCCTTCTCCCGTGCCGGCTTCACCGGTCTGGCTGACCCGATCTACAACGCGTACACGGGCGTGAAGTACCAGCGCGACCTGTCGAATCTCTTCGTCGGCGCAACTGGCGCCTACGTGCTGCAAGCGCTGGAGCGCTTCGTCAAGTTCTTCGCGATGAACAGCGACCAGACCGTCAACGCCGAACGCGGCGCGGCCCGCGCAGCTTTCGAGCTGACCTTGCAGCCGGCAATGGGCTACGCCACCGGTGCGCTGCCAGCCGGTCCGCTTGTCGGTTATGGCCTGGGCGCGAGCTACATGTACATGACGTCGCCGGCATTCAAGTCGCAATGGCAGGACTGGATAGCAGGAGAGAAGGAAAGCAAAAAGAAGAAGGATGACTAAAGGGAGAGTGAGATGGTTCCAGTAATCGCATCAATCGTCAGCGGCTTGATCGCCAATGGCATGCCAAAAGTGGCCGACGCTGTCATCGAGAAGGGCGTCGACTATGTGCAGGAAAAGATGGGCGTGGAGTTAAAGCCAGAGCACGAGCTCACGCCAGAGGACGTCTCGAAGATGCAGGAGGCGGCCATGAAGCACGCTGAATTCATGGCCGAGCTGGACGAGAAAAGCACGCAGCGCGCAACCGACATGTACATGGCAGATCCCATGACCAGAAAATTCAGCCAAGCCTACGCGTGGTTCATCACTGTCGTTTCGTTCCTGTACTTCTTTCTCGTCTCGTTCATGCCTATCGAGAACAGGAACCGCGATTTCATCAACATCATCTTGGGCTTCCTGATCGGCACGGCTGTCAACTCGCTGATCCGCTTCTACTACGGCTCATCCAACAAGTCGCAGGAGGACACGAACAAGCAGATGAAGGAGATGAAAAATGACGCCGCGACTTGAGCACCTGATCGCGGCCGGAGTCTCGCGAGCGGTGGCCGAAGAGTGGCTGCCGTTCGTGCAGGCGGCCTGCGCCGAGTTCTCGATCAACACGAAAAAGCGGGTAGCGGCATTCCTTGCCCAGACGGCGCATGAATCGGGCGGCTATACGCGGCTGACCGAAGGCCTTAGCTACTCGGCCGACGGCCTGGCCGGGACGTGGCCAAACCGCTTTGCCGAGCAGATCCCCGATCCTGACAGGAAGGGAAAGACAAAGGCCAAAAAGGACGCCAAGGGAAAAAACATCCCCAACAAGTTCGCCCTGTCCCTGCACAGGAAGCCCGAGATGATCGCCAACGTCGTCTATTCGAACCGCATGGGCAACGGCACGATCGAGTCAGGCGAGGGGCACCTGTACCGGGGAAGAGGCGCCAAGCAGCTTACCGGCAAGGACAACTACACCCGATGCGGCAAAGCGCTGGGTGTCGATCTTGTCAGCAATCCCGATCTGCTACTCCAGCCAGAGTTCGCCATGCGAAGCGCCGGCTGGTTCTGGGCCATCAACAAGTGCGCCGACTTCATCGACAAGGACGACTTCGTCGGCCTGACCAAGAAGATCAACGGCGGCACGATCGGGTTGCAAGATCGTGAAAAGCGCTACAAGGCGGTGCTGGCAGTCGCTGAATAGAGCGCAACGAACAGCGCAACTGATTTTTTGTATGACCGCCTAAGTTCTTGTTTTTATTGGTCGGGGTGAGAGGATTCGAACCTCCGACACCTGCGTCCCGAACGCAGGTTGTATGATGCCCAACACGCTGACTACACAGGGAATCATAGGCTTAATGTGCTTTTGTCTGGTGTTTGTCGGTCGGCCAACGCTGCATTTTGCGCTCTATCCGGGGGATAAAGCGCAGCTTGCGCTTTATGCGGCCTTCAATTTTGCCAGTGCTGCGCGCAGGTATTGCGGCGACAGGTGCAGGTAGTTTTTCTCCACCGTCACCATTGAATCCCCGAGCATCGCCGCGATGTCGCGCATGTCCACGCCGGCCTGCGCCATCCTGGTCGCCAGCGTGTGCCGGAAGGTGTGCGCCGTCACGCCGACAATCTCATGGCGCACGCAGAAACGCTCGACCGACTTCCTGATCTGGCCGCCGTGATCCAGCACCCACGGCCCGGTGCGCTCAGCGAAGGCGCGCTCCAGCACCGGCGCCAGGTCGTCCGAGATCGGGATGATTGGCCGGCGCTTGGTGGTCTGGTTGCGGCCCCACGGGTTTAACCTGATCAATCGCGCTTGCAGATCAACCTGTTCCCATTTGAGCGTGCGCAAAGCTTCTGACCGCGCGCCTGTTTCCATCAGCAGCCACAGATAACGGCTGATTCGGTCCATGCGCAAACCTTCAGGCGCCTCGCAGGCAGCGCGAATGCGCTCCAGCTCCCCCGCTGCCAGCACGCGGTCGCGCGCCGGCGGCCGGGGTGGGAGGGGCACATACGACAGATCGATCGGGTTGACCCGGAATTCCTTGGGCTCGACTTTCTTGACCATGAAGTTGAAGACAGCGCGCAGGATGGCCAGCTCTTTCCTGACGGTGCCGGGCGACACCGGACGCCAGCCGTTGGCGCCCTTGACGCGCGCCTCGCCGAAGGCCTCGATGTCCTTGCGTGAAATATCCGTCAGAAGTTTGTCGCCAAACCATACAAGCAGCTTTTTTGAAACATGGTCGAGCGTCTCGGGGCTGGCCACCGTCGGGCCGTGCTGCTCGATGTACATGCGAAAAGCGCTGGCCAGCGTCTGCGGCGTCCTGGCCAGACGGTCTTCGTCCCTGCCCTTTAGCCAACCCTGGAAACGCTGCTGCGCGACCTGTAGATCTTCCGTCCGTAGGCTATCTCTTTGTGAACGTCCGCCATCTGAGAAGACGACGTACCAGACCGACCCGAACTGTTTGAGCCTTGGCGGCTTTGCTTTTCTTGGCATTGAACCCTCCTTTGAATGTACTCCTCGACCGACTTGCGCGTGATGACGACCGGAGATCGGCCAGCGCCGGGCAGCCATTGCAGTTCGCCCGACTGGCGCAGGCTTCGCACAAAGCGCCGGCCGCGCTTCAGCATCGCAGCAACCTCTGACTCCAGTAGCAGCTCACTCATTTCACGTTCTGCGTCAGCAGCAGTATTTCCATTGCGACCTTTTTCGGCAGCCGCATGTTCAGCCTGATCCACATGTACCCCTCTTCGTTGGGTACGTCTCGCAGCTCGAACGTCGGCTCCTGCGTGCTGTGCGCCGCCTCGTAATAGTTCGGCAGCAGATCTTCGGGTCGCACCGACAGAACGCTGGCCATCTTCTCCAGCGCCTGCGGACTCGGGATCGACCGGCCTCGCACGTAGGTACTGATCGCGTCTCTTGCCAGATCGCAATAGCGGGCGAACTCGGACTGCGTCCAACCTCGTTCCATGATCTTGCTGTACAGACGCTTCGCAAACTCGGCTTTGACGACGTGCCGATTACTCATGGCTTCGGGTGCCTGCGTGTTTTTTGGCGCAGGTTTTGGCTGCGTCACGTACCTGGGCATCTCGTTACCCTCCTGTTAAACGGCATACAAGTTGTATGTCGATCGTGTCTAGTGTATGACCATTTGACCGCTGCCGCAATGGCAAAACGTGTGATGATTGTTGACAAGTTGTATGCCTGGCGCAAGAATAGCCTACATGAACAACAAGACAACGGTGATCGACGTCAGGGGATTCATCCGGTTTTTTGGTGGTCCGGCGGCAATGCGAACCCTGTGGGAAAAACAGGGGCTTCACCTCACAAAAGGAGCGCAAGAGAAATGGGTAATGCGCGGAATGGTGCCAACGTCACGAGTAATGGAAGCCGTGATAGTGGCGCGCAAAAAGCGTATGCCCTTTGACTTCAACGCTTTCGTGAAAATGAGGATTAAGCAATGAACGAAAAAGAGAGGGAACAGCGCGCCGATCTTGTCTGGGCCAACGACGTTTTGTCTGGTCGTGGGCTGTCTGTCGATCACGAGTCTGTTGCCATCAACATGCTGAGGATGCTCGTCGAGTATGGCGCAACCGAGAAGATCCGCCGCGACGCTGATGCTGCGCTGGCACGAGCACAGGCGGTGGCATGAAGATCGCCGGCATTGACCCCGGCTTGTCTGGTGCTGTCTGCATTTTTGATGTGACTGCGGGAACCCTGACAATTCTCGACATGCCGACCGTCGAGGTCAAGTCTGGCAAGACCGTCAAGCGCCGACTGTCCGAGCCGATGCTGGCCGAATTGCTGCGACCGCACGAGATTGATCACGCTGCACTCGAACAGGTTGGCGCCATGCCCAAGCAGGGCGTGTCGTCTACCTTCAACTTCGGGCAGACGTATGGCGCCATCCGTGGCGTGTTGGCCGGCCTGCGCATCCCCATCACGATGGTGGCGCCGGCCAAGTGGACGCGAGACTTGAAAGTGACTGGCGGCAAGGACGCCAATCGTCAGCGCGCAGCGCAGCTCTTTCCGGCCTACGCTGCGTCGTTCTCGCGAGTAAAAGACGACGGCCGCGCGGATTCCGCTCTCCTGGCCTTTTGGCTGCTAACTTTTTCGAAGGATGTCTGATATGCCGACCGACATTGACCGCCCTTTCATTGTCGTTACCGCACCGCAGCGCAGCGAGGAATGGTTTAACGCCCGCCTGGCGCGCGTGACTGGCAGCAATGCAAAAGCTGTCTGGGCCAAGACTGCCAAAGGCGCGCGCACGGCCAAGTGGGGCGACTACCAGGATCAGCTTGTGGCTGAGGCGCTGACCGGCATCAGTGCTGACGACGTGTATGTCACGTTCGAGATGCAGCGCGGCATCGATCTGGAACCTGTCGCGCGCCACGCGTTGGCCCGACAGCTGGGCGCCAAGATCCGCGAGACGGGATTCGTTCAGCACAAGACGCTGCGCATTGGCTCATCACTCGATGGCGACATCGATGACTTCAAAACGGTCATCGAGATGAAGTGCCCCAAGACGACGACGCACCTTGGTTACATCGAGGCCAAGACACTGCCCGAGGACTACGAGGGCCAGTGCATGCACAACCTGTACAATACCGGCGCCGAGCGACTGATCTTTGCATCGTTCGACGACCGCCTGCCGCCGCACCTTCAGCTGTTTGTCTATGAGGTCGAGGCCAAGCATCTGCCGCTTGAAGAGTACGAGCGCGACCTGCACGAATTCTTGAAGCAGCTTGACGGCCGCATCTCGGCGCTGGCCACGCCTCGCAACTAGGGAGAACGACATGTACGAAGCAGAACAAAAGCTGGCGGCCCACCGCAACCACGCGGTTCTTGGGGGCGCAATTGATACGAACCCAACGGTCGAGGAAAACATCGACCGTCGCATCGCGCATCTGAAAGCAGAAGTCGATCGGCTGGAGCAATCCAAAGTCGAATTGGCGCCGCTGTTGAAGATGCGTATCCGTGACGTCCGCAACGCAATGGAGCTGTACTAATGAACGCACGCATCTACGCAGTAAGCAACAAAGCCGACGGCAGCAAGCGTCTTGTGAAAGCCGGCACGCCGGCGCAGGCCATGCGTCATGTGGCCAACGCGCTGTTTGATGTGAAGACCGTGACTGCGCTGCAAGTCGCCGAGCTATTGAGCGGCGGCGTGAAGCTGGAGAACGCAGCGCAGGAACCCGAACCCACTGACCAGAAGGAGGAAGTCGAATGAGCGCAAGACCATTCAACCAAGTCATCACGTCGTTTCGATTCGGGACGCTCAATGACGACCTGACCAAAGCGCTGCAAGAGCTGACGAACAAGTGCGCCGACACCGGCCGCGCTGGCTCGCTCACGCTTTCGCTGACGTTGAAGCCCGGCAAAGGCGGCCAGATCGAGATCATTGACGACATCAAGATGAAGCTGCCGAAGGAAGAGCGCGGCACGACGCTGATGTTTGCGACGCCCGAAGGCAACCTGCAACGCGACGATCCGCGTCAACTGAAGCTCGATGGCCTGCGCTCTGTTGACCAGGAGACGGGCGAACTGAAGAAGGTGAGCTGATGGAAGACATCGTCAAGAAAAGCGATACGGCCGACGCGATCAGCGCCGGTCTAATGCTGTCCGAGATCCGCGCCATCGATGGCACGCCGATCGCGGTTTTGCCAGAAGGCGCGCAGGTCCACGAGCTGGAAAGAATGCTGGTCAACCCGACGCGCAAGCGCGGGGCGACGCACCTGACCGACGCGGCCAGCTTCATTGCTTTCGTCAAAGCAGAGAAGACCGCCGAGACGCGCGTGTACCTGAACACGGCACAGCAGACGTTCGTTGCCATCTTCAACGATCACGGCGTAAGCGCTGGCTGGCGTGACCATCGCGCTGTCTACGCCTGCCCGCTGTCGATCGAGTGGAAGATATGGATTAACCAAAACGGCAAGCAGGTCGACCAGGTTGCATTTGCGCAGTTCATTGAAAGCAACCTGCCTGACATTGCAGACCCGCCAGCGGCCGACATGCTGGAGATCAGCCGCAGCCTGGAAGCCAAGAAGAAGGTTAATTTTTCGTCCGGCATTCGCCTGTCCAACGGACAGAACGAGCTGACCTACGAGGAAGAGATCAGCGGCACGGCGGCCAAAGGCAAGTTGCAGGTGCCGGAGATCTTCACGATCGGAATCCCTGTGCTCGAAGGCGGCCAACGCTATGCCGTGCAGGCGCGACTGCGTTACCGCATCCGTGACGGTGGCCAGCTGACGATCTGGTACGAGCTGATCCGTCCGCACAAGGTGATCGAGGACGCCATGAACGAGCTGCGCGCAAGCGTTGGCAAAGAGCTGGAGCTGACCGTATTGGCCGGCTCTGCATGATCAACGGGGAAAAGCGGATTGCTGCGGGGACAACCATATCCCATCCGGACGCAGACGCAGCGAGTACCCCACCCATAACGCTGGCCCTTCCTGCCAGCACCGCCCGCCGACGGACTCGGCGCAAAACCGCTTGAAAGGAAAGCACCATGCCCTTAGCAATACCCGGTGGCGGCGACGCCACACCCTACATCCGATTCCAGGCCAGCGTGAACGCGTGGCAAATGTCGGGTGACGACGGCAAGCCCGTCGAATTTGCATTCGACCAGCCTGCGGTCTTTGACATCCAGAACGTGCAGCTTGGTTGGCTGCTGCTGGAAACCGGCAACCGTGATTGGAAGCCGTGGCCGAACAACGCGCAGCAACCCAAGCCCGCCGAAGGCGACTACAAGGCCGGCTTTGAAGTGCAGGTCTTCAGCAAGACGATGTTCCATGAAGACGCCGTCAGGAGCTTTTCCAGCAACTCGACCGGCAGCGTCATGTTCATTCAGAACCTCTACAACGAATGCGAAGCGCATGGCGAGTTTGCGCAAGGCCTCTCCCCTGTCGTAAAGATTACCGGCAGCACGCCAATCAAGGTCGGCAAGGGCAACACGCGCGTGCCGACGTTCGAGATCGTCAAGTGGATTGCCCGCCCCGACGTCTTCGGCGCCAACGTCAACCCGCGCCCAGCGCCGGCACCCGCACCCAAGGCCGCTGCTGCCCCTGCGAAGGCAGCGCCAGCGACGGCCGACGACGAGTTCTAAGGAGTCTCGCAGCGACGCCCGCCATCCCTCCGGCGGGTTTTGGCCGTCACCAGGTGATCTTGGTGGCGGCTTTTTTTACCCCTTGAAACCATGAAGGAGTTCCTAGCCAGAGTTGAAGAGTGGGAGCGCATCGATAGCCCTTGGCTATTCGAGAAGGCCAAGCCCACGCCCAGGCAACCGATCTTCGGCAAGGGAGGCAAGTTCACCGGCAAGTTCAAGCCGACTGGCCAAGAGGCCATGAAGCAGATGGAGATACAGATGGGAAGATCATTATCACCGGAGCCCGGCAAGTTGCCGGATTGCGCCGACAAGAATCAGGAGCTCTTGCGCAAGCAGCAGGCCGCCGCAGACGCCGTTCTGGGGCCGCTCAAACGCGTTGTTCAGGAGATGGAAAGGAAGTGGGGCGTTGGCCGATTAAAGACGCTCGTGCCCGAAGAGTGGGCGCTGAAGTTTCACTCTGCTGGCGAGAAGCTGGTCAAGGCCATCGATGACGCCGACATGGTCGCCATACGCGAGCGCGCAGAGATCATGCGACGCGGCTGGATCAAGCTGGACGAGCTGGCCAGCGCAGCGGGCGCAGAGCCCTGGCAGTCGCCAGACGTGTGGGAAGTGCGCTCAGGGGAAAAGGTCTATGCGATCGCGCGCACGGACTTTGATCAATGGAGCGCCGAGCAAAAGGACGGCGTCGTCATGTACACGCTGGCCGAAGTCGCTGTGATCTTGGAAGCATGGGACAAGCAGTTGGCCGCATCAGAACTGAAGAAGGCCTTCCCGGACGCGCGGCTGGAGAAAGCGAAGATGGCGCCGCCAATAGAGGACGACGATATTCCGTTCTGATTCGATAGCCAGAATCAATTAGCGTTACCGGACTGTATGATAATCTCGCATTTCCGGTAACGTTTCATACAACAACAAGACGGAGGCAGGATGATAACCCCTCAGAAACCCAAGCCCGGCGAATGGGTCGAGATCGACCCCACTGGCCGCGATCCGCACGCGCCAGGCGCCAAGCTGGATGCTGGCAAGCCGATGGCGTGGCTGTGTCTTTCGGGCTTCTCTAACGCGCTGTATGCCGTCGCTGACGTCACGACCAAGGGCGCGCTTAAGTACACCAAGAACGGCTGGGTTGACGTGCCTGACGGCCAGCAGCGCTACATGGAGGCCTTTGCTCGTCACATGCTGGAGCTGGGCGCTGGCCACCAGATCGACGAGGACACTGGCTGCCATCACAAGGCGCAGATGATCTGGAATCTCTTGGCGTCCTTGGAGCTGGAGATCCGGGCAGCCGTGCGCAATCAGACAACGCTGGGAGCCGAGCATGGCATTCGTCAGAAGAAAGCGTAAGTACCAGCCGCGACCGGTGCTGATCAATCCCATGCAATTCGTCAAGGAAGGGCTGGCCGTGACGCCGGATGAAGATCTGAACAAGCTGCGCATGCTTGAGCTCGCGTCACTCGAAGCGTTTCGCACAGGCGCTGCAACGCTTGAAGACTGGCATCGCGTCAAGGCAATGCTGAATGTCGCCGAGACGATGGCCAGAGCCGGCATTGGCGAGGAAGTGTTGTCGGTGTGCATGCAGGCGCAGGACCATTTGATCGAGTCAGCCGAGCGTCACAAACGCATTGGCCGCATGGGTGCATCGGGGCCAGCGCTGGCGTGCTGGCGGGATCTGTTCGAGTACCACGACCTGCAACGCACGTCGGTCACTCGCATCGAATACGAAAAGCTGATTCAGAAAACCTACGACCGCGAGCGCAGCAAAGCGCCAGAGGTCATCGACATCAAGGGAGGAAGCAATGATCAATGATGATGAAGTCAATGTGCGTCGTCACCCGCGCACCATGAACGAGGCATTCCCGGGCAGCCCCGAGTACGCGTGCTCGATCGAGGTCTGCAACAGCAACAAGTGGGAGTTGATCGTTTTCCGCTGCTTAATTGGCATTGGCGTGGTGTCGTTTCTGGTGGCGGTGTTTCGATGAAGGGCGACAAGCATCCGTTGGAGCGCGAGCGCCGCAAGGTCAAGCCCTATCCGAACGTGGCCGCCGCTGACACTGTGGCCACGACCGCAACGCAGCTTCGTCGCATAGGCTGGATGAAGCACTTGAAGACGCTGGCCATTGCGTATCTGGTTTTGTTCGGAGCGCTGCTGCTCGTGGCATTTGTGTCCGTGGTGCTGCGATGACGCACCGCTACTGCACATCCTGCCAATGCGACCGGCAGACCGAGGGCGGCGAGTACCGCAAGCTGAACAAGACAGCGCGCTGGCTGTGTCGCCTGTGCGTGCAGAGGAAATCGGTCAGCTTGTACAAGTCGCAGCGCCCGTCGACGCTGGCCGAGGTCAACCGGCTGCTGGATCAGATCAGCCATCGCCGGCTATGAAGTCAGCCACCGAGCTCGCCGACTACCTGGCAGACAACGCGCGCCGGGACGAAGACATTAAAGCAGCCCAGCTACTGCGCCGGCTGGGGCGACTGCATGACGTTGCGCAGGAGATGGTCAAGGCAAAGCCAGGCCCGGCAAAGAACGCGGCCTACGCTGAGCTGGTCGACCTATTACATGGGAGGGAAAGATGAAAACACCAAGAGAACTAGACGTCCTGCGCCGCGCTGTGTGGTTCGAGGACACGCCGCAGATCGTCGACCGCTTGGAGAGCGACGGCGAGAAGGAAATCGCGCGGCACGTTCACAAGATGCACATTTACCAGAAGAGCCTGATCGCCGAAATCAGGAAGCTGCGACGCGAGATGAAAAAGGTGAAGGCATGAGCGCCTTGGAACTTCTGGCCATCATGTTCGTGGCCCTGCTAATCGCCATTGTCATTCAATGATCGCCATACCTATCGTTGGCGCCGCGATGATCGGCGTGGGAGTGATCGTCGGTGTCGCCGGCATGATCGTCTATTTTTGGTTGGAGGGAGAGATATGACTGAGCTGACTTACGAAGAGTTTTGCACAACGAAACTCATGTATACGCTAGGAGTTTCTGGTGATTGGGGCGCGCATCGCAAGTATCGCAATGAAAGACTGGGCATTCAAAAAGAAACGATGACGAAGCGCGTGCGGAGCGGCGACATTTATTCTGGCTGGAGAAAGCCAAAGATCGTTTATTACCTCGATCGTGACCCGCGCGAGTTTGCCAACGTCGCAGAGCTGTACGTTGCGTACATGGAGAAGGTTTGCGGGGTGAAGTCATGACAGACGACACCTACCTACCCGTCGCCTGGCTGTGCAAGAACGCCATCGGCCATCGCTTCCTGCGATTCAAGAAGCCCGACGAGACGTACAGTCCTGAGCCGCTGGTGTTGATGGAGTCGTATCGGGACATTGGCGACCTGTACACGCATCGGCTGGCCGTGATGCTGGAATGCGCGCTGCTGGACCCGACGGGCACATGGAATGACGCTCACGCGTTGCTTGAAGAGTATCGGCAGGCAATGCGGCAGCGGGATCTTGCGCTCGGTGTGAAGCACATCAGCGCGCTGGGGAGGGATTGAGATGACTGATCGCGATTTGATGCGACAAGCGCTCGATGCGCTGGAGGAGTGCATGGGCTGGACGCATAGCGACTTAACCGTCATGGCAGCAGAAACCCTCCGCGCCAGACTTGCGCAGCCTGAGCCGGAGCCGCACGGCTATTTATGGTTTACGCGGTACATGGAGCAGAGGTTTACACATCGTAAGCCGGAGGAGCGTGAGCGGATAGGTGATGTGAAGCCAGTGTTCGCCGCCCCACAAAAGCGCGAATGGCAGGGGCTGACGCAACGAGAACAAGCAGAGTGTTGGTACGGCAAACACTGCATGGAACAATCCGCACCTTACGAGGATTTTGCCCGCGCCATCGAAGCCAAGCTGCGGGAGAAGAACACATGATCGCGCATTTTGAAGACGGTACCACACGAAATATTGCTCCCGGATCCGCAACGATGGGCCTGCGCGTTGTCCGTTGGGAGTTTGACTTTGACGACATGTGCGAGCTGCTGGCAAGCCCCGAACTGCTCGCAACACTGGCCACTCGTATGCCACCGATAAGCGAGGACAACAATGAGTAATCTTTGGATTAACTGGCGCTTCGGCGCGCGACACTTACAAATCGGACCCGATCGTCCGTTCATCACTTTCCGCGTCAATCCGTATTGGCTTGAGCACAAGCCCGCTAAATGGTTTCAGGTGCATTGATGCGACGCGCCCTGATCACCCTCGCATCGGCCATTGCGGTCAACGTCGTCGTGCTCGGCTTTCTGTATCTGTTGCTTGCGCACGAAGCAGAAATTCGCTGGCGCGACCGGTGCGAGCAGGCCATGTACACGACGGCAAAGATGCCCGACCTGGTTTTGCGCCAGTGCATTTATATCTGGAGCCGCAATTGAGGAAGCGCGAGATCCAGTCACACCAGGAAGAGCCGAGCTACACGACCAAGCTGGCGTTTGCTGTCTTAGCCTTGACCGCTGAACTCACGGAAGTAAGGCAGCAAGCAAGGGAATGGAAAATGGCGTGGGCAAACGAGCAAGCGCGCCGCAGGGAACTCGAACAACAACTACACAAACAGAATGAAGACTGATCAGCTTGCCATCGTCATGCGATTGCTGGCCAGGACATCGACGGTTGCCAGCATTGTCGAGGCAACGGGTGTCACCCGCCAGACGATCTACAAGACGCTCCGCGCGCTCGAAACCCAACGGGTAGCGCGCATCTGCCGGTGGAACTGCGACCACACTGGCCGCGCCGTTGAACCTGTATGGGGGCTTGGCAGCGATCCTTCGGATGTGCGCCGGCGACTGACGCCGGCCGAGAAGATGCTGCGGCACCGGCACAAGAAAAAGCGCAGCGACTTGGTCATGCAGGCCATCGTCGTCACGGCGGCAGCCACACCCAAGCCGACGCCGAGGCGCAAATGACGGCGCCGTTTAACGACAAGGTGCTGACGGTCGCCGGCACCTACGAAAGCCATCGCGGCACCGACCAGGATTACGAGACGATCAGCGTTCAAGAGCTGATGACGATAGAGCGCACCGGCGTGCCTAAAGATCAAGCTCGCTGGGTTTTGTGCTCGACGTACAACGGCCCGGACGGGCGCAGCCACAAGGCGCAGGAGCAATTCGGCGAGTTCGTCATGCTCGCCGTCGATCTGGACACCGGCAATGTGCAAGGCAAGGCACTGGTCGCCGCTGTCCAATCCTTCACCGGCCACGTCCAGATGCGCGTCTACTCGTCGTCATCAGCAACGAAAGACGATCGCAAGTGGCGCGTGCTGATACCGCTGGCCAACGCTCTGCACTTTGCCGACTGGCTGGCAGCCACCACAGCGCTGAACGTGCACATTGAAGCCGAGCTCGGGCACAGGCCCGACAGGGCGCTTGAGCGCGCAGGCCAGCCGATTTATCTCCCCAACACCGCACCGAGGGACGACGGCATCGAGCCGCTAATTGCTGACCAGCTGATCGACGGTGCGCTTCTGGATGTCACGGACTGCCCGGGCACCGAGCGCATTGAGGCGACAGCGCGAGACGAGGTTGAACGCATGGCCGAGCACGAGAGACGCTCGGCAGAGGCGCGACGGCGCATGGCGCAGCTGCGGGCGAAACCAAACTCGGACAAGTCGGTCATCAACGAATTCAACGCGGCCACGGATCTTGAGCACATGCTCGCCGCCTGCGGGTACGTGCAGGGACCACGCGAGGGCTGGAAGAGCCCGCGCCAGACGACGAACTCATACGCCACCAAGGTTTTCGACGAGCCAAGCGGCCAGTATTGGGTCAGCCTGTCTTTGTCTGATTTGGAGGCCGGCGTCGGGAGCCAAACCAGCGACGGCCGCTGCTGCTTCGGGGATGCGTTCGATGTCTGGTGCTTCACGTTCCACGGCAACGACAGAACAGCGGCAATCAAGGCAGCGGCCAGTGAATTGGGCATCGAGAAGCCACCGACTGGTATCGATATGCTCGCCGAGCGCATCCGGTCGAATCAGTTGCAGCAGCAGGCCAGCGCAGCAACGATCACCCAGGAAACGCAACCAGAAGCATTGGCCCAGCAGGCCGAAACTGAAACGCAACCAGCCAAAGCCGAAACAAAACCCGCCGAAACTGAAACACAAGCCAGCGAGCTGGATCGCACCCTGCCCTACGTTCAGGCCAGCGACTTGCCGGAATGGGACGCGCCGCAGGAGTTGGTCGAGGGCATGCTGATGCAAGGCGGCATGACGGTGATCTATGGCGACAGCAACACGGGCAAGTCGTTCTTAACGCTCGACATGGTTGCGCACATCAGCCAAGGCCGGCAATGGATGGGCAGGCAGGTCAAGCAGGCCGCTGTCGTCTACCTGGCAGCGGAATCCCCCAGGTCGATCGTCGACCGCGCCAGGGCGCTGGAAAAGCACCTGAACGAGCCGCTTACCCAGCTGTTCATCGTCAACTGCCCGATCGACCTGTACGACGCCAAAGGCGACACGCTGGCTGTGGTCAACACCATCATCCAGATCGAGGCCAAGCACCAGGTGACGGTTGGCTGCGTGGTCGCAGACACGCTGGCCCGCGTCATCGGGGCGGGAGATGAGAACAAAGCGCAGGACATGGGCATCGTGATCAAGCACATCGACTTGATCAGAGCGGCCACCAAGGCGCAATTCATCCTGGTGCACCACACCGGCAAGGACAAGACCAACGGGGCGCGAGGATCTTCAGCCCTACGCGCGGCCACCGACACCGAGATCGAAGTCACCGACAACCAGGACGGGACGCCCAAAGCGGCCACTGTGACCAAGCAGCGGGATCTACCCGGCAAGAACACATCGATCGGTTTTGATCTGGCCGTTGTCGAGCTCGGCAAAGGCATCTTTGGCAACGTGTTCACGACCTGCGTGGTCGAGCAAAGAGCTGTCGAAGGTGACAGCCGGGAGCGCGACCTGACACCCCTACAGCGCGACATTTTGGAATTCATCCGGACTCAGCCGGGCTCGCCGCGCCGATTGGCCATTGCCGAATATGTACGAGATGCGCGACCAAATGTTAATGATTCGACCATCACTCGGGCGCTCGACAAGCTGGTCAAGCAGCGACTTGTTACCAAAATGCTAGGTATGTACTCGGCCACCGGTACGAATGCCATCGGCGTTGCTCACTCGGCAAGTAAAAATGAGTTTTAGTAATGGAATCAATGAGTTGGAATATGTGCGCACATGTGCGTGCATATGTGCGCATATGATTTATAAAACATGTGCGTCATGTGCGTCGTCCTATAGGGACGCACATGCGCACATATAGCCATGTGCGCATCATGGGTATGGGTGAAAAGAAAACCCCGACACGCTGGCCGGGGTTGGTGGGGAGTGGGGGCTGATTGCGGTTTTGCTATCGGGTGAGCTCGATGGCTTTCAGCGCTTCGTCGAGACGCTTGGCTTGTTGAATGAGCAATGCGTTTGGTGGCGTGCTGGAATGGGACAGCAGCAGGACGTAGGCCTTCAACGCACGCGCCTGATCCAACGCGTCGGCAACTGTCCCGGCCTGGCGGCGGGTCATCATGAGGACGTCGGTCATGGCGCCTCCGATGCCGTGTCGTCGAACAGGGAAGGCGCAGCAGGTGACGACTGCCGGGCGCGTGGAGCGCAACGGGCGGCCAGCTGGGCAACCTGGTCAGCCGGGATGCCGAACAGGTCAGGCTGGCCGGTGCCAATAGGCGGCTGGCCGGGTTGGGGCGTGAGGATGAAAGCGGCAGCCTCGTCGGCTTGGTAGGGGTCAGGCTTCATGCGTCACCTCGTCAACGGAAATGATGACGGACGACAGCGCCTCGCGCACCAGCTCAAGGCCAGCAAAGATCGCGCGTCCATTTTCGGTGCCGTCATGGTCGAGATACGACGCCTCCAGTAACGGCAACGCTGTGCGCAGCGCTCGCATGAGCAGCGGCGCGCGGGCGATCAATGCCGCGTTCGCTAACGGCTCGTCAAGGTGCGGCGCGTGGGCTGCTACGTTGACGGTGGCAATGGTCAGCGGGCCTTGCGGGTGGTCCAGGGATGCCGGGTCAATGATGCGCAGGACGCCGGCCGATGAATCGAGGTCGTCAAGCTCGTAATCGATCAGCCAAGGGCCGGGTGTGTGTTTGGTGGTCATTTCAAAACCTTTCGAATAAGCCAGATCAGCGCTGGCAGGGACAAGAAAAGGCCGCACAGGGCGGCCTCTAGGCGGTGGCGTGGGGTCATTCGTATGCGTAGTCCTCGGCGTAGTCTTCCAGGGCCGTGATCAGCGCGTCGAAGTCCTCAGACGGTCCGAGCATGTCGGCGATGGCGTATACGACGTGTCGTGGGTACTCGTCGCACAGCGATTCGAGATAGGCCTTGCGGTTGGCGTAGCCGTTGGCTTGGTAGTCGGTCATGGCGTTCTCCTTTGGGCGTGAAATCAGACAAGGGATGCCGGGCTGGCTGCGAAATAGATCTGGTCCGAGATTGCTTGCTGCTTCTCGGCGTCGTATTCCTCGGGACCGCGCTTGTGCAGGCGACGAGCGATGGCAAGGTCGGACCAGAGCACATAGGTGCCGTTGTCCCAATTGTCGGTGTCGGCCTCGCCGTACTTCTCGCGGTAGACCGTCATTCCGACTTCGCAGTCGAAAAAGTGCTTTGCGAGCAGTGCAGCGAATTCGTCCATGAATTGCGTCTGCGTCTCGCGGGTGTCGCCCGGCGTCATGCCCAGGCGCTTGGCTGCGTCCAGAAAACCCTGAACGCTGGCGCGTCCGCCGTTCCAGTGCAGATAGATGCAAGGTGCGTCGTCGAGTACCTCGAATGTGATGACAGCGCGATTTCCCATGTCGTTCTCCTTATTTGGTGAGTTGTTCAATGACTTCGCCGATGATCCAAGCCCATAAGGCGATGACGATGATCAGCTGGCCAATGTCTAGCGCGGTTTCCAGTCTCATGCTGTTACCCTCCTGTTTAGAATTACCGCATGCGCGGTAACAGGCATTGTAGTATGACATCCGACATTTACAAGACATTCCGTCATTGATTTTTCGTATCGATAACGTGTTTGCCATAGAATCGCGCGCATGCAAAAAGCAGCCGTTAGGACGGTTCAGAAAAGCCGCCCAACCTACGAACGAGGCGTTGACCTAACGCCGAAACAGCGTCACTTCGTGTCCGAATTGGTGAGGACTGGCTGTACGCCCACGCAAGCCGCGCGGACAGCCGGTTACAGCGATGCCGGCACGTCGGCCTATGACCTAAGCCGATTACCGCACGTCGCAGCCGCCATCCGCCTCGAACGCGAGCGTTATATCTCCGGCGAGCTGGCCAACGTGGCCACCGGCACCCTGCACCAGATCTTGGTCGATAAGGGCGCACCGGCAGCAGCCCGCGTCCAAGCCGCCAGGACGGTTCTGGAGATGTCAGGCGAGATCGGACGGCACAAGCGGAGCGCAGAGGACGAGCGGCCACTGTCCGAGATGACAGCCGAAGAACTGGCCGGGTTGATCGACAAGTGGCAAGCCGAAAAGGCAGCGCTGGCCAAGCCGATCGACGCCGAGGACGTCGAAATCATCGATAAAGCGCAGGATAGAGCGCAACTGCCCGGCTAAACCCGCACCAGGCCTTGCCTGACCGCTGCGTGGTTAGGGCAGGCACCCTGCAATTTCCCCCTGCAACATGCCAGCTGGCAGCCCGACCAGGCTGCCGGCCGGCCATCGATGCGCGTGCTGTCGTCATGCCGCGTGGCCGGCGCCGGCGTCGACCCGCCCCCCGGCGTAGCGCCGACGAGCCGCTCCGCAACTGGTACCCGCCCCCACCAGAAATTTTTCAAATTGTCCGACTTCACCCCACCGCGTGCCGACCCGCCACACTCCACAAACCACCATACAATCAGCCACTTTTCAGACAATCCGCCATACAATTGCGGCATCTAAGAGAGGCGGCAATGGCACAACCCACTCCCTACACACGGCTGTACAACTTTACCGACTATCAGACGGTCAATCCCACCACGCCGCTGCCAGCGAACCAACTCGACAATGAGCTGAACGCGATCGCATTAACGGCTGGCCAGATCAGAAGCAACCTTGCACTGATCCAGCGCGACGACGGCGCGTTGGCCAATCAGACGGTCACGCCAGACAGCTTGTCTGCGGGCACGCTGGCCTTGATCACGCAGGGCGAATACAACCCCCGAGGCGCATGGGTCGCATCCACGGCGTATGCAGTCGGCGATGTTGTCACCTTCAATGCAGCGACTTATCTCGCGTTGACCGCCCACACGTCAGGTGCGACTTTCGCGACCGACTTGGCGGCAGGTAAATGGTTGCTGATTGCAAACGGCGCATTGTCGGGCGGTGCGACGGCCGTGGATCTGTACGAGGGCACGGGCTCCCAGACGACATTCACGCTGTCCTACACGTACAACGGCAGCAACTCTGCGACCGTGTTTGTGGGCGGTGTTGCGCAGATACCGACGCAAGACTTCACGATCTCGGGCACGACGATTACGTTTGTGACCGCACCTCCCGCGCCGGCGGTGGCTGGCCGCAAAAACGTGATGGTGCGTGGCACTGGCGTGGAAGCGCAGCTTGCCGGCAACGCTGCAACGACGTCGGCCGCCAACGCGGCCAATAGCGCAAGCGCAGCGGCCACGTCGGCAACAGCCGCAGCGGCTTCTGCGACGGCTGCCGCAGGATCAGCGACAACCGCATCAACGCAAGCGACGAACGCGTCAGCATCAGCAACGACAGCAACCACCAAGGCATCAGAGGCCGCAACATCAGCGACAAATGCCGCTGCGTCAGCCACAACGGCGAGCACGCAGGCATCCAACGCTGCGACATCGGCCACCGCTGCTGCTGCGTCGGCGACAACGGCATCAGGTCACGCCACGACAGCAACGACGCAGGCCGGCAATGCGTCGTCCTCAGCAAGCGCAGCATCCACGTCAGCCAGCAATGCAGCAGCGTCGGCAGCGACTGCGACGACCAAAGCGTCCGACGCGACAGCTGCCGCATCCCAAGCGCAGACGTCGGCCACGAATGCTGCGACGTCGGCGTCGTCAGCGTCCACATCAGCCACCAATGCCCAGACGTCAGCCACAGCTGCGGCAGGATCTGCGACGTCGGCATCCAATTCCGCGTCGACCGCTTCTACGGCGGCGACCAGCGCAACGGCTTCAGCGACGGCTGCGGCGTCGTCTGCAACGTCAGCGGCGGGTTCTGCCACTGCTGCTGGGGCGTCGGCCACCACGGCGTCCACCGCTGCGACAACAGCCACCACGGCCTCTACTGCGGCAGTCGCTGCCCAGACGGCGGCTGAAGCTGCGTATGACTCGTTTGACGACCGGTATCTGGGCGCGAAGGCGTCGAATCCGACGGTGGACAACGATGGCAATGCGCTGCTTGTTGGCGCCCTGCACTGGAACACGACGGCCGGCGAGATGCGTGTCTGGAACGGCACGGCATGGGTAGCTGCCACTGTGTCGCCTGATACGGTGCAAGAGGTTGAATTCACCGCGACGGCCGGTCAGACGGCGTATGCGTTTGCTGGCGGCTACCGCGTTGGCTTCACGTATGTGTGGGTCAATGGTGTTCTGTTGGATGACGCCGACATCACGGCCACCGACGGCACCAACATCACGTTTGCTTCAGCGCTTGCGTTGAACGACAAGGTGCGCGTGATGACGTTCAAGGCATTGGCGTCGGTGACGATTGCCGACATCACCGGGTTGCAGGCGCAGCTCGACACGATTAACTCAACCATTCTGGCCATCCCGAATCCCGTGGCGATGGCACTCGTTTTCGGGAGCTAAGTCATGGCATTGAAGGGGCAAGCAGTCGCCGTCGGCACGTCCGACACCACTTTGTACACCTGCCCAGCGACGATTGAATCGTCCGTTCATGGTCTGGTGTTCTCCAATCCGACGGCCGGCGCTTTGACCGTCACGTTGAAGCTCTACAAGCAGTCATTGGGGACGACCGTGACCGTTGGCCCTGCAAAGTCGATTGCGGCCAATGATGTCTACACCTGGCCAAAACCGATCAACCTGAACGCTGGCGACTATATCGTCGCTGTCGGCTCCGGCGCTGGCATCGTGGCGCTGTACTCGTCGTATGAGGGATCAGCAACGCCTGTGTCCGTTGGTTTTACCGGTCGAGGCGCCTGGTCTAGCGGTGCGACGTATGCTGTGAACGATGTTGTAACCCGCAACAGCAATTCGTACTTGGCGATACAAGCCGGCACGAATCAGGACCCGGCGTCAGCGACGGCTTACTGGATGCTCCTGGCAGCTCAGGGTCCTGCTGGTGCGGGAGATGTGACGACCGACACCGATCAGACCATCACCGGCAAAAAGACATTCAATGGCTCTGCTGTGCTATCAGCCAAGTTCGACAATACGCTTGAGAACAACACGATCTCTGCGACTGCTGCGACCGGCACGATTGCCTACGACATTCTGACGCAGTCCCTCTTGTACTACACGTCGAATGCGTCGGCAGACTTCACGCTAAATTTCCGGGGCGATGCGTCGAATTCTCTGAACTCGCTGATGGCAATTGGCGAGACGATCACCGTGTCGTTCTGGAACACCAACGGCGCGACGGCTTACAAGAACAGCGCAGTGCAGATCGATGGCTCGGCTGTGACGCCCAAGTGGCAAGGTGGTTCTGCGCCGTCAGCGGGCAACGCGTCGTCGATTGATGTGTACACCTATGCGATCACCAAGACTGCGAACGCGACGTTCACTGTGCTGGCATCGCAGTCCAAATTCGCGTGAGGTTAGCCAATGCCTAGACTTGGAATGACAGGGGCATCCAGCGCAAGGGCTTTCGGGTTCCTGAAGCTGCTGTCTGCCGGTGGCTATACCGTCGTTCAGACCTTCACCGCTTCCGGCACATGGACTGCGCCTGCTGGCGTGACGAGTGTTGATTACCTTGTCGTCGCCGGGGGAGGTTCTGGCGGTGGCGGTAATGACCGAGGCGGTGGTGGTGGTGCTGGAGGTTTTAGGACTGGCACTGGCCTAAGTGTTACTGCAGGAACTGACTACACAATTACAGTCGGTGCCGGTGGAGCTCAACCTGCCGGTGGAGCATCGAATAACGGCAACAAAGGTAACGATTCTGTTTTCTCAACCATTACGTCTACTGGCGGCGGTTATGGAGGAAAAGTAGATACTGCTGGAGGACCCGGTGGTTCAGGTGGTGGCGGAGGTGGTGGTGCTACAGCCGCTGGTTCTGGAGGCGCAGGCAACACTCCATCTACTTCTCCTTCGCAAGGGAACAATGGCGGTAATGCTGCTCAAGCGCCCGGCTATCCCGGTGGTGGCGGTGGTGGCGCAAGTGCGGTCGGAGCAAATGCCACTACAACTGTCGGCGGCAATGGCGGTGCTGGAACAGCCTCAACTATTTCAGGATCGTCTGTCACCTATTCAGGTGGTGGTGGCGGCGGTGCAGCTTCTGGATATACCGCTGGCTCAGGTGGATCTGGTGGTGGCGGCGCAGGGAGTAATAGCGCCACTGTAGCGACAAGCGGAACTGCAAACACTGGAGGTGGTGGCGGAGGTGCTGGTACTGGAAACAGTGGTGCTGGCGGCTCAGGCATCGTCATTCTGTCCTACACCGTAGCATCGCAGACCGTATTTACGTTCAAGTCATCGACTAAGTGGGTTGCTCCAACTGGTGTTACCAGCGTGGATTATCTGGTGGTTGCTGGTGGTGGAGGTGGTGGCGGTGGCCGCGCTGGTGGCGGTGGCGCTGGTGGATTTAGAACTGGCACTTCTTTTTCAGTAACAGCGGGAACTGAATATACGATTACTGTTGGGGCTGGCGGTTCTAATGGCGGTGTTAATGCCAATGGAACTGCAGGAGGCAATTCTACTTTTAGCACAATCACTTCGAACGGTGGAGGTTATGGCTCTGGTGCAAACGTAGGCAATGGAGGAAATGGCGGTTCCGGTGGTGGCGCGGCTTCTGGCGATGCTGTCAATTACACAGGCGGCACAGGAAATACTCCAAGCACTTCACCGTCACAAGGAAGCAACGGTGGTAGTTCCGCAGGTGCTGGCTCAACTTATTCCGCTGGTGGTGGCGGCGGGGCTTCTGCTGCTGGTGCAACTGGTGGAACAACTGGCGGTGCAGGTGGCGCAGGAACAGCATCAAGCATTTCTGGAAGTTCAGTGACCTACGCCGGTGGTGGTGGCGGTGGACGTAACGCTGGAAATGGTGGAGCAGGTGGTTCTGGTGGTGGAGGCGCTGGTGGTAATGATGGCGTTAACGGTACTGCTGGCACTGCAAACACTGGAGGCGGTGGTGGTGGTGGTGGTGGAGGTTCTACTACTGGCGCAGCAGGAGGTTCAGGCATCGTCATCATTAAACTAAATCAATAGGGGATATTGATGGAATCTAAGATTTACAGATTGTATGGAATAAACGTAGCGATGGAATGTTTACGTCCCGGCGCTAAATGGGAAATTTCTAACGGTGTGTTTACTCGTTGGGAAGACCCAAGACCTTGCCCATCTATTGAAGAAGTTTATTGGATGATGGATGAGCTTAAAGCATTTGAAGACAGAATACCGACTATTTGGCTTCCTGAGCAGCAAGCAGAGATTCAGGGACGTATTGAAGAATTTGAACAAGCTGTAGCGTAAGGAGAAAACATGGCTCACTTTGCCGAGATTGATAGCAATAATGTTATTCTTCGAGTAATAGTTGTGGATAACAAAGATACTAGCGATGCTGCTGGTATTGAGAAAGAGCACATTGGCGCTGCTTTCTGTGAGCGACTGTTTGGCGGCACATGGAAGCAGACCAGCTACAACGGCAACTTCCGCAAGCATTACGCTGGTATTGGCTACACATACAACGCTGTGCGTGATGCCTTCATCCCGCCGCAACCTTACTCAAGCTGGACGCTGGACTCTGACGCGAACTGGCAGCCGCCTGTTGCGATGCCGACCGACGGTGGCATGTACAGCTGGAATGAATCGACGCAAGCCTGGGAGCAGGCCGCAGTGTAAGTACAAATACCAATAGATTCTATTGGTTATAAATTGGAGTGAAAAATGGAAAGCGGTT
>Ga0129333_10000930_pt1 | contig 25823 bp, 15 predicted proteins | sample CPB6_08_DNA_FD_94474 | JGI IMG/M metagenome (GOLD analysis project Ga0129333, IMG submission 94474) | Freshwater to marine salinity gradient microbial communities from Chesapeake Bay, USA - CPBay_Sum_0.6_0.8_DNA | ecosystem: Environmental > Aquatic > Marine > Coastal | place: USA: Chesapeake...
TACAACGAACCCTGGGAGTTTATTAGCTGTTGCAGGTGGTGCAACCATGGGAACTGCTTACTCGAATGTTGTTGCTCCAACGAATGGACTTATCGTTCAGGGTAATGTTGGTATCGGTACAACCAATCCTGGATATAAACTTGAAGTTGTCGGTGGTATCTATGCTTCTGGTGACATTGGTGCATTCTCAGATAGGCGACTTAAAACAAACATTATACCAGTGACACAAGCATTAGATAAAGTCTGCAACATTACTGGATATTATTACAACCGTATTGATTATGATGTTTTGAATGAGCCAGAAGATAAACGTTATATTGGTCTTATTGCTCAAGAGGTGTTGCAAGTTGTTCCTGAAGCTGTAAGCTACGATAAAACTAAAGACCGATACGGTATTAATTATGGTAATTTAGCAGCATTGTTTGTAGAGTCAATGAAAGAAATGCGCAACGAAGTTCATGAACTACGTAGTACGATTGAGCGACAACAACAAATAATTGATAAGTTGATGGCCAATTATTGATACATATATACACCGCTTTGCTTATTTACATTTGTTGTTAGAATGATTTTAAATGACGTGTTGGAATTTGGAACCTGTAAAGAAAACGATTGTGCACGTCCTTCTTTGATATACTCGTTCATATGTTTGGTCACTTTTCGTTGTATGTCTTCAACAACAAAAACGCCCATCGACATAAGTTGATGTTTAACATTAATACATTCTTGAACACGTGTTGTTTGGTCTTTTTCCATAGACATTTTTGAATGACTAGTATAAAAATAATTACATGGATCAAACATGAATCAAACATAACTTTCGATTTGTTTAGCAAACGCTATAAAATCCCGTTTATTTACATTATCATGTTTTGTTAACCACTCTTTGATTGTCTTTTTTTGTTTCATGATTTCTCCAGGAAATCTGCCAGCTTTCCACAAATCAGCAATACGAGTCAATATCCCAATTGTTCCGTAAGATTTTCCTTTGAAGTCAATCTCGATGCCAGCAGGGATAAAACCAATAAACTTCTTGTTCAAAGTAAATCTGTAGAATGGCATACTATGGTAGAATATAGTTTCATAGTTATACATGATATACATATATATTGAACTAATATATAGATATAAATAAAATGTTATTTATTAATATATTTGTAACATTTACATTATTACTCATCGTTATTGTTGGCATGCATATTGCTTTGCAGATCGAAGGCTTTGCATACACTACAATTTATGACCATCCAACAAAGTGTTTCTCATGCGAAAGAGATGCAATCCGTAGATTCGGTCCAAAGTATGCATGGCTTGGTCAGAACACCAAATCATTTGATGCTGAAAGAGAAATGATTCGTATGACAGGCGACGTTTCAAGTGCAATCGATACACATCCAATCAAATATTACTAATACATCTATTGTTGTGTCCACATATGTATTAAATACATTAGATTCCCAAACAATACAATCCATGTAATATATGTTACATATTGTATTCGTGTTATGTATTGATTGTATTGATCGTAATCATGATTATTGTTTACAATTTCCAGTTCCATAGGAATAGATAATTGTTGTGGAGGTGGTGGAGGAACTAACAATATTTGTCGGGGTCTATCACTAATATCTATTGCAACTCTTCTGCATATAGGACATGATACTTGTGAAGCTTGTCCATTTAGTGTATGATTAACATATCCTAAGAAACACTCAGTGTGAACAACATGATCACATGTGTGTAGTTTAGTTGTTTTATCATCGTCTTTGAAATCATCTAAGCAAATGACACACGAACCAGTATCCATGTGTAATATATGTAAATATATTATACATATTCTATGTTATGTCTTATTTTTCTCTGTGATGGTTTCACAACATACATGTCTTTAGATATCCAAACACAAGGATAATGCGCAGATACCGGTAGAAGCTCACCGTTTCTTTCAAAACGCATTCGTCCACTCCTTAAATGTATTGTCAACTCCTCGTCTTCCGTCATATCAATAAACTTTTTTGTGCTGATGATTTGCATTGGAAACAGACACAAGAACGGTTTTTGTGTTTTTATAAGCCATTTGAGTACTTGGTATTTTTTTGAAAATGGCGGATTCGTTATAATAATATCAAATTCTGGCAACTTGTGCTTGCCATTAAAGAAATCATGTTTTGTGTGAATGACTTTCTTGGGTTTAAATACTTCTTTTATGTATTTGCCCGAATAACCATCGTAATAAAACGGATCCAAAATGATCTTGCCTTCCGGAACAATATGTTTTAATCTTTGAAATTCTTCCAGACGTGTCGAGTAATCATCTGATGTTTCTTTATTATCTTTATACAGTGATCTGATGTACGACATCAAGTTTAATAATAAGTTATTTTTTCGTTGATGCGGGGGGTATTTGGTAGATGAAATGACATACATATATCGTTATTGTAGACTTACTTTGCAAGGTTTAGCCTCTCAAAGTTGTTATTGATTTGGTACAGGGCCAGGGCCGCTATTATTATCACCTTCAGGAACTGTGAGATATTGTCTTGTCTCCATATGACAGTGCCTACGTTGAAGAACATTAACAGAGTGATGACTATCATTGACCATGTTATGTGTTCCCCTACTAGCAGCTTTATGAACACGTGTTTGTATGGGTCTTCACCCATTACATATGAAGGATCAATCAACTTGCTTTCGAAATATGTAAGGATACACTCGTTCTTGAAAAATATCCAATGTAATGTGATGATTGCGACGAATGCAAGGTATATCAAGTCCGAACGTGGGGCAAACAAGAAGACATATAACACCATATGGAACAAGGTGAAGTAGTGCATGGTGCGAACAAGAAACAAAAGACCGTAGTGTTCAAAAGGGTCTAGCCTGTGATGAATGTACATCAGAGAGCACGTTATAAAGCTCAGACACGCTATTAGTGTGATACCATTGACAAGACCGAGACCTAGCGTGGGGACTTGTTGCACTATTGATGTTAGAATCATTAGCATGATGCCCATGAAAGAGGTTGTTATAATGAATTTGTCCATATTCATGATGTTATGGGACAAAAAAGAATGAAATTAAGGATGATATTGATTAAATATATAACAATAACGTAAAACAAACATGTTTACTTCGCATATAGGTAAACTTAGTAACACCCAAGACATAGACATATTGTGCAATTGGATATTCGATGCATTCAACAATGACCTGCAAGTCAGACAATCAATGCATGTGTATATTAAGAATCTCCCCGTTGAAGTCAAACACACAAGTTTGATATGTGTGATGTAAAGCAAATGAAAGCTTTGTCTGCATCTGATGAACTGTACATATCGCATTACAACATTGACAACGGTGGTGACCAGGAGTTGTTTGCTCAACACTACGACGGGTCTTTGAGGAACATGAAACATGTAACAGTTGTAAGATCATTGATATATATCAATGCTGATGACACGTACGTTGTCAAGTTTCTGGATTCTGGTATCGAACACAATTTTAAGACATACGAATTCGGTCTCTTGGACTTCCACAATGAGTTACACGAGGTCCAAGGGAAATACAATCCAAGTGACACGCCACGTATACTTCTGAAGTGCCAGTACTTTGTGTGTCCAAAATGTTCGTCATGGTATGAAAAATATGCGGTGATGCTAAATCTGTATATTTTTTACATTGTTAAATGTTGCATGGAGTACTCTAAGAGCCCTGTTTTAGGTTTTCAACAAGCTGTTCTTCAAGGAGTGTGAAGGCGTAGAGGGTCGGGAAGCGTATATTAACTCAGGCACATACATGGGTTATATTGGAGCCCTTAAGAGGGTGAGATAGAGGGTATCATGACGAACGTTGCAGAGGATGATCAACGGCTTATGCAAAGCGTATGCCAAGAAAACCCTGGAAGGTTCTTGATAGATCGTGAATGCAATGTGTTTATTGTTATATGTTCACCAGGCAGAAAAATAAATCGGAGGGATGAGAGGATCGTTGTAAGGGGGAATTCAGCGGTTGCTTCGACAGGGGCTGTTACGACGGGGGCTATTATATACAACCTTGATGTATCTCCGTGCATTTTGCATGCAAGTGGTTACACCAACATAGATGATATATTGTATGAGCTTGGATACAGAGATGTATTGTATAGATTTGATGAACACGAAAGCAAAAGGTACATTTGGAAAAATATGAAACACTTTGGATGGTGGTTTATAAAATACAACTGGATATATATGATGATATGCGTCGTGATTGTTATTGTGTTCATAGCACTAAGAGGTAAAATGAATATTAAAACACAATATGCTGGCACAAATAGAAAAACAATGGATTTCAGATGGTGATAGCTTTGTATTCGCGGTTGAGTACAGCCTTGATATATTACTTAACTTTCTTGTTTTTTGTTCATGCGGATGATTGAGAAGGTGGAGGCGCTGACTTAACTGACTTAACTTTCTTGTTTTTTGTTGATGCGGATGATTTAGGAGGTAGAGGCGCTGATTTTGCTTTTCTGGCCATGATTTCTATTGCCATAGTAATTTGTTTTTCCATGTTTTCAAGATTCTCTTTTTGCATTTTGTTTTTTAACATGCTAAAGTCAACCAATTGTTTGGTACATTGTTGTGCACCGTATGTCATTATTTCTCGGTTGGTTTCGATATCCAAGATCTTTTTGGTGATTTGGATTGTTTTAAAAGCGAGTTGCAACATTCTATTAATGTCTTTTGAAGCCTGAACGGTTGCAAGGTTATTAATAATCGATGCTAGTTCACCAACAAATATACGGATTTTTTTGATTTTATCTTTATGCTTCTTTGAGCCTTCAAGACAATTTAGATAATCTTCAAATTCCTTGCTATTTATTAATCCCGTCAATTTCTTATCAATATCAGCCATTTTTATAATAATATGAGATATTTAAAAAAACAAAAAAATTGAATTCACATCAACACATGATATGTGTGGATGTCAAAATGGCTACATGCAATATCTGCTGCGAGAAACTGAACAATTCTACCCGTACGGCAATTGTCTGTACTTTTTGTGATTTCGACACGTGTCGAAGTTGTGTAGAAAAGTATTTGATTGATACCATAAATGATCCACATTGTATGTCATGTCGTAAAGAATGGAACAAGGAATTTTTAGACAAACATCTTACAGCAAAGTTTTTGAATGGTGTTCTTAAAAAAAGACGTGAAGATGTTTTGCTTGAACGCGAGAGAAGCATGTTGCCTGCGACTCAGCCATTCGTTGAAGATCGGTTGAGAAAAGCCAAAATTGACAAGCGTGTTAATGAATTGAATCAAAAAATACGAGAATTAACTAAAGAAAAGAATGAGTTATTAAGGGATATGTACTACAATATAGGTTCGAATGACACAGGAAGGCGGGATTTCGTTCGTGCATGTTCAGTTAATGGATGTAAGGGATATTTGAGCAGCCAATGGAAGTGTGGTTTGTGTGAAACATGGACATGTCCTGATTGTCATGAAACCAAAGGAGAAAATAAAGATACACCTCATACTTGTAAGCCAGAAAACGTGGAAACTGCAAAACTACTTGCAAAAGATTCAAAACCATGTCCGAAATGTGGTGCTATGTGTACGAAGGTCGATGGATGTAACCAGGTATTTGCAATGTGTTGCGGAACCACATTTGATTGGAGAACAGGGAGAGTAGAAACAGGTATAATTCATGCACCTGACTATTTTAGGTGGCTTCAACGCAATGGTCGCGCTATTCCACGTAACCCGATGGATGTTCCTTGCGGTGGTTTACCCAATTTTGTAAATGTGCGAACAGTCTATCAACGATATCATCCAGAAGCCGCAAAAGATTATGACTATAAGTACAGATTGATTGCTCATATTAACAGAGTGGAATTACCCATATATAACGTAGGCGAGCAAGGTGAAGGTGCAAACCGTGACCTACGCATCAAGTATATGATGAATGAGATTAATGAAGAAACGTTTAAAAAGCTTATCCAGCAGAGAGAAAAAGCGCGCTTAAAAAAGAGGGATGTGTACAACGTTCTATCAACCGTAAATCTTGCAGGTATAGACATATTCCATCGTATTCATCATTGCAAAGATAAATCGTCATTAGAAACAATAATGCAAGAGTTTAACGAATTACGTGAGTACTGCAATACATCGATGAAATCAATATCAAAACGATACAAATGTGTTACCCCATGCATCAGCGAAGATTGGGTATCAATCAAAACATCTAAAATTTGAACGAAGGCGCAGGAACAGGACCAAACGACGCAACAGCAGGTGATTGTTTTGGATACGATTTTTTAACTTTTGTATACGATATCCAAAGGTAAGCAGTTACAATCATAATGACAATTACACATACAATAGTTACATATATTATGGCATTAAGATACATTTTATTATGTTCCTAGATATTTTTTATGAAATTTCTTGATATTGATTCATCTTGAGATTCATCTTGAGATTCATCTTGAGATTCATCTTGAGATTCATCTTGAGATTCATCTTGACTTGAAGAAATTCTCAAGTTATTTTAATAATGGCCACGAGGGATGGTGTCCTTGAAATAGCCTTGAATAGTAACTGGTTTTTTCAAGATACAAAAGCAGATGATTTTATAATAAGAACACAAGATGCTGAACAAAATATCGCCATAGGTACCAAACCAAATCAACTTTCTGCCATTTATATCACGAGCAATGTGATAAATTTTAATAACAGCGTCAATATATCTGGTGGGTTTTCTATTACAGGACAAACAAATACTGACTCGAATATGATTGTCGGAGGAAATGCTACTATATGCAACATGATGTTTGTAATGGGTAACGCAACATACTCGAACCCACTTTTCCTTCAATCAAACATTACTGTTAAAGGGACTTCAACGTTTTCTAACAACGTTTTAGCACTCAATCCGGTCAGTCTTTCTAACAGCTTGAATATTGCCGGTGTAATTTACACGAGTAACGCCGCATATATTACCAGCAACTTATGGGTTAATGGATCAACGAGCTTGAGCAACAATCTTAATGTTAGTGGTATCTCGACGTTTAGTAACGCAGTAATGATAAACAGTAATTTATGGGTTAACAGCAACGCAAGCTTTAGCAACAATGTTGACGTGTATGGACAAGTCACAGTGAGTAATTCTGCATTTCTTCAAAACTCGTTGGTTGTTGCAGGGGCGGCGACGTTTAGTAACGACATGCTCACACACGGCAACATGAGTGTAAGTAATGCTTTCAATGTTGGTGGACGTAGTCACTTCAGCAATACTGTTACAGTAACTAGCAACCTCTGGGTGAATGGTCGTACAAGTCTCAGTAACAACTTGAATGTTTATGGAACAATGACAGTATCTAACCAAACATTTTTACAAAGTAACGTTGTTGTCGCAGGTGTTTCTACATTTAGTAATAATATTTATGGTTTTAATCCAGTATCGTTAAGTAACGTTTTAAACGTTGCCGGAAAGACGGACTTAAGCAACGCTTTGACAGTTACTAGCAATGTTTGGGTGTTGGGCGCAATGTCGTTGAGTAACACGTTAAATGTTTCAGGAAATGCAACTTTTAGTAATATCGTCACTGTTGATAGCAATTTGACTGTGATTGGTCTCACAAGCTTCAGCAATAACTTGAATGTATACGGTCAAGCTACTATTTCGAATAATGCGTATTTACAGAGCAATGTTGTTGTTGCTGGCGATGCAACGTTCAGCAATTCCATTGTGAGTCTGGGACAGGTCTCAGTTAGCAATACGCTTAATGTAAGTGGTAAAACTCAACTCAGTAACACACTGAATGTTGCTAGCAATATGTGGGTGGAAGGCCGTGCTAGCTTCAGCAATGAATTCAACGTTAGTGGACGTGTACACATGTCAAATACGCTAAATGTTTCCAGTAATGTGTTGGTAAACGGAAACACGAGCTTAAGTAACACTTTAAATGTGTCTGGAATTTCAACATTTAGCAATGTTGTATACATTTCAAGTAACCTAAATGTATACGGTAACACTGTTGCAAGCAATAATCTTATCGTTAAAGGGTCTGCGCTCCTTGATAGTAATTTAGTAGTTACAGGTACCTCAACATTCAGCAATAATGTCAATATTCAAGGTGTCCTTACGACCACTAATGGATTAGTAACAGGTGGGACACAAATTACATCAGGAACAACAACATTTTGCAATGTCGATGTTTATATGGTGAATAGCAATACGACTGGACTTTCAAACCAGAACTTGTTCATTGCATCATCACAGGGAATACCAGGATTATACATACACCAAAAAGCGAATATTAACACGGTACCTTTTGAAATCTATCAAAGGCCTAACGGAACAGCAGTGATAGACAATAACGCTGACCTGGTGTTAAATTCATACAACAATATCATATTAACAAATGATTGTAATGTTCAACCATCTGTTGTTGTTGGAAGTAATAGAAGTTTTACAGTTAATGGTGTCGCGGTCTTTAATTCTACAATTACTGGCAATGATAACGTTGTCTTTAACTCTAACTTAGCAATAAACGGAACAACAACTTTGTGTAACAACTTGCGGGTTCACAATGATGCAACTTTTGAAAGTAATGTGACAGTGAACAGTAACATTAATGTATTTGGAAGGGCGACTGTGAGTAATGTGATTACTGCAACAAGCAATACTTGGTTTCAAGGTCAAGCAAGTTTTAGTAACACAGTAAATATAAGCGGCAAGGTTGACTTGAGTAACGCTCTTGTTGTCACAAGCAATGCATGGATTCAAGGTGTTGCAAGTTTCAGTAATACGATTAATGTTGCCAATAATGCGTTCTTGCAATCTAATCTGATTGTGAAAGGCACAATAACATTGTCGAACAATCTTTTAGCATTGAATCCTTCTACGTTCAGTAATACTGTAGCTATTACAAGCAATCTAAATATGTTTGGTAACGCAATGTTCAGCAATACCGTTTCAACATTCAGCAATCTCGATGTATTTGGAGTAACAACATTTAGCAACGCTGTAAATGTCACAGGTGCAACAAAAGTTACTGGGACTCTCGCCGTGATGAGTAACGCGACCTTTAGTAATAACGTTGATGTTGTAGGGAACTCGCTGTTCAGTGGGACCATGAGTGTACTCGGGGCAACAACACTGAGTAATACGTTGAATGTCCTTAATAACGTGGTTATGGAATCCAACGTCACAGTCGGATCTAATTTGGTGATCAAAGGAATGACAACATTTAGTAATGCAGTTAAACTTACAAGTAATCTACTCGTTATGGGTGATATCACTGCCATGACTTTGATTTCTAGTAATGTTACAGTTTATGATACACAGACCGTTCAAAGTAACTTGTTTGTAACAAATAATGCAACGTTCTGTAATACAATATCAGTATTTGGAGAAACAACATTGAGACATCATGTATATGCACGATCTAATTTGACTGTTGACGGATACCTTGTTGTTGCAAATAATTCGACTTTCTCGAACCCTGTGTCTATGTTGAGTAACTTGGTTGTAAATGGACCGATGACATTGAGCAATACATTGTTTGCTGTCAATCAGGCAACCATGAGTAATGTTGTAATTTTAAACAGTAACCTGACGTTTTCAAATTATGGTGTAATATCATTGTATAGTAGTAACAACAGACTCGGTATCAATACAAGCAACCCTTCAGAAAGACTCGATGTTGCAGGTCATTCTAAATTCTCAAGTAATGTCTATGTATTAAGTCGGCTTGGTGTTGGCTTTTCTAACCCACAATTTGGTGCTATTGAAGCTGCAGGTAGTAATCATATGGCAGATACAACAGCTATATATGTCAGAAATATTGGAAGCAATAATTCAAACAATACTGTTAGTGTTGTTTTTGGAGCAAACCTTGCATCAACTGCAAATGGTCAAGCAAAAATAATAGCGGGTAACGATGGAACATCTACAACATATGGATATGTTGCTGTTGCAACAACAAGTAACTCTGGGAGCACTGAAAAACTCCGGGTAACATCAGCAGGTTACATAGGTATTGGTATAAGTAACCCTTCTTATATCGTCCATGTGTACTCTTCAAACCAAGGAGGCATAATGATGGAAAGTTCGGACTCAAATCAAGGAGCCCGTGTACAATTTTATAACAATGATGATGGTACGACTGGTGTGATTGGTACAAGTGTGTTCAATTATGGACTTTTCGGTATAGGTACATCGTCTGCATCAGCTGTTGCTATCGGTACAGATAATACTGAACGCGTGCGAATCACAAGTTCCGGTTTGGTGGGGATTGGCAATATAAACCCATCATATCTTTTGGATGTAGTATCTGGGACGGGTGCTTCAGTAACTAATTGCAACGCTGCTCGTTTCTGGACAACCGGCGCTAACAACACAACAACAGATGCGATTGTATTGTCTGAAGATTCTGCTAGCGCAACATACAGACAAGCTCTCGCATGGAGATGTGAAGTCCCAGGTACAACTTTTACAAAAGCCAGAATTTGGTCAATGGTCGGTTCAGGTTATAATGCTTCAATGTTAGGATTCGATGTTGCGGATTCGTCTCGTGTGCTTCAAAATCGTATGGCTATCAATAATGCAGGAAGTATCGGTATTGGAACGTCCAATCCTTCGGAAAGGTTGAGCATCGTAGGTGGCAACGCGAAATTCGATTGTAATGTCTATGTGATGAGCAATTTGAGTATTGGTAGCTCGAATTTGACTCGCAGACTCAACGTAGCAGGCACGATGTTGATATCTGGAACAGCCAACAATGCTGCAAACACCAACTCTGCTGCTTCCTATATCTTGCTGAACACAAGCGACAACACAAATGGTCCAGGTTTGGCTATTCAAAATATTGCTACTAACAATCAAGGCATATATTTTGATTCCTACTACAACAACGCCGAAACTTACACAACAACAACACCTGCATATGTGATATCCAAAACTGGAGGGAAATTCTTAATCCGATACGCCGCAGGTGGTGCTGCAAATAGTACGTTTACGTGGAGTAACGCACTTGCTGTTACTAGCGCTGGGTTTATTGGTATTCGCACAGATTCACCAACGGAACACCTTGAAGTAGTTGGTAATGCCAAGATATCCAGTAACATATACGCAATGAACGCAATTGGTATAGGTAAATCTAACCCATCGTATGCTCTAGATGTAATAGGTGATATTAACTTCACTGGAACTTTGAACTACAATGGAAGTTCTTTTATTGGAAGTAGATGGGCCAGTAACACTCAAGGTATTTTCTATGACTATTCTGGATGCAATGTTGGCATTGGAACATCAAGCTTGAAAGAGAAGTTTACGTTATCAAACGGCAATGCATTTATGAGTAGCAACTTGTATGTGATGAATAGAATTGGTGTTGCTACTTCAAACCCAGGATACACACTCGATGTTAACGGAGATATCAACTTGAATGGTATCATTCGACAAAACGGTTCACCTGCAATCTTTAGCCAATGGTCAAACACACTAGCAAATGTTTTTGTATTAGGCTCAAATGTTGGTATTGGTACCAATGCAGTTGCTGAAACATTCCATGTAGCATCTGGACAGGCTAAGTTTGATTGCAACGTATATGTCCTAAGTAATTTGGCAGTTGGAAAATCAAATCCCTCATATAATCTTGATGTTGCTGGCACTGGATACATTTCAGGTGCAACAATTGTCGATGGGAGGGCAACATTTAGTAACATTGTGGCAATGTTGAGTAATGTTGGTATGGTTGGTCGTGTTACGTGTTGTAATAATTTGAAAGTGACAAGCAATATTACGCTAAGCAATTTTGGTACGGTAAACTTGTTCTCAAGTAATAGCAGACTAGGTCTTGATATAGAAAATCCACTGTTTAAACTTGATGTAAACGGCACAATTAATACAACTGGATTTTTCAAGAACGGTGAACCATATGTTGCATCTCAATGGTCAAATACATCCAATTTTGTTTATATTTTTAATTCGAATATAGGTATTGGCGTATCTAATCCTAGCTCTGCATTAGTTGTGAACGGAGATGTCCAAGTACATGGGGAAACATCGACACGTGGAATTACAATTCTTAGAAGTACAGGTGCAGAATCAAACTTTGTTCCGCTGCCCATCCAAGGTTTTAGTAATCAGCAACCAGATATTATTATTTACACTCCAGGAAGCAATGTCGCGGATAGTGTGATATTCAAAGTTGGTCCATCAAATGATAATGTAGAAAAAGTTCGCATTGCAGGAAACGGATATATCGGTATCAGCACAAGCAACCCAACGTTCCCGTTACACATTGAAAATTCGAATGTAATTTCGATATATGCATCGGGTGATGTGGTGACACTTTCTGATATCTCGGTTAAAAAGAACTTGCAAGTTATTGGCGACCCTCTAAGTAAGATACAAAAGATCCACGGATATACGTATGAACGCACAGACATGGATGCACCGAAGAAACATGCAGGTGTCGTAGCGCAAGAAATTTATCAAGTTCTTCCAGAGGTGGTTACAGTAACAAACACAGGAACAATGAGTGTCGCATATGGGAATATGATAGCTTTGTTGATTGAAGGAATCAAGGAGCTAAACACAAAGGTTGATATGCTACAAAGTGAATTGGACATGCTTCGTGCTAAATTGTAATACTACGTACATAACTTTTCTTTTTTCTTAGTAAGATGGCACTATCTACTGCCAAGATAGAAATTGCACCGTTTAATAACTATGTGTTTCCAAATGCATCTTTGGACGATCTTGTTGTATACACAACGTCTTCCAGTCAGAGAATGTTTTTTGGAACAGCCAGTAACTCTCCCGCTTCAGTTATTATAACAAGTAATACGGTAGGTATAGGTAAATCAAATCCAAACTATACACTTGATGTGAATGGTCCAATTAATGCAACTGGTTTGTTCATAAACGGTGCAGGTTTAAGCACAAATGTTGGTGGCGGATTCACTGCAAGCCCGTGTAACGTGACATATACTATGTGTAACGTTGGTATAGCAAAAAGTAACCCATCATATACACTTGATGTTGAAGGAACTATCAACGCATCTGCTCTGCTTATTCAAGGCGCAGCATTAAGTGCAAACACCGGAGGTGGCTTTAAAGCAAGCATGTCAAACACAACGTATACATTCTGTAACGTAGGGTTTGGAACTAGTAACCCACAATACCCAATAGACATAAGTGGTGATATGAATTTAACAGGAATTATACGCAAAAACGGTTCACCTGCTGTTTTTAGTCAATGGTCGAATAATCTTGCAAACATATTTGTGCTACAATCAAATGTTGGTATAGGCATAAGTGCTATACAAGAACGTTTCCAAGTAGCATCAGGAAATGCTAAATTCGATTGTAACGTGTATTTGATGAGCAACGTTGGTATTGGTAAATCTAATCCCAGTTACCCATTAGATGTTAATGGAGTTTCTAGATTTTCAAGCAATATCATTATTGGTGGACATGTAATACCATCATCCAACGAAACATATGATTTGGGTCAATCAAATGCCAAGTTCAGAGATTTATATCTGAGTGGCACTTCTATCTTTTTGGATGATGTGAAGATTATGAAACATTCGACTCGTCAAGGCATTGCGATAATGGGAATGGGTGGTGAAGAAATGAGCTCAACAATGTCACAACTTACATTAAGTCATTCAGGAAGTGAAGTGAGTTTCTATACATCAAACAATAATATTGGTGTTGGAAAGAGTAATCCCCAACATTTCTTTGATATTAATGGAGCATTGAACGCTTCCAGCATTTTGATTGCGGGAGCTCCTTTGAGTGTTGATAAAGGTGGTGGCTTCATTGCAACTACAGGTGGTTCGTATTCCCTTTGTAATATTACAATAGGGTCATCAAGTCTTTCCTCCAATTACGAGCTAACTGTAAATGGTGATATTAATTTCACTGGAAGGATACTTCAAAATGGATATGAATTCTTGACGGGTCCGGCAACCAGCAACGACTTTGCATTGCGTTTTCAAGCTCTACCTGCAATACAAACAACACGAATTGAATCACAAACATCTAATCAATCGACGTTCGAGTTGCTATACCAAGGAAATGTTTTGACAGACCCTGCTCATGCTCAAATATCACTCAATGGTACAAAATTGGCGTATTTAAACAGCAATAATAAGGATTTTGATATAGTTGTAAGCAACCCTGATTTATACACTACGAAATTCACTGTCAATCTTGCGTCTCCAGCAATTTACGGTGATGTTGTCGATATTATCATTTGGCCATACTACCCAGAGACTAACGGTGTATTTATTAGGAATATTGATTTTAGCAGTAATACACAGTTCAGTAATGTTGGTATTGGTTTGAGTAATCCGTTGAGTCCACTTCATGCTTATAATGCTGGATTTAACGGATGGGAGGCACGGTTCGAAAACAATGCGGTACAAACATTTGTAAGCCACTCTAATGGAAGTGGTATGAAAATCATATCAAGTCACACATCTAGTAACACTGCAGCTCTAGAAGTTAATAATGGATCTAACATACTTATTTATGCACGTAATGATGGAAGTGTGGGCATATGTACATCGAATGTAGATTCAAGTTATGCATTGGACGTTAACGGTGCAATTCATTCATCGGGTGCTATAAATGCTGGTGGGGCAGTCACATCATCTTCGGATGTAAGATTTAAAACAAATATTATGCAAATTGTAAATGCTTTAGAAACAGTCAGATATATGAAAGGATGTACTTTTGCATTTTCGGATGATATGGAAGAAAGAAAACATGTTGGTTTAATTGCTCAAGAAGTTCAAAAAGTGTTACCTGAAGTCGTATTTACAGATGAAAATGGTTATTTAAGTGTAGCATATGGTAATATTGTCGCATTGTTGATTGAAGCCATTAAACAACAGCAAAATATTATGGATGCTTATGAAATGCGATTGCAAAAAATAGAAAAACGTTTGGCGTGAAAACCAAAAATGTTAATCTATATAAAACATGTCTGAAGGAGTTGTTATGAAAATATTAAGAAATAACGACCTTCAAGAAAAATCTCTTATTGATCCAGTAGGTAAATTTCGTGTGTGTGAACCGCAAACTTTGATTGATACCGATTTTGAGTATGGTTTGCAGACGACAAAATGGGAAACACTTGAGCTTGTCAATAACATCCCAACGTTTTATGCACGTGATAACGATGAAGCATTATCTGTATTAGATGTAACAACTGTTGCGCAATCATACAACATTTATGTAACAACTTCAAGTAATCACGAATTGATTCTAGGTACCCCGGTTATTGTCGTCGGTGTGAACAGTTTTAGTGCTGAAGGTGCATTCGTCGTAAACTCTATTGTAAGTTCTAATATATTTGTGTACAAAGCAAAAGCTCTTCAGCCACGCACTGAGAGTATTTATGATAATTATTCTACCAATGTATATGTTGGCAAACTCTATCAAGGTACGCAATATAACTTGGACGCTCTTGGATACATCAAAACAAGTGGATCCAATCAAATTATCATTGATACTCTGTATCCTCACGGGTTTTCTACAAATACAAATTTCATTTTGTCCAAGAGTGTTGGTCAAAAGCAACTTATTGTTGCTCGTAGTAACGTTGATACAATTGATACATTCACTCTTAGTAACACAATCGATTTTTCGAACAGTAATACCCAGACAGGTGTAACACCATATACTGACAAACAAATTATCACGCATGAATGGCAGTCTAAAATTACCGCATTTTTTGATGATGTTGACGTAAACTTTAGCACAGGTACAATTACATCAAGCAATCATGGTTTCTCAAATGACGAATATGGTATGTATGTCCCTGAGCCGTACACTCTAAGCAATGTCGACGCATCGTATCAAGATGAAATAAACAAATACATTGTGAGCCTAAGTAACTTTAAAGTAGCAAGTTTTTATGACTATACTTTTGATGGCACAAGTACTTCCATTAACACTGGTGGAAGTAATATGTTTGGTACAGGTGTAAACAATGTTCATTATATTGGTACAGCAACAGTGCCGAGTTTTGCGTTACCTTATGCAAACAGTAACTGGGTTGCATATGATTCGACAACAGATTACAGGACATTTGGTACGGTAACTCCATTTACTACGGTAGTTCGTCATACTCTTGGTCAAACATACTATTACAGGATTGAAATTCCAGTGACAGGGGCTCAAGCTGGCTCTGTTCATGAACGCAATGGATCTTATACTGCACTCAATCATTATTATTGCAGATGGAACTATTTTGGGCTATACAACAATGCTGGAAGACCTAGTTTCTACTATTTGATTGCGAGCTTCCAAGCATTGGGTTCTTCCGCATATCCAACATGTTCACTGTATTCAGGTACGGCTACAACCACCACAACATCATTGAGCTATACATATCAAATTGCAAATACATCATCATATCATCCAACGTGGACAGTTGTAATGTTACAAGCAAGAACCGGTAGCACTCAAATCACACAAGCACAGCTGAATGGCATAGTCAATAATATGATTGGTCAATATTTCCCCACATTTGGTGGCTTGTATGGGGAATACAGATATTTTAACATGTTTTTGTGGAGTTATGCCAATGCAGGTGATTACTACATCAATGATGGTGGCAATGGCATGTTTGACAATAATAATCTTGGTAATATTTTGTCAATCAACAACACGGTATTAAGTTATAGAGATAAGACTTGGACTGGCATTCCAAACTTCCCTCATGTCGAGTACAGGTTCCTAGCGAATGAACATCCACAAATCATGGTTGCAAGACAGTTGGAACAGAAATGGGTTGAATACAGGATACAAGATACATGGGCTGTTGGGTCAGGTACGACAACAAATGGTTATTGGTACAATATGAACGAAGGTGGTTGGTATTGTACATGGGGTTTCCATGGATTACACAGCCGTGCATCTCGTGCAAGTGTATACCGCATATTTATGTCATTCACATCAACTTCTACTGGTTCATATCCAAGTGTAAACATGGCAGAAATGACAATTACAAATACGCGAACAGTAGTCCGTCCGCAATTTTACCAACCAAATGCCAATTGGCCATGTTATACGGCAATCATTCTTCTTTCACAACAAAATGGTGGTGCTATGAGTCAGACATATCTTGATTACATTGTAAGATGTGTGCTGAGAAACTCACAGTACATGACAGGATACAACACATGGTCATTGCCATTGATACGCAACACTATTCCTTTTGAACAATCTAAATTCAATAATATTGGTGGTTTGGTGCCATATGAGTTGTATCAAGTTAATGTGTTAAACTCGCATCAATTTCAACTTATGGATGTTCAAAGAGGTGAGAATCAGATATATAGTAGATCAGGCAATTTCCAGGCTTCTGGTTATTGGGGTTACCCTGTTTCGCTGGATATATCAATTGATATCACTACAAATTATATAAACTTTGGTGCACAAAACGGTACATGGAACTCATATGTATACCTTGCAAGAGCAGATTATGGTTCATCATCATATTGTTATTTTGTAGTCGAGCTTATTGATAATTTAGGTGTTTCACGATATTCAAATTTATATGTTGTAACCGGAGGTTCACGATATTTTTATTTCAACTCTAATAATTCAATTGGCAACATTAATGATCCAATGAGGAGATACACAACTCTTCGAATTAGAGCAACATCTACTTATTATCACACTATTGACTATTTATATTTATATTTTAATGATCCTCTTCCCGCTTTTAGGATGCCAACTACACGCACCATCAAGACATTGACTGCAGCAAGTGCTAGAGCTGTTACATCAAAACATGCCTTGATGAAATCATATAGGATTCATTTCTTGAGCAGTTATTACTTCTACGTATTGCGCGAATCAAGTGATCAGCTTTTGATTGCCGCCAATGATCCGGTATATTTGTTCCAGCATCCAGATATTTCCGGTGTTGAAATTTATGCGAACAACAACACAGCATCAAGACAATTTTATGATGGCTGGCCTGGTCCTGGTGTACAAAAGTTGTGGCGTGTGTCATACGATAATATTGATGAACATAATTACAATAGATATACTGTCAATTCATCATTTGTAATTCAACCAAAGTTTTCATATATTCGTTTGAACCTGTTTGGCAGTTTACAGACAGGCAACAATAACAGATGGTGGCCAGGAACGTCGTGGTTAGTAGTTGCTAGGGATATACCTCAAAGAAACACATTGTTTATTCCAAATCATGGTATCACAACCAACACTGCTATTACATACTCAAACTTGACAGGAAAGGGTATACGTGAACTCGTAAGCGGTCAAATATATTATGCTTCCGTTTACGATACAAATTTTATAAGACTCAAGCCTAATGCGGTAACATCTTCCACCATTGATTTTTCATATTTCGATGGAAGTGGAAGATTTACTTATACGTTGTCTAATCCCAACAGAGATACCGTTTACATCCCAGATCATGGTTTGTCCGAAGGTGCGGAGATGGTTTACACAGCACAATCAAATGTGATTACACCTCTGCAAGGTACAAATATGTATTATGCCATCAACGTAACACGTGACAGATTCAGAGTAAGTACAGACAAAGTCAATGTACTAAATTTGGGCAGCGTGTACTTGACAGAAGACGTGTCTCTGGCAGCTTCTATCGGTTCTGGCTCTATTATTGCTTCTTTAAATAACGTAAGTCTTAACAACACTGGTTCAGGAACTGGATCATCTGGGGGATTTTCTACTGTCAATGGCTTCAAATACTTGATGTTCAACGGCGCAAGTGCCCCTCGTCAAATTACATCTAAAGTGCTAAACACTACAAACAGCACCGCCCTTGAAATATATGTGATTAGTGGTAATAATGTGAATGGTGGTGAATTCGTCGATTCTGGCAAAGACTTATATGTCTATTACAGTTACGACCAAAGTACATGGAATGAGATAGGAATTATTGCTCCCGCTACAACAACATCAAATACTTGGTCAATCAGAAGTGTCCTCATTCCCCCTGAAGCACAAAGTAATGCCACATACTTGCGCATCTCACAAAACACCCACAGCGGTACTAACAATGATAACTTTGGTATTCAATACATTCGTCTAGTAAACACTGTAGCAACAAATGCAAGCAGCGATGAATTGCATTATTTTGCAGTGCAATCAATCGGTGCTGTTGATGGAACATATGTTATTACTGGTGCAAGTGAGAATTCCACAGTGATTTCGCTTACTGCTCCATTTATAGTACCACCCAAAACAATATATGTAGATCCTAGAAAAGTTGTTAATCTTGAGGACAATACGTTTTACTTACCATATCACAGAATGAAAACAGGTGCAACAATACAATATAATGCAAATGGTAACAGCAACATCGATCCTTTAGTAAGTGGAAGTGAATATTTTGCAACACGTATAGATGAAAATCATATCAGAATTGCGGCAACATTCGAAAATGCTCTTGCGGCAAGTAACTTGCTCATAGAAAATTACGGATCTGGATCAAACCATACATTAATTGATTATTCTGTAGGCGGTGAGATTACTTCCTCGTATTTCATATCAGGTGTATCAGGATGCAACGTGATAACTGGTTCAACTGATTCATTTGGAATTACTCAGACAACATTTACATCTGAATTTAAGGTTGGTAACATCCTGAATGCAATTGTTCCAAATTCGGCATATGATGATTATTCTGTAAGCAGTATCGATACAAATTCATATACAATCACTCTTAATAAGACAATAACATTCCAAACAGGTGATCCATTGGTATTTGCGCCTGCTTATCCAAGAAACTCCAACATTCCGGTTAATATTGGTGCTATAAATCCTTTGATTCAAAACTACATTTATTATGCAAATGTAACCGGAACGACAACCGTGCGCTTATACGACACATACACTGATGCATTAAATAACACAAATGTGATCCAAATAGGATCTGGAACCGGTTATTTTACTTGCATTCGTCCTGGTCAAGTTTACAGCAAAAAGATCACAGAAATTCGTAACGATAAATTCCTTGTGATCGAAGATGGATCCGCTGTTTCTTTCTCAAACTGCAGGTACTTCTTATCAACCAATTTGTTTGTCAAAGCCGATGGTTTTGCTCTTCATAGACCGTTTGATGGTGGTGTAGAAATGATTCCCCCAAAGAACTCAGATAGTCAAATGATTCGTCAGACTCGTAAATATTTTAGATATCAATCAGGCAAAGGTATTCAAGTGTCACTTGCAATCAACTTTAGTGCCCCAGTTGATGTTGATCAACTATATCGTGAAGGTTTCATGGCTTATGTTATTACGAAACGACCACATCGATTATCTGCTGGTGTGGGTATTACAATTGAAGGGGCAACTGAAAATGGTTGGAACGGAAGTTATACAATATTAAGTATTGACAATGATAACAAATTTGGCTTTATGTTAACTTCAACACCTGACGGATTCTATGCGCCTGGTTTGATTTCATTCTATGTAAATCAATGGAACAATAGTTTCCTTAGAGGTGGTTTATATGATGACCAAAACGGTCTTTTCTTTGAGTACGATGGATCAACTTTGTACGCAGTAAGAAGAAATAGCGTACAACAACTTGCTGGTTCTGCCAGTGTTGTATTTAACAGTCCTGTTATAGATGGTACACTTACTTCATTTGAATCACAACTTGATATAAACGATATGATAGTAATAAGGGGACAAAGTTATAAAGTTGTCAGTATAGAAAGTGATACACGTATGTATATTCAACCAGTATATCGTGGTATAACTCGTAATGGTGTTGTTATTACCAAGACGATTGATCTAAGAGTTCCACAACATCAGTTCTCAATTGATCATTGTGATGGTACAGGACCAACCGGATACAACTTGAACATACACAGAACACAAATGGCATATATAGACTACAGTTGGTACGGTGCTGGTAAAGTAAGATTCGGTTTTAAAGATAGATATGGTGATGTGCGTTACGTTCATGAGTTTATACATAACAACTATATGAACGAAGCATATTTGCGCTCTGGTAACTTGCCATGTAGGTATGAAGTTGTTAACAGGGGCTACCCAACATATGTTCCTGCACTAATGCACTGGGGTACTTCTGTTATTATGGATGGACGATTTGATGATGACAAAGCTTACTTATTCACGGCTGCAGGTCAACTATTGAGTTATCAAGGTAATGACGCAATTACTGTTACAACAAATAGTATTAACAATATTTTTGGCGGCAATTTTAATAATTTGTACTATATTTATGATTCTTCAACACGTAGATATGTTTATTGTTATGCTATATACACAGCAAATTCTAACTATGATAATGTTAAAAACATTAGGTCTGGTACTCCTGTGTCAGGTACGTATATACAATCAGGTACTTTGACAGTATCACAACCAACCAGATATTCCAATGGTACAGTAATCTACTTGAATAAACCACCCACACAATCTTACACAAGCACAAGTACAACACTAGGAACAACATCAGATGTTATTCCTGCATTAATTCCATTGATCAGTATCCGTTTGGCACCAAGTGTGGATAACTCAAAACCTGGTGCCTTGGGTGCTCGTGAAGTCCTTAATCGAATGCAACTGATTCTTAAAAACGTAGGTCTTTTAACTACACATGATTGTGAAATTAAATTACTTCTAAATGGATCTATTGATAATCGTACATGGACACGTGTGACACCACCTAGTCTGAGTCAGCTAGTTTATCACGCAAAAGGTGACAATATTGACGGGGGAACACAAATTTTCAACTTCCGCATTCCTGGTGGTTCCCCCGGTACTACAGGCAAACGTACTGCAACAAGCTCTACATACGATCTAGAGGAACTAGTAACTCTTGGAAATTCAATTCTTGGGGGTGATGCAATTTATCCAGACGGTCCAGATCTTTTGACTATTGCTGCATCTATTTTGGATTTGTCAGATATTTCTTCGATATCGCCTTTCACGGTGACTGCACGTGTCACTTGGACTGAAAGTCAGGCATAAATTCATGGATTCATAAATTCATACACTAATAACAATGTGTCAGTATATAAGTGTTTTCTAAACTTAATGTAAAAAAGATGGATGCTGAAATTATACTCATGGGAAGCGAAATGTTGCGACAACGGATCACATGGTTTGAAGAAGTGACCAGAGAATACAATAAAGATATGGAACGTCTATCCAAAATGGAAGATGCTCAAAAGGTTATCGAGATTGAAGAAAAGCAATATAAGGAACACTTGCAAAAAGACTTTACATGTGTTACTAAATTTGTCGAGTTTATTGAAAGTAAGTTGGCATATCTTTCTGACACATATGGCGACGCTTTTTTTATTCAATTAAAATTGCTTGAAGAAAATGATATGATTGGAAACGAAGACATTGAACGTTTTAATGACAGATGTTTTACTTTGCGTGACGGAATATGTACCTCACTGGGCGTTCAAGATGTTACAAACTTTGAAGAAGTAAAAACTTGGGTGCAAAAGGTCGGATTATCTGCAGATAAGATAATACAACTTGAAAAATACTACCCTGTCACTTTGTCAAGTAGTGACTTTATTAATATACTGAGAAACATGTAAGCATTTCGATGTATATTTCAATGTATATTTCAATGTGCATTTCATGTAATCATTTTTATAATTCTAATATAAATGACAACACCCCAAGTGTTGATTGATATTTGTAATTCAAACAGTAGTTTCTTTACGAATAGCCTGAGTAACGATGCAGTAATAAGGACTACTTCATCAAATCAACGACTCATGTTAGGGACAAAAAGCAATGCCATTGCATCAGTTATTGTATCATCAAATTCAGTAGGCATCGGTACGACAAATACTCCTCTGCGCACGCTCGATGTGGGTGGAGATATAGTGCTTAGTAAATACGGTACAGTACTTGGTATCAATGCTTATAAGAATGGAAGTACATGGTATACCGCCGAGAATTCGTATAATGGTTTTGCAATTTCAAGCTCAAATAACGTAACATCATTTGTGCATTTATCAAGCAATTCTGCATCAAATACGCCATTTGCCATTTCATCCGAAGGGATTTTGAACATTATGCACAAGTATATAGTTGAAGGCTCAAACGGTAGTGTCACAATTGGACTTGATGAATCAAATGTATTTCGTTTTACACAATCAAATGTTTCGGATGTTCTTACATTACAAAATGGTAATGTTGGTTTTGGACTTTCCAACCCTTTATATAAAATCGATGTAGCTGGACAAACGAGACTGTCATCAAGCAACACAGCGTTAAACATAGATGGGAATGATAAGAGGGTTGATATGACTATAAAAAATAACGTTTCTTCTGGTATTCAAGTTGGTGTTGCATTTGCTCCTGGTGACTACTCTTCAGACAGTCAACAAGGTGATTGTATAATCAAAGCAGTATCAAATTCAAACAAAGTAATAATCCAAACAGGAAGCAACAACTCCGCCATTTGCGTATCAGGCGACAACAATATTGGTGTAGGAAACTCAAACCCTTTGTATAAACTTGATATTGGAAATGGATCATCCGACACTTCATCAAAAATGAGGTTTAACACTGCTGATGGTGATAAAATGTTGTTAACATACGATCAATATGCAACTAAAGTAGCGGTTTCTAACCATCAATTCGGAATATATGCGGGTAAATCAAACACGGGTGTACCTGGTGCAGTTGTATTTTACACGCAATCTAATCACAAGGAGAGTTTACGCATAGATCACCACGGTTATGTTGGTGTTGGTACATCAAACCCTGGATATTTGCTTGATGTGTCCGGTGATATTAACTTCAGCGGTATTTTGAAACAAAATGGTCAAGAGTTCATATCAGGAACTCCGGGTTTATGTAACGGTACGGGAACAATATTTACGACATGTAATATCGGTATCAATACATCAAATCCAGTGTATGATCTTGATGTCAACGGAGACATAAATTTTACAGGCAATATATTGAACAATGGTTTTGTATTTTTAAACGGTGGCCTTTCAAGCAACTTCAATTTTGTCAAAAGATTTCAGGTCCTTCCTGTAAATAAATCATTCATGATAACCACTGAGTCACAATCAAACTTCTTACTTACGACCGATGGTAATGTTATTGCTAACCCTGAAAACGTGTTCATAACACTCAATGGTATAAAATTGGCATATGTTGACAGTAGCAATAATGACTTTACATTGAACATAACAAAACCGACGTTTTACACCACCAGATTCGAAATCAATTTGATTCAGCCAACACTTATAGGTGATGTTGTTGACATTACAGTATTTCCATACATCGATAATGCGAATGGTGTTTTTATTGAGACAGACAGTGTCAACTTTACATCAAATTTAAACTTTAGTAATGTTGTAATTGGACCATCAAACATAACATCAACTTCTCCTTTGTATGTTTATAATGAAGGATTGAGTAACTGGTTGTCGGAATATCAAAATAGTAACACGTTCGTACGGCTAACCAGTGCATACGGTGCAGCACTCATGGTTCAAGGTGACCATACAATGTCGAATAATCCAGCATTCCATTGCACTAATGGCCATTCAAACATAATGTATGCTAGAAACGATGGATATGTAGGTATTGGGACGAGTAATCCGAGTAGCACTCTTCATGTTGCAGGCAATACAACATTGAAAGGTCATTTGATACCCGAAACAACATTAACGTACGATCTAGGTACATCAAATAATCGATTTAGAGATCTGTTTCTATCTGGCAATACGATTGATATAGGCGGAACGAAGATAAGTGTAGATACTAGTAATAACGTACAATTCCTTGACAATCAAAGTAATTTGAAAAAGATTATAATTGATGAACTCCAATTCGGAATCGCAAATCCAATTACATTGAAAAAAGATAGTACCACTGGTGCAGTAAAGTTTGTGCAAACGTCAGGCGGTCAAGATGTTGAGACAGCAACATCGGGATGGTTCACATCAAACAATATTGTATATATTTTAAATTCAAACATCGGGATTGGAACATCTAATCCGTCAACACAGTTAGAGGTGAATGGTTCAGCAAAAATAAATTCAAACTTGGAAGTGAGTAAAGATTTAAATGTACAAGGCAATCTTACCGTTGCTGGAAATACCTTCGTTGTGAACACAGATATTGTTGAAGTCCGAGATAACATTATTGTACTGAACTCAGGACAGGTTGGAAGCGGTGTGAGTGCTGGAACAGCTGGTATCACAATAGATCGTGGCGATGCTCCAGACTTCCAAATTCTGTTCAACGAAACTACCGACAAGTTTGAGATGGGAGAGGTTGGCAACCTAATTCCCATAGCATCCGAGGCATATGTCAACGCTCAAACTTTAGGTGGAACATCAGGGTGGATAACCTCAAACAATATTGTATATATTTTAAATTCTAACGTCGGAGTTGGAATATCTAATCCTTCAACAGAATTACAAATTAATGGTTCAGTAAAAATAAATTCGAACTTGGAAGTGAGTAAAGATTTAACCGTTGTAAATGGATCAATATCAGGATCAGGTTCAGGAATAACAAATATAAACGCGGATAATATATCATCTGGCACGCTTCCAGTCTTGAGAGGGGGTACAGGTACCACTACGTCTACAGGGACTGGTAGTAATGTTTTGAATACTGATCCAACTTTCCAAGGAACCGTAACGCTACCTATGACGACAGTTAATGGTAATCTAACATCAACAGGTAATATCGGTATCGGTATATCCAATCCGACAGAATCACTCCATGTTGTTGGAAAAACATTTACAACGAACCAGATCCTTGGGTTCACAGGGGATTCA
>Ga0129333_10000931_pt1 | contig 25818 bp, 29 predicted proteins | sample CPB6_08_DNA_FD_94474 | JGI IMG/M metagenome (GOLD analysis project Ga0129333, IMG submission 94474) | Freshwater to marine salinity gradient microbial communities from Chesapeake Bay, USA - CPBay_Sum_0.6_0.8_DNA | ecosystem: Environmental > Aquatic > Marine > Coastal | place: USA: Chesapeake...
GATGGAGAGCCTGTAAGATATGATTTGTACATGACCAGGGATCTGGAAGCAGATGCCGTTGTTAGGCAGATAATGCGTCTTAAAATGAAAGGCGTAAAGTACAAGGATATTGCCATACTTCTAAGGGCAAACCATTTGACCAGGTCGATTGAGCAAAATTGCATGTTAAAGAACATACCATATACCATTACTGGTGGTTTTAGGTTTTTTGACAGAGAAGAGATCAAAGACGTGATTTCCATGCTTAAGTTCATTAACAATAGAAATGATGTTTTAAGCTTGGCTAGAATAATGAATAAGCCCAAGCGAGGCCTTGGAGGAAAGTGTGTGCAAGTTATAGGCAATATAGGAAGATCTGGTTTAAATTCGGACAAAATAGTATCTGCAATCTATGCGTCTTCAGAAATCAAAGAAGCTCAAAAAAATGCTTTGATAAACTTGATTACTAAAATACTTGATGTAGATGTAAAAAACACGTCGGTTGGTAATTTGATTAAGCATGTTGTCGCTGCTTCTGACTATAAGACTTACTTAAATACTTTCAAAAACGATACATTTGATAATAAAATGGATAACGTAGATGAGCTTATAAAGAGCGCTGAAGCTTCTAATCAAAATATAAATGACTTTCTTTCTTCAATAGCATTGATGTCAACGCCAAAAGAAGCAGATGAAGAAGACAAGATGAATAGTGTAAAGATTATGACTATGCATGCGGCTAAGGGTTTGGAGTTTCAGAACGTATTTATGCCATGTTGTGAAGAGCAGATTCTGCCACATAAAAGATCCATAATGGACGGAGGCAGTGCTATAGAGGAAGAAAGAAGACTGTGCTATGTCGCCATGACAAGGGGTATGGAAAGGCTTTTTGTCAGTAGTTCAGTTTTTGATAGTCAATACGATAGGTCTATGAAGATGCCTAGTCGTTTTTTGATAGAGGGTGGGCTTACGGACAAGGAAAGATATGCAGAACTCATACAAGAGCTTAAAGATACGTACGTGGGCTGATGCACCTTGCATTATCACTGGCGCTGGCCCTACTCTGATAAACTTTGACTTGACAAATTGCGTCAATTGTCATAACATTTCTGTTAACAGTTCTATAATTAAATACAAATGGAATGATCCTGGTGACCCTAATTATCTGAGAGCATGGGTTAGCAATGATAGTTTGTGCAAAAAGTGGAGTTATTTTGATAAAGTTTTAAGTGATAATTGCGAAAAGATAGTAAGAGATAGTTGGTTAAAGTACGAGAAAGAATTAAATAACTTTTTATTTTTTTCTCCTAGGAGTTCCAAAGAAGATGTTTTTTTGGAGGGAGATGAAGGGCTTGCTTATAATTCTTCAGTCCCAACGTCTATAGATCTAGCAATTAAATTAGGTTTTAAAAACATATATTTATTGGGTATAGATCATCATTCAGTAAATGGCAAGACTCATTTTTGGCAATTCATGAATAAGTCTGAACAGCCAAAAGAAAAAGTGGTTAGTGGAGATAGGAACATCATGCTCCCTCCTATGAGGATAATGCAGCCAGAGAATCTCCAAAAAAACGCATGGAACATGAATATAGAAGTTTTTAAAAGCATTAAAGAATATGCAAAATTAAATGGAGCAAATATATATAATGTGCAAGAAGGCGATAGTTGCATACCGTTTGATAAAGTTAATTTTTCAGGTAGTAATTTAAAAAATTATGGCATTAAGTTTATGTCAATTCTCAAAAATTCATGAAAACAAACTTGGATTTTTAATAGGATCTGGCCCTTCTCTGAGGTTTATACAGCCAGATTTATTGTCTCCGTATGTTACAATGACAATAAATTCATCGATATCATTTAAAAATGATTGCGACTATTTTGCTAGTGATGACTGGGCCATATCTAATTGGTCTTATTATGTAAGGGATTTGGCTAATTCTAAATGCACTAAATTTTTATATAATAAGAAGTTTAATGGTAAAATATGTCATTTAAAAAATTACGAAGTTTGCATGTTTGATCATACTTGGTATTACGATCCGAAGAACGGAAAGTACAACATGGATGGGCTGATAGTGAGTGATGACTGTATGAAGCCTATCATAGGCGCTAGGACTAGTCTAGCCAGTGGCCTGCATATTATGCATCTCATGGGTTGCAACCCTATCGTACTTTTGGGGTGTGATGCTCAAATGGAGGGTGATAAGAGGTATTTTTGGGAGTTTCCTGGCTTTTTCAAACAAGCAAGACTGGACAGGAAAGCTCGCGAGCCAGTGAAAGTTAAGAAGCAAATTGGCGACAAAGAGTGCCGAGCTATAAAAGACTATTGGTATTTATTTTCAAAAATGAATATTGCCATCAAGGACAAGATAATCAATTGTTCTGACCAGTCTGCTATCAAAGATTTTTCATTTATGAGTTTTGATGAAGTTATCAGCAAGTATGGAGAAAGAAAGAAATGAAAGTCAAAAAATGTTTCTTTATACCAGCAAGAGCTGGATCTAAAGGTGTTAAAAATAAAAACATATTAGATTTGAATGGCAGGATGCTTTTTGAATGGTCTGTTTTTTCTGCGTATAGAAGCATGGGCAATTATGACAGAATATATGTATCTACAAATTCTAAAGAAATATTAAAATGGCATAAGGAAGTAATACAGAATCACCCATCAGAGCATGTGAGGGAGAGTATTTTTGTTATTGAAAGACCAGAGCATCTATGTGAAGATAATTCTTCTACAGAAGCAGCCATACTGGATGCTATCAATAATCTTTTGACTAACGGCATAGAAATAGATGATATCGTTTTGCTTCAGCCCACCAGCCCATTTAGAACCGACGACATTATTAACAAGTGTATAAAATCTTATTATGAAAATAAAAGTAGATTAACTGTATTTTCAGCTAGCAAGAATACGCCATTTAACTGGAAAAATAAAAATGGAGTTTTTGTGCCAACTTATGATTTCAAAGAAAGAAAAATGAGGCAAAATTTAGCGGTAGACGAGTTTAACTGGCATGAGGACGGCAGCGTATATGTTTTTTCAAGTTATAGCATATTAAGCAATAACAACAGAATGACTGAGCATGCATTTGCAATCGAAAACAATACTATTAATTCCATTCAGATCGATAACTATGATGAAATGGAAATGGCAAAAGCTATATCTAAAATAGATAAGGTTGATTTATGGATGAAAACAGTTATGTTTTAATTGCAGAGATAGGTGCTTCTCATGTTGGCTCAATAGAAAGGGCTAAAAGCCTTGCGCTATTGGCTCATCAAAATGGAGCAGATGTTGTAAAGTTTCAAAAAAGAAATCCATTGCTAAGCACGCCAGAATCGGTGGCGCATAAACCTCATCCAAATCCTCATTTTTCTTATGGTAATACCTATTTAGAACATCGAATAAAGTTAGAATTGTCTATAGACCAGCATTGTGAACTTAAAAGTTACTGCAGCCAAATAGGCAATAAGTATTCTTGCAGTGTCTGGGACATGGATAGCGCTAATCAAATATGCAACATAGATCCTTTCATCATAAAGATACCAAGTGCTTGTAATTTGCACTTCAACATGATAGACTATTGTCTAGAGCACGCAAGTTGCGACATACATATCAGCTTAGGGATGACTTTTATAAATGAGCGCAATTTAATAATAGATAGATACAAAAAAGAAAGAGTTGTTTTTTACCATACTACTTCAGAATATCCATGCTCTTTTGATAAATTATTCTTATTAGAAATAAAGAAGATGAAAGACATGGGCTTAAGAGTTGGTTTTTCCAACCATGGTTATGGAATAGCTTCAGATATAGCTGCAATTTCTCTTGGCGCTTCATTTATAGAAAGACATTTCATAGATGATAGAGCATTTAGACATACGGATGCTGCAGCTAGTCTTGAGCCATCTGGCCTTCGTACGCTAAAAAGAGACATCGTCAATGTCTCAAAGGCATTGAGCTATAAGCCAGACGAAAGCACAGAACAGGAACAGATTCAGGCTAAAAAGCTTAGGAATATAATCAAATGATTATATTTTCAGACATAGATGGTGTAATAACGGATGGTCTTTACTATACAAATAGTCAGGAAGATATAATCAAGGGCTTTTCAACCAGAGACATGCATGCAATAAATGTTTTTTTTGACAATGGGTTTAAGTTTACTTTTATTACAGGGTCCACTGATTGGAGTACAAAAAACAGGTTTAAGAAATTTCCTTACAATACCATATTTGGGTGCACGGATAAATATGGAGCTGTAATGAATATATGTAATCAAAACGGGATTAGTCCATCAGACTGCATATATGTAGGCGATAGTGTTAATGATTATAAGGCGATGTCTGTATGTGGTAAAAAATATTGCCCTTCGGACGCGGCATCTATCATCAAAAGCATGAACGGAGTGATATGTTTAAGCTCTCGTAGTGGCGGTGGTGTAATCGATGAACTTTTATTCCATGCGTTTAGAGACGACTATACGAGGCTTTTAGTTGTATGAAAATTATACATGTGGTGGAAAAGTTCTTCAATAGTGGAGCACTGTCGTCCCTGAATCAAATTTATGAAGCTTTAAAGAAATCTTCTTTTATTAAAAATCAAGAAGTAATATGCTTAAAGTTTAATTCAAATAAAAAAGAAAAAAAGATATCATCATATTTTCCCGATAATTCAAAAGTATTTGAGACACAGCAGTTTATCAATTATTTGAAAAGCCATGGTTCAAATGAAGCGGTTTGCATATTTCACAAATTGATGTGTTCGCCTACTAAGGTTGTATCTAGTTTGATAAATCAAGGCGATTTGCCCTCTATAGTTATAAATCATACTTATTCAAAATCTATAAATTTTAATAAACTTTATAAATTTGACGCTTGCGTATCCGTAAGCGATCATATGAAGTCTTGCATAGAAAAGATAAATCCTAAAATGAAGGTTTTTACTATAAAAAATATAGTGGACTTTAATGGAATATCTAAATTTAAAAGCTTTGATAAGGATGAGAAATCGTACGTAACTGGAAGAATAAACGCCTTAAATGTTATAAAGTATAATGATGAATTCATAAAATGGATATCTTCATTAAAATTTGACAAGCCTCATCTTCATCAATATATTGGAACTGGTCAATTCATGAATGATGCTACGTCTTTATGTGCAAGCTTGCGCAACTCTCATTCTAATACTCAAATGCTGGGTTCCATACTGGATGAAGATAAAAAGTTTGGTATATTGAAGTCTTGGGATTTATTTGTGTATGAAATAAACAGACCAGAGGGCACCAGTATGTCTGTGCTTGAAAGTCTGGCATGCGGAGTGCCAGTTATATGCAGCAATCATCCTGGCAATAATGAAATTATAGTAGATGGAATAAATGGTTTTGTATTTGATGATTTAAACCAGGCAAGTTTAATAATTAAAAATTTATTCTCAGATCAAAGATCCTTAGGCCTTTTAAAACAATCAACTCTTGAATGGGCCAAGAATAATCTAAACAATGACATACTGTCAAAAAAATATGAAGAAGTTATCAAATGGGTCGTTGACAATCATAAGTTTAGAAAAACTAAAACAAAAGAAAATCATGTTGTAGAAGCTCAAAGAAACGAAAAGACAGAAGTAATAAAGAATAGATTTCAAGTAAAATATAGCGGTAAAGTAATAAAGAGAAATCAATCTTTAGATTTCAGTAGTGTAAAGAATAAAACAGGAACAGTGGTGCATGCAAAAAGTAGTTATGTTGCTCCAAGCAGTATAGAATATGTTAAGCTATACATACCTATTTTTAATTCAAATGAGCTGATGAAGCTGGAAAAAGTAGATAGCGATTTCTTCGCCTTAGCAAATTGTGAAGTAAAAGAATTAGCACTAGAAGGCAAAGGCATTGGCTCTGGTTTTATTATCTTTGATACAAATAGTCGCCAATTTAAAAATATAGAATTAATAGACGATATGAGGTTTAAAAATTCCGAAATACTAATTAGTTCCAGTTCGGAAATATGTTCTATAAAAAATCTATTATTATATAATCAACTATGGGAAGAAAAAGAAAAATAAAAAGAGTATATTGCAAGAAAACAAATATTGATTTAGATGAAGTTTTAAAGCATGTAAGTTACGCTCAACTGGCTAAAAAGAATACAATATTTTATGTTTCAGAAGACGTAAGTCACACCGTAGATAATTTGCTGAAAGATGCAAATTTAATATACAACAGAACTTATTTGGTTCGATCAAGAAGATATAAATATCAAATAATAGTGAGGCAAGATAGCGCTGAAGATTATTCCGATATAGTTTCAGAATTTGTAAAAAACTTTAAGTTAAAGGAGAAAAAATGATTAGGTCATTGAAGGCATATGTGAATGATGATGGTGTAAAGATAGAGTATATTGAACCTGCTTCAGAAAACGATAGACTTGAGTTTAAGTACTTTGGCGTTGCTCAGATGGTCACTTCATTTGGGCAGTCCGAGGTTAGGTTCGTTATTCCAGCATCTTCTCTGGAAGAAGCTTTTTCTAAGTATGAGCCAGAGTTGAACAAGTTTTCCGAAGAAATGAAGAAGCAATTCCAGGCAAGAGCCGAGCAGGCTGAGAAGATGAAGAAGCAGGCAGACGAATCTTCTTCAAACAATGTAAGCCCAGAAGTATCTCAGCCAGTGATTAATGCATGAAAATAGGTTTTTGCACAGATTTACATGACGGTCTTTTTGACATAGATAGTCAATTAGACTGTTTAATCTGCTGCGGAAATTTTAATCCACTTTATGACAAAGAGCTCATTACTTGGAATATAGTAAATCAAGTTGATTGGATAAACGAAAAGTTGAATGTTTGGGTTGAAAAACACCCAAACATTTGTTTTATATTTAGTTCTGGTCCAAATGACCATATAGCTAAATTTTATGGGTCTAATTTAAATTTTTATTTAAAAGCAAATTACATCCAAGATGAAACGATGATATACAAGGGTATAAAAATATACTCTATGCCTTGGCTTCCAGTTCATCATGTGGGTTTTGAACCATCGGCTTTCACCGTCAGGGATTCTTCCCTCTATATGGCGGCTGTAGACAGCATTCCAGAAGATGTGGACATATTGCTGTCTTGGAATCATGGATATAGCAATAAGAATTGCAAGAACATACAAGACCAAGGTGATATATATCTAAAGAAAAAGATACAAAGTTTAAAAAAGTTGAAGATTCATGCCTTTGGGCAGTACGTAGAGGATAATGCTATACATGCCTCTAATTCGCATCTTATTGTGTGTTCGAATAGGGCTCATGTTGGGCCTTACACAATAGTAGAAATATAGGAAAATTGTTTTATGAATCCAGAAGATATTAGTAAATTTATTCACGGTTGTGACGTTGCAAATTTTAAGAATGAAGATTATGATGGCCATGTAGGTGTGGTCATGATGCATTACTTTCTCAGTAAAGGAGAGATTGATGTTGACAGGTTTTCTAGGGACTTTAAGATAGACAGGAATGTATCATATGATGTGTTCGATAGATTTAATGCCAATGGACTTTTTAACGACTATTCATGGACCGTTAAGTCTCGAAATGCATTGCTGTCTATTCTGAAGCATAAGGATAAGGGCATAGTCAAGGACTGGTGCCATATAGCTGCAGTGGCTTCGGGTTTCTTGGGAAAGGCCTGAAATGATTCCTCAAAGAAAAATATCTCACAAGATAGCAGATATAGTCATGTTCAACATTAAAAGAAATCTAAGTGAAAAAAGGATGAGAGAAGTATTTACGAACTCATCTGCTTCCGTTCCTCTCATAGAGGGCATGGATGACGACAACACTCAGATGATCATAAAGATGTGGATTGACTCAATAGTCGAGCACGTATCTTCGATGCAAGACACCCTTACTTCTGATTACGTTCTGGATCTTATAGACAAGGTTCAGAAGTATCTTGAGGAAAACTACACTAAAGAGCAGCTTTCCAGCATAGCTTCTTTCTTTGAAAATGAAGACTGCAAGCAAATATGGCAAGACAATAATCTTTTAGAAATTATTGCAACGTGCAAGGATGAGCTCAGCAACTCTGTGATGGCTTTAATGCAGTCAGACGAGTGCATGAACATAATGCAGAAAAAGCTAGATTCTTTCATGTTGCATGGCAATTATGACGACAATATTAGAGGGGCAGATTAAGAGATCATTCATCTAACAAAAGGAGAAAAAACTATGATGATTTATAAGCGTGTTGTATCAACGAAGCGCCACACTGTTGGGTATATGGTTACTGGCGTTGGCCAGGTGACCCGCAATGAGGCCGTTAAGCTCGCCAAGGCAGGCAAGATCAAGGGAGTTCGGGTTGCCAGAGGCTCTCAGGGAGAGTACATTACCAGCAACACCTCAAGGAACCTGTACAGCCTTCCAGTAGTTTTGGCTAGCTCTGTCGGGGCTACTCGCAAGAGTGGCGCACGATCCCGCAGGACAGCCTCTGCTAGAGGTCGATAATCAATCAAATTGTCGAAATAAGGGGAGCAGGTTCGCCTGCTCCCCTTATGATTTTAATAAGAAAAAACGAAGTAGACACGAACATACTGAACGTTATAATGAAGAAAAAGCAAGTCTATCATTATAACTTTGATATTTTGTTTCAAGGAGAAATCTGGACTGATATTAAGATGTCTTCGTTATTTGAATCTGTAGATTCAGACATGGAAGAGTATGGAATATTGAAAAGATTTTTTCATTCAGATAAGATTGATATAGATAATGATACAAGATCTTTTCTGTACATGATAGCCTCTTTAAAGAAGTATTCAATTGGTAAAAACACTGTAGGTTTAAATCTCCTGTCCATGTACATGTTGTCTAATGTGACAGATGCAAAAGAATTGAATTTATTTGAAAACGAATTTTGGGACATAGGGGTGGCTAACGAAATTCCAAAAATAGATCCTCGAATAGCCACAGCTCTAATCATCGATCTTGTCCTTAAAAAAGCTGATAAGGTAAAGTTAAATAGCAATAGTGTAAGTTGTCTTAGTTATCATAGAAAAAATTTAAGTTATCAAAAGTTAAGAGAAAGATACTTTTTAATCAAGAACAAAAGTAAGCTTAAAGATGTTTTGTATGACAAAACTTTTGATGAAAAAGAGATGTCAATGCCTGAAGACAAAAGCAATTTATACGTTTTAAAAAATTTTACAAGCTTAAAGACAATACGAGAAAAATTGCCCTATGTTCCTAACGATATATTTTGTTTTTTTATAGATTCATTGGTAGAGAAAAAGATATGCTTGCCAGTTTTAGATAACCTAGTCTATCTTAAAAATTCTAAATATAAATTTTATGATTTGATAAACGGTCCTGACCGTAACTTTGTAAATGATATGAAGAAAATATACAATGAGATATACAGTCAATCTTCTATAATGCACAAATGTGATTCAAAAGAATTGAAAGTTATTTTTAGGAGAATTTCAAATGGGAAAATATGAATGGATAGAAATGTCGGATGCCAAAGAGATTGCGAATATACTTATAGGAAAATACCCAGATCAATTTGGTCACATTGAGATTGATAAGATAAAATTTATTGGATTTCTCAACAAGAAAAAAGCTCATGAAAAGGCAAAGATATGGAGCCTTCAGAGCGTCAGCGATCCACTGAATGTGTTTTTTGAAATAGATGTAGTCGCCACTATCTTAATAGATTATTGGTCAAGTCTTGATTATGCTCATCAGGGATTAGTGGTGGCATCTATGCTTGATTGTATAGCATACAAGGAAAGACTTTTGGTTAGAGGATATGACGTGCAAGATTCAAGGCTAATGTTGGGAAATTTCGGATTAGATTATGAGTCAAATCCAGACGCACCCGATATAATGGATGGCAATTTTAACTGGAGGCAAATATGATAGAAGTTTGGACTCGTGATGAGTATGGTCAGTCTAGTCTTCATGGTAGATTCGGGAATAAAGAAGAAGCAATGAAAAAAGCTTCTTCTATATTGGAATCTATGAATTTAGATAATGCTTTAACTGACATGGAAAGAGAAAAAAATTGGGAGTGTTTTATGCCAGTCATAAAGCATTCATCCAATATGCTTTATGCTGGTAAGATAAAAGGAGCTCATCATACTTTTTTTGATGCTGATTCTGGAGAGACAGTTCAAAGCGAAAAGGCAAATGTTTTGCTAGGTCATAAGAACAAGGGTGAGTGGATTGCTAAAAATCATAAGAACATAGAGATAGAGAATTTAAACGATCCATTGCTCAAGATGAAGTCATTTGTATTTTTTAAGAAAGTCTAATTCATGGACAAAGCAATAATAGCTATTGCTGGATGCAAAGGATCTGGCAAGAGTAGTCTATGTAAGTTTATAACTTACATAATAGCCAGAGTTGATGGACTGATAGCTAATGATAATTTATCTGGTAAATTTTCTTGCGACAATTTGATACAGCTGCCAAAGAATGATGCTAAAAATAACATATACCTGACTAAAAATGGTTCTTTCTATAAAAACGCAGAGCTCATTGGCAAGCCCTGTGTGGAGATAGATAGTTTTGCTAAGCCAATAAAAGAGATGTGTGTAGACATATTGGGCATTAGCAATGAACGCGTATATGGCACCGACGAGCAAAAGAGCTCGTATACAGATTATTGCTGGTCGAAAATACCTGATCATATAAAAATTTCATTTGCTGAACGTATCAATGAAAAGATATCTGCAAGAGAAGTTATGCAAATGATCGGTACAGATATTTTTAGAAACTATTTTAGCGACTCCATATGGGTAGACGCATTGATAAGAAGAGTTGAAAAAAGCAATTCTGAAGTTATATTAATAGATGATTTGAGGTTTAACAGTGAGGCAGAAAAGCTGATGAAGAAAAATGCAATGTTTATACATTTGCAAAGAATGTGGAGACAAGGAGGAATGCACTCTAGCGAAAATGGATTGGATCTTAATATCTTTTCTGGATATCCGCATTACTGTTCAATTCCTGACGTTGATATAATGGTTAAAAACAGAATGGCGTTTGAAGCAATAAGGGAGTATTTTAAGTATGTTGTCACAATCAAAAATCAGTTTAGCAAATAAGTACAGGCCTAAGACATTAGACCAGCTTGTAGGTCAAGATCATGTAAAGGCTTATTTTAAAAACGCCATTTCTAACAACTTAATGCATCATGCTTATTTGTTTTCTGGTTCATCTGGTACTGGTAAGACTACTGTTGCAAGAATAGTTGCTGCTGCGGTAAACAATCCTTCTGGTCCATCTGTAAGCCCAGATATGTCTAAAGACAGTTTGCCTTATAGAATCATAAACGGTGGTAGCAATGACGTTAGAGAGATAGATGCTGCTTCAAACAGAGGTATAGATGACATTCGTTCATTAAGGGCTGAGATCAAGTATGCGCCCTTTGAATGTAGGACAAGGTTTGTGATCATAGATGAAGCTCATGGATTGACTGGTCAGGCGATTGAGGCCGCTCTAAAGATGATAGAAGAGCCTCCAGCGCACACATGTTTTATACTTTGTACTACAGAAGTTCATAAGCTAAAAGACACTATAGTTAACAGATGTATTGACTTTACTTTTAAAAGCATCAGTGAAGACTTGATATCCGCTAATATAATCAATGTATCTAAAAGCGAGCAATTTGAATGTGAATTGACTGCTGCCAATTTGATAGCAGAAAAAAGTCATGGTTGTGTTAGGCATTCTTTGCAGATGCTAGAGAAAGTAATCACTTGTAAATCTGATAACATAATTACTTTGAAAGATGTTAGAGAATATTTAAACATCGTAGAGGACGAAGTCTTTGTTGATTTTATGGTTAACATTGTAAACAAGAACGCATCTAAGTGCATTTCAGATGCTTTGAATCTTGCCCATAATGGCACTCCGTACGAGTCTACTCTTGGAAGTATCGCAAAGATAATAAGATATATAATGATTGCAAAAACTTGCAACAATGTATCTGACATAATTAAGATAAATGAAAAAACTAAATTTACAATTAAGCAAATTTTGTCGAAAATAAGTATTGAAAGTCTTATTGAAATGGTGTCTTACATAAAAGATTCCAGGGACGCTATGAGTAAGGGAGTAATACCTGCTTTGGCTTTTGAGGCTTTTATCATAAAATCAATCATACTATATCATAAATCAAATGCCACAAAAGAAAACAAAGAAAACAAAGAAAACAAGCAGTAAGAGTAGCCTTAAAAAAACTAGTGCTTCTAAGAAGAAGATTAAGAAAACTGTTTCTAGCAATTCGGTTGAGCCTCAGCCTGGATCTGTAGCGCAGCTGGTGATAGAAATGCAAAAAGAAAAAAACAATATAAAGCAAGAGAAGATATTTAATGATATTATATCAAAAATAGATCCTTTGATCAAAAGGATAGTGAATAAGTTCAGTATACCAGGTTATGAAAAAAGTGATTTATATCAAGAGGCATTGTACGCAGTGAGATTTAAGGCAATATCAGATTTTGATTGTTCAAGAATAATAGGTGATGATTTTGTGGGTTTTGAAAAGTTTGCAGCGCTTTGTACAAAAAGACACTTGTCAACCTTATTGAAAACAAGTTTTCAAAATAAAAGAGCTACGCTTAACACCAGTGTCAGTTTCAACTCTTTAGCTTCTGAAGACGATGAAAATTTTGACATGAGTGCGCTTATAGACTGTGGAGATCCTTCTTTGAATCAATATTCAGAAAAACAAGAGATATTTTCAAGCATCATTTCAAATTTGATGGATCATCTTTCTGACTTTGAGAAAAAGGTGCTAGCTCTGTATGCTCAGAGGTACAGCTATGAGGAAATAGCCGATACACTAAATAGATCGGAGATGGAATCTAAGGAAGTCAAAATCAAGGGCGTAGACAACGCTCTAAGCAGAATCAAGATGAAAGCTAAAATGGTTGTTGACGAAATGGGCATAGATCCTTTTTAATATGAAGATAATCGAAGCTATAAAAAACCTCACTAATCTATCAACAAAAATAAACTCAAAAGAACAAGCCAGTTACGGAAACATTGTTTTTCTTTCAAAAAAGAATGTGCAATCTTTCTATGTGTCCTCTAGTACAATTCAATGCATCATCAATTTAGATGATCATATATTTAATACAGGGGATTCTGAATTTAGCATAGATGGCAAGATGATTCTAAGGTCATTGTCAGAATGCAGTGATGGATTGAATAATGTGACCATCATAAGCAATGCCGATAATGCGCCCTCTGCGATATCGATAAGGTCTGTTAAAAACAACTTTGAGATATCTGTTCCCATATCTTCAGTTGTAGAGCCAATTAAGATTAAGAAAAATGTGGGTTCTAAGTTTTCTGTCAATAAGCAATGCTTCATAGACTTAGTTAAGTCTACTATATTTGCTGGTAACGAGGTAGATCCTGATAGGCCTTATTTTTATGCTCTCTTTGATATAGCTGAAAACAACATGAGCTGCACTTGTGGAAACGGTACTTTTTTTACTTTTGCATCCTGTAAAGATGAAGGATTCGATAACAATAAGTTGTCGTTCCTAGTACCGATAGGAGTGCTTAACAATATCATGCCAATCATGTCTTCATCGGTAAGCGATCAAATAGAAGTTTACATTGATAAACATAGTATTTCTTTTGTTGGTAAAGAGTTTAAAATACACATTAGTATTGACTCCAACTCCGTTGCATGGCCAAATGCTTATTCTGTTTTTAATAGATCATCTGGAGTTAACTTACAGATAGATAGCAAAGAGTTGATTAACTTTGCTTCAAAGTTGGATATAGCAATAGAAAGTTACACTAATAAATCTGATACGCTAAAGTGTAATATGAGTGTAAAGGGCGGTCTTATGGCATTTAATGTCGATGCAACCTGCAAGGTAAAGTACGACATTCCATTAAAAGATGCAGATGATTTTTCTAGTGATGTTTTCTTTGACGCAGCTTGCATGTCATTGACTATGAAAAATAAGAACATAGGAGAAAGTATAACTGTGAATATAGATGATTCTAATTTTAATGGAAGAGCTTCTCCTATAGTTTTTAGTACACAAAAAGATAAGTTTGTTTTCAAGACCTTCTTTGCAGTCAATATATGATCATATTAGCTGACGTTCCATATTTAGATGCATTTGAGTATGCTAAGAATGCATCTCAAAATAAAAAATGTCCAGTCTTTTACAATGATGAAGATTTGATTGACAATAAGGGTTTTGACATTTTTGATAATGCTTCTGCTGACGAGGTGGCTTTTGTGTCGAATCTAAGCTCTGATTCTGACATGCTAAAGGTTTTAGACTGGAGCGATGGCTTCAAGGTCTGTGTGTTTTGGAATTGCAAATTTGAAAAGTTAAAAAAAATACTTAGCCAGAAAAATGTAAAGTTCAAAGAAGTAAGCATACCTCAATATGTCAGTATATCATCAAGCATAGAAAAGATAAAGAAAGATATAAATTCAAACTTTTATCAATCAATAGTGAATGAAAGCAGAATTTTGCCATTGCCAGAAAGAATTAGCAGAGATATAGCTTCTAGCTTGCTTCATAAAATAGCAATAATAAATGGGGAAAGATTTTACAATTACTATTATTCAGATATAGTTGGTAAGGTAAATTTTAGTTTTATAGATATAACTGATGTATTTTGCAAAAACGCAGAAGACTTTTTTAAGTTTTGTAACTACTATTTTGATAGGTATCAAGAAGAAGATTGCGGCTTGTTTAAGGCGTGGTTGAATGTGATATATTGTCTTTCAATTAGTAATTTTGATTTAGAAAACGAAAAGGTTAAAGACATCAAGTATTTATCTCCCAGAGTTATTCAAGTTATAAATGATAAAATATCTAATATTGTCAAGCCTAAAAATGCTATGTTTTTCAACTATGCATTTTCTAATATTATAATTATCAATGAACTAGAAAATCTTATAGTTTCTATGACTTTGCTGAGAAAATCAATAGAGTCTGAACTTGACAAAAAAATAACGATAAACATCATTAGGAGTTTTAATGAATAAAAATAATGATAAAAACGGCGGTCAACCATTGGATGATTTAGGAATTAAAAATGATCAGATCATTAACTGCGCAGAACGAATAGTAGATGAAGTTTGGAACAGAATGAATTTGGAAAACGAAAAAGTTTCCGCAAATGATCTTCATGCATATTCTGCTACATTATGTAATGTTTGGTCTTTGGTTCGAAGTATGATGGAGTTTCTTGAAGAAGGCTACGATGATTTAGATCACTTAGACTTTAAGGACGCCATAGACGAGGATGATGACGACGATGAAGATGATGACGATGACGATGACGACATAGATTTTAATAACAGGAAAAAATAAAATGTTTAAAAAAATAAATCACTCATCTAATGCTGACATCGAAATATTAAATGAAATCAAAGATGCTAAGTTTAATGAAAGCATAAGATACTATTTGATAGCTAAAAAAGAATCCCTGTATATAGTCCAATCTGCAGATGGTTTCAATTTAATTATAGACGAAAAAATATTAGATATTTTAAAAGATAAAGATATGCTAGGCGGAATTAAATGAAATGAAAAAAATTTACGTAGGCATAGACCCAGGCATAAGTGGCGGAATAGCTGCAATAGATGAGCTAGGGGATGTAATATTTGCATTACCAACTCCGTGTTTAAAAATAACTAAAAAAGGTAAGTCCAAGTCAGATTATGACATTAAGGGAATGGTTGATATACTAAAGTCAATAGACATTAGTTCTTCTGTAGTATGTCAGGAGTTAACTCACGCCATGCCAGGAAATGGCGGTGTTTCCATGTATAACTTTGGAAGAGGCCACGGCATATGGGAGGGAATGGTATGCAGCTTGGGTTTTAAGCAGGTTTTCTGCACGCCACAAAAGTGGAAAGAGATGTATCCAGAAATAGCTACAGATAAGTTAAGCAAAGAACAAAGGTCTGTCATGTCCAGTTCTCAGATTTCTTCTTGGAAAAGAAAGGCTAAGTCTGAAGCTAAAAAGAAAAGTATAAATAAAGCAAAGCAGTTATTTCCAAAGTCTCAGTCAGCAATGTCAAAGATTAAGCATGATGGAATAGCTGAAGCGTTATTAATAGCCAATTGGCTAAGGAGTCAAGATGTCTAGTGGGTTTCAAGAACCACAACCATTTTCAATAGATGAGGGATTGCTAGAGAAAACTTTACTTGCAATAGGGAATGGTCCTCCAGTAACTGCTGGTAAAAAAGAAGATGATAGAATTAATTTGAATAAAAAGTCAGAAGATTTATTTGCTGACATACCAGCATTTATGCTTGATGAGATTAAAGAAAAGACAAAAGTTTATATAAAAAAGTTAATTATTAATAATATTATTAGTAATTCAAACAAGGCAGAGCAGGTTAAGTGCGAATTTGGACCAGCTCTTAATTGCATATTATGCAATCATAATGGAATAATATATAAAGTTCAAGGTAAATGGGTCGGGTCTGAAGTAATTATATTAGATGAGGATAGCGGTAAATTGCTGGTAGCCAGAAGCGCGAATGGTTCTGATTGGGAAAATGTTACTGATAAATTTATTATAAAAAAACAATGATATATTACTTAGATGATTTTTTACAACGGTTAATAAAAGCGCACAATAAGGTTGCTACCGATCAAGGTAAGGCGGTGGCCATAGTGAAAAGTATTATTTCAGATTTTAATCCAGAAGATGAAGAAATAGTTGATGGCCTTAATGCGGCAATAAGAGTGGGACTAGACAGTCCTATAGATTTTAAAAAACACATAGTCCAAGTAATGAATAGGGCTAAAGCTAACCATGCAATAATGCTTCAAGAAATATTGAAAAGAAAAAATAAAAATGCAAAATAAAAGTTTAAATGAAATATCTAAGATATCAGAAGATAGGTCTTCTGGTATTATAGTAAAGGCAAACTGTAAGCTATGTAATAGTAAGTTTAGAAGTAGTGCGGAAGAGTTGTATTCTGAATGCAGAAACATAAGCATGGTTCAGAGAATGCTTAAAAACAACGGTGAAGATATATCTGTAGTCGGGGTAAGATCGCATCTGCAAAACCATTTTATAGATGTAGTAAAGCAAGAGAAGGTAAAAGATTATGTTGGAGAACTAGCCAAGTGGAAGTCAATACAAGTCAGTAAAGAAGAAAGACTTAAGACCTATTTAAGCATTTTAGAAAAAAGAATATTTCAACTAGCTGCATATCTTGATGACAGAGACGATGCAGAAAGCTACAAGCATACAGATACATTGGCCAAGTTAGTGGCGCAGGCTTCTTCTATACAGCAGCAAATAGACGAGATGGAGCAAAAGATAGAGCCAGCTAAAATAGTTATAAAGAAATTGCAAGAAATTATAGAAATAAGAGTAAAAAGCAGTAAAAGTCCAGAATTGAAAAGTCATTTAATAGATCTTGTAACAGACTTGCAAGGCAACATAGGAGGGTTATTAGGAGATGGATAATATGCATCAGCAAAAATTAAACATACTTAAAAAAATGGCACAATTAAGGGGAGGGGCTTCTCCTCCAAGGTCTTCGGCTCCTAATGGACCAAGTCCAAAAAATACAGATTCTTCTAAAAACAATGCAAGCTCTAATGGAAGTAGGGGCTGTAATGCTTGTTCTCGTAAGAAACAGTCATGATTCAAGATATAATATCTGCATTTCAACAAGCTCAGGATATCAGCTTATCTGAATCAGATGCTGTAGACATTTTAGATTCTTTGAGATTTATAATAAAAAAAGAAGAAGTAGAAGGGGCTAGGATAAATAGACTTCCTCATAGGCTGTCTCATGGAGACGGCATAGGCGATTATTTTTTTGTGCCGATGACCTTGTTGGATTGCAGCATATCTCTTACTCTTGACAAGAAAAGCTCTATGTCTGGAGTCCTTGCCATGAACATGTCTAGATGTTTCAACCTATCTAAAGACAATTTGGTTATTTGCAAAATAGAGAAAAACGGATTAAATTATAAAAATTACAAAACTCTTGCCATGATCGAGGGTGGTATACCAAATTTTAGAGCGAGATGCGTATCTGTCTCGTGTAAGGCAGAAAAGTCATATTCAGAAATAGAAAGATTTATAAAAAATAGAAATTTCAACATAGAGATAAATAGATACAGAGAAGAAGATCTTTCAAGCGTGCATAAGTTTAGTTTTAATATAAACGGTAAAGACTTAGAAGTATATGGTAAAAATTTAGGGTCTGTTTTGAAAAAGATAGAAGACAGTCAAATGAACTTTGAATTGGCTTGTCAAGACCCAATAAAGACGGCTTCATCTTTAATATCTGTAGACGTAAAAGATGATGACATATCTAAGCTTATTAGATATGTCAAAGGAGGCAATAAAAACGTTAATGTCGGTTCTAAGGTTGTGGCTAAGCCAAGTAATTTATTAAAAAGTAAATGTATAGGCACAGTAGTAGGAAAAAAACAAAATATTATAAAAGTACAGTGGGATGCTGGCGATGTCCATTATGACTTAGATAATCCAAAAACTTATTTTCTTATAGAATTTATTGATTAATGCAAAAACCTAATAATCAGTTTGATGTCGTTGCCATAGGCTCTAATTTCAATAAGCCTAAGGTTTACTATCATAAATTAATGAATTCGGGCTCTTCTTTTGACATAGGAACTTCTTTAAGTTCTTGTGACAAAGTCGTATTAGACATCAAAAGCATTATAGCTTCACATTCTTCAAGCAATCAGAATTTAAGTAAAGAATCAAATATATATACAATTGATGAAACCAATCCATGCGAAGTAGTGCTAAAGGGCAAGGCTCCAGTTGGGATTCCTTTCATAAAAGGTTTGATATCTTACAACAAAAGAAGTGGCGTAGTAGAAGTAAATACTTCTTCTATATTCTCAAAAGGCTTTTTTCCTTTCTCGTTGGTTTTTAATTTTTCAGCAGAAGGCTACACTAGAACTAGTAAGGTTTTAAGTAAGCCTATTATAAAAGTTGTCCCAGAAGGAAATTCTTCTAATTTATTTGACGGATTGTCTGTAAGAATATCAAAAGAAAATCCTAATGCTCCAGATGCTATCATAATAGATGAATTCAAAAGATTTGCACAAGATAGGATGTTTACTTTTATAAAAAATGAAAGTTTTGGCTGTGATGGTATTAATGTTGGATATTATGCTTCTGGTGATTATCAATTTGATGATGTAGGTGGTCTTAAAAATATAACTGTCACTAACGAGGCAGATGTTTCTATATCAAGAGGTTTTCCTCTTATTAATATTCATGATAGATCTGAAACTCCATTTTTAAATTCATATCTCAAATATTCTAATAACAATCCTAGATTACATACTAATATAAATCACAATCAATATATGAATGCTGACGGCATAACATTCTATGACCAGTTAGTTAACAGGGCATTGATGGACGATACTGGTAGGTCAAGGGATCACCCCCTTGTTGGCATCAGGGATATATTTGCTTCTGTCAAGTCAAGTTCTTTGCGACCAGCACTGCACTTTAGAAGAGAATACAGTAAGAATGAAGATAAGAGAAATGGTAAAGTTCCATATCATATTTATTTTGCACCAGAATACGTTTTGCCAAGTGAAAGCTATGTTCCATGTATAAATATGGATGTATATAGATCAATAGCAAGTAATCTAGAATTTGAAATAAAGATAAAAAATAGAAGTAAAAATTACATAGAGCTGGAATCAAAGACCACTTATACTTACCTTAAAGAGCAGAAAATATTTTATGGTTATCTGTCTATAAATTTAGACATGAATGCTCCTCCTTATGCCATGGATTTTGGAGTTAACGAAGTCTTCCATGTAGATGAAGATGTTGACTATGTGGACGTTGCAACACGTGGTATTTCTGTAATGGACGTGCTTAAAGCTTTGAAAATGAACTTAGGAGGCAAGGTCAGCGCCCAATCTCCTAAGGGAACTAATAGCCCTACGCATAAGGGCTTTGTGCCTACTCTTAAAGAGATAGGCGTAGACTTGGGGGCTGACAACGAGCCCGTCGTTCAATTTAGTTCACATGCCAACTACGAAGGTTTAGCTTTAATGGCAGCTGCCAGACTGTGGATGGGCAATAAGAGTGATTATGATACATCTGAAGTTGGTAGTGTGAATCTTAAAGGATTCAGTCTCAGGGGCTACATAAACTGCAAGGGATTAAAGAACGTAGTAAGACTAGACAACTATGTGTCTATCGCTCCTTTGAATAGATGCTTGACAACTCCTTTTGTCCGAGGGGAGATAAAAACTTTTGAGCAGCATTTGAAAGATGGTGATTTTATTCAGCTTGAAAGTAACGGGCCAGGCTATAACAGGTTTTATAAATATGATACTATTAGAAAAAGTATAGATGTCATGAAGTATGGACATTCTTATTTTTCTTCTACTCTTAAACTTCCTGCATATGAAGTAAATGCCATGATGTGCCCTGGTCCAGCTTCTACTACAAAAACAAAAGGGCAAGAGAGAAAGCTATTCGGTGCTTCTCAAATTGGCGTTAGTATATTTACTGTAAACAAAAATGAAGAAACAGAGTTTGGATTTTTCAATCAGACTCCTTCTTATGTTCTTTCTCACTTTGGCTTTGGCGTTAATACCACAATAGATGGTTCTAATTTGTCAAAAACTTGTTCAGAATTACCCTCTTCAAATGGTGATCTGTTTATATACTATAGGAATATATCCATGTTCCCTGGTCCTTATTCCTACATTGATAGAGATTATATTCCAGATCCATTATTAAAGGGAATAAACGAATATGGAGAGGATGAAAAAAGATATTTCGGTGGAGGAAAGTTTCACGTCCTTTACTCAACTTCTGGAATAGGCAGTCATTTGAGGGATGCCGTAAGCATTAATGATTTAAGCGCAGTAGAATATTCTACAACATTAAATCCTTTTGAATTTGACAATGATGCTCTTTTGATATGTGAGGGAGGCGACACTTCCGACCCAGTCAGACGTATGGTTAATATAAATGCTTGTCACAAGTGGATAGAAAACTCTCCTTTAAAAGAAAGAATTACTTCCGCTTTTATTAGAAAAGACATGGTTGAGTGGGCTAGGGAAAGAGGATGGGAAATAGGAAAAACTATAGTCATAAGTTTTGAAACTCAAAAGCAAAAAAGCAAAGTAGGCTCTGTTTATATTACTGGTAGTGGACAAAAAAAGGTTCAATCATTCCTTACTTACGATGTAGATAATAAATTAGTGCATTTTGCTGACAACATAGGAACAAACGAATATGTTGGAAACCTAGTTAACAATTTCAAGAGTGCTCATGACAAAACATTTGCGGGTCTTTTGTCTATAGAATTAGCTCCTAGCATAAGACCTACAGATATAATGCCTTATGACATGTTGCTGTTCGGAAAGATAGTTAATAAGCCTCCGTTTGTGCCTCCAGTGACTCCGATAGAGCCTTATTATTATCCATACAGTGCAGAGCCATACTCGTCAGAGCCGTACGGAGTTGACGAGGATATGGCAAATCCATATGATTCTATGATAGAAAATTATGTATACTTTGGTAACATAGAAATAATAGAATCATCATATAGTCAAAATTCAGAAAATCCCTATTCAGATATTAACGATGTGTTAAATCCGTACATTACGGATGCTTATCTTGAAGTAAATCCTTATGAAATATTTAATCCATATTTTTCTACACCTAGTAGGGTTCAAAAGGGGTTTTATACAGTATACCAGAACTTAGTTAGAACTAATGAAGAAACTGGTTTAAAATTCTACATTGATTATATCAATCAAAATAATTATACTAGATCTTATACTTTCTATTTAAACAATAGGAGATATGGATCTATTAAGGACATAGTTGATGATATAAACAACACCATAGGAGACTATGGCATAAAGGCCTATAGTCTGGTTGAAAATCCTGAGTCTTATTCTACAAGAAGACTTTCTGCAAAAGAACCAGCAAACATAATAAATGCTTACTATGAGTTTGAAAAAATAGTTTCTTACGAATCCCCTTATGCTCAGTATTATATTCCAGAACCATATGCTGAAACATCTGAGTTTGTTTACAATCCTTATACTACAGATAGTGCATTGTCATTCACTAACGAAATAGCCGCCGAAGAAATAACGTCAGATGGATTTTTGGTTGGTTATCTAAAGAGTTATGCTCAAAGCGTATCTGACGGATACGTCAGTGATCTTGTTTATGGACAAGAATTTGTTGAAGTAAATCCATATTTTGATTATACGGCGTCTGCTGCTGGTAAATATAATATAAATTCTCCATTTTTTGCGCAAGAAGTCGGACTAATAAGCTATGAACGAGTAAGACGGGTTGATTTGAATGATTCAGTTTTAGATATTGAATATGAAGTTTATCACGAACAGGGGCCAGAGTCTCAAAAAATATCATTTGATTTTGTTTCTAAGTCTAGTAGTTTCTATCCAGTGAAGCTGTCAAATGAAAAATCAAGTCGTCCTCGCGAATTAATAGTACTTGAAGAAAATTTTGAAAAACCAGCTGAATATATTTATGGCGAATTGGCAAAAGATTTGGCGGACGAGTCTTTTGTTGAATCTTCTTTTATAAACAGTAGCAATGGAAATAACGGAAATGTAGAGTTTAGAATACTGTCAAGCAACCTTGCGGCACTGCCGCCTGGAATCAATGGCATAGAAGTAGCATATGGGGGTCAAATATCCGCAAATGGTATTTCCATAAACGGAGCTCCTAACACTTATTTTTCAAATGCCAATCAACTCGGAATAGGTCAGATAGAGTTCAGGACCATAGATGCTGATTTTGCTCTAATATATGTTCAGATCTTATACGCTGACGGCAGATATGGTCCGCCAAATAATGGTTCTAATGAGTTTGCTTCAATACAGGCAAGAGTTACTTATTCTTCTACAGAAGATCCAGAAACTATTGTTGGAACGGTTGCTCCAGATCAAGCAATAGAAATAAGGTACTTAGACCCAGAAACACAATCTAATCAATATACGGTTCATCCAGTTCAGCTTAAAATACCATTGAAATCTGTAATAAGTTTTGTGCAGATATCAATGAATAATAGTAGTGTATTGGCTAACGTAAAGGTTTTGAACGTTCCATCTGAACTAGATGAATTTGGATTTATAGCAGTAAACAATAACAATCCTAATTACAACATGGGAGAGTCCAGGGGTGGTAGAAGCTTTGGTCTTGTCTTGGACAATTTTGGAAATTATGACATTTTAATAGCGCCAGAAGCGACGATGGTAAACGCTGAATTTGGTGATTTTAATTTCAACGGAAAAGGATATATTAGAAACTCCACTAATGTGGATGAGACATATATTGCTGGCATAGGTGATCCTATTATAGATCCAGAGGATGGTGATATTACTGGATTCAATTCTGCTTCTATCCCATCTTCGTATAGGCAGCACATATCACTTATAGCCGTTCCTGGTTATCAGCAAGTCTGGGTATTGCGAATATCTCCAGTCTTAAGGTCTCTGATGATGCAGGCAAGAAGATCTTCTCCCCCAGGTAGCTTTGATAATTGCTACGTAGATGTTCCTATTTACTTCCAAGGAAATACGACTGAATCAGCTGGTACTTGCAACGTAAGAATATTTGCCGATGTGAAATGCGTATTTGATTATAATTTCTGCGATTTCTTCTGGAACTTAGGATCTCCGCTACTTCCTCCCGCTGGATTCTCAGTCAATAATGATTTGGTTGTAAACTTTCAAGAGTGGATAAATTGCGAGAATTCAGCTAGGTCTATAAATGAGAATTCAGAGAAAAAGGTTGAGATTACAAGTTACTTCTTCATGGATATTCAAAATATTCCAGTGTTAGATAATGGTAATGCTTTGCTTTTGATCAAGGGAGACTTTACTGGAAGCAATTTGAGAAGCATATCAAATCCAGACCCATCAGAAATAGTTAATTTAAGATTCAAATCTGGAACAGTTTCTCAAAGGCCATGGGAGTTTGAATGTTCTTTTCTAGATAGCGAACAAAGAGCAAAAGTAAATAGGCCAATAATATACACAAATCCACAGAACTATGGCGAATATAGTATAAATCCATCTCAAATCATAAACTTGATGCAGACAAGAGATAAATTCCTTTTGATTCAACCAAAGTTTAAATTTCCTTTGACAGATGAAATAGGAATATCTTCTCCTAACGAGGTAATAGTAGCAAGTATAGGTTTCTCTTTTAAAGATTGGAAACCAGCTTTAAGTCAAACATGGAGAGAAAAGATTTTGCTGAAGGTCAAGTTTGTGGTTCCAGCTTCGTCTCAAAATGCAAACTTACTGCAAAATTTTTCGATAAGATATTTGTATAGAGAAGATAGAAGACTAAAATGATAGAAATCAAAAAAATAATTTATTGGCACTTTTATGTCTATCCAAAACTAGAAGACGATGCAGAGGACATAATAGATCCCTCCGATCTTGGAGATGCCATATCTACATTGAAGGTAGATAGCGCGGATACAGATTCTTACATAAAAAACTTTTCTCCTGAAGTGAGAGCTTACTCTTTGACTGGCGGAAGAGAGTGGCTTGTAAAAATATTTGTTGCAGATAACGGAAGCACCCAGGATGCTAATGCTGAGGGACAGCGATCAGGCATAAGAACCAATAACACTCAGGCGGCTCCAGGGTTCGTCTGGTTTGACTTATCTGTGAGTCAATTGAATCAGATATATGGTAATCCTGTTTTGGTTAGTACTCTTGAGCAGATGTCTCTGTTAAATGACGGGTCAAATAATGGCGCAAGAAAGAACATAAAGTACGCTTTATTTGCAGTGCACAAATCTGGGCAATCTGGAACCTTAAGGGGTAAGCCTGATGCTTATTTTGATTACTTGACAATCCCTAGTGAAGTAGTCGATGATGGTAATTCGTCTTTTAATCAGCTTAAGGCATCTATGTCTCCAAGGGTTTTTGTTGACGAATCTGGAAATCCGTCTGGATTTTTTGTTAATATAAAAACTACCGAAAAAGTCACTAAGTTAGGTTGTTGTGATATAATCAATCCTTCGTCTTCTTCATCCACTACAGGGGGTGGAGGTGGATCTAGCTCATCTTCATCTGCTACATCAAATTATCAACTTTGCTCAACAGACACAAATGATACGATAAGAGCCTATCATAGCTTTGATAGCAAGAAGAGAGTCTGGGCTGTTCGCCAGACTGCAGATATACATGCTTCAAATAATCCTATACGAAGTACGCCTTTATCCTCAGATGCAATACTAAAAAGAAAATCCATATATTCAGAGTTGGTGTGGGCAGATGTTACAGCTCAGGTGGATGGTGGCGGCAATTGGAATGGCATACGCTGGAACCATGCAGGGTATATAGGCTTTAGGCATCAATTGCCTAAATATGCGAACATGCATATAATGCCTTCGTTTAACAAGAGTGACTATTCTGCATATGGTTCTGCTGCAACTTTGGCTGATTCTTATGATTATAACTTTGAAATGCCAATTGCGATACAGTCAATTGCTTTTGATGATAGAGGATACTTGTGGGCGTTGTGTAGCGGAGGATTCAAAGATAGCACTCCAATATCTGGACCAAATTCAACATCAGTATCTAATGTAGAAACGACAGAGGGCATATACAGGATTGTACCTGGAGGCTGGAAAAAGAAACCATTAGATGTGGCGATTTATGGCGGTGCATTGTGCAGTTCAGTTTCAGAACCCGAGGAACTTAATAGACCCATAATATCAAATATAAATCCAGACACCATGGCAATAGGATTTACTTCTGATGGAAGCGGGCATTATTTTGCAGCGATTGACAAGAATGCGCATATCA
>Ga0129333_10000932_pt1 | contig 25793 bp, 38 predicted proteins | sample CPB6_08_DNA_FD_94474 | JGI IMG/M metagenome (GOLD analysis project Ga0129333, IMG submission 94474) | Freshwater to marine salinity gradient microbial communities from Chesapeake Bay, USA - CPBay_Sum_0.6_0.8_DNA | ecosystem: Environmental > Aquatic > Marine > Coastal | place: USA: Chesapeake...
ACTATATTTTTTTGCATCATATTAATCAATTCATCTAAAGCAGAACTATCGTTTTTACTTACTCTCCACATCAAAATCCTAGTGGCAGGACCATATTTACCATCTTGTTTAAAAGTCATTGCATCATGTAAACTACGATTACGAGCTGCTTGATCGTTTATAACTGCAGATATTAAATCGCTATGTGACTTACTTGCTGCAGCAGACGTCGCCTTTTTAGGTGCTTTACTGAGGTGTGGATTAGGTTCACTACCATCAATTACTACACTCCAAATTTCCATTGGGTCCACATTCTTAAATTCTTGTGTACCTCTACTAACAAACTTATAATCCTTTATCTTAGGATTGACTAATCTATATACAGCATCAGTCATTGTGACTCCACCATAATCCGCAAGACTTTCTGTACGAGCAGCAAGGTTTACAGCATCTCCCATAAGATTAGTACCATATATCCATACTTCACCGACATGCATACCTATACGCCAGCGCATACCATTATTTAATTTTTTCATACGTGCTTGCATTTCTATGCCAAAACGAACAGCATCAACTGCGCTGGCAAACTCAATGAGTACGCTGTCTCCCCCTGTATTGAATAGACGACCTTTACTGGCATCTATTAAGGGATCAATAACAGCCCTGCAAGCATCTAACTTGGCTAGTGTTCCTGCTTCATCTTTTTGCATTAAACTACTATACCCAATGACGTCACTACAAATTATTGTAGCTAGTTTAGTTTCCATTTAATTCTTCCCTGCGCCAATTATAATCTGGGTAACATTGTCTAGGAGCTATTTTCTTATCTATAGTAATTACCCATATGTATTCGCACATTCTTTTAATAATTTCAGTATTGGCTTGTATTCTTTTATCTTGTGATTTTAAACTATTTTCTAAAGCAATATTAGTTTCCTCTAATTTTTTAATAAGAGCATTCTGTTTTTCTAATTGGATTTCTAAATTATTCTGTTGATTAAGTACTACATTAGGTTGAACTTGAATATCTAATTCTTTAGATGATGTTTTAAAAGTCATCAGAATTAATACTAAGGCGGCGATGGACAATAATAAGACTAAGGAATAAACTGGTTTAGACTTTATCCATGCTAAAACTAATTCATGTCTAGCCATCTTCAAATTTCTAACTGATCGAGTATAAGGTTTTCTAGGCATAAGAGTTATCCATAAATCTATAAATAATTAATAAAAGTATTTATAGTAAAGGAAATAAAATGGCAGAAGAAAAGAAAGTACCAACACGTAGTGAACGTGAAGCAGCCATCAAGGATAAGGCTGGTTTTGTAATTGTTTTTCTTGCAGCACTATTAGCTATTAATACTATGATAGGCGGGTCTAACAGTAGTAAAATTCAAAACAATACCATACAAGCCAATAATATGTGGGCATGGTATCAAGCAAAAAATGTTCGAGGTGTATTATATGAAATAAATGCTGCTGAAACACAAATCCCAGCTAATAAGGAAAAATTCGAAGCTGAAGCTAAACGCATGAGTGATGATAAGAAAGATATTATGGAAAAAGCTAAAGCTCTAGAAGCAGAAAGAGATGAGGCTAAGAAACGTAGCCCATGGTTTACCTGGGGTGGTAGCATTCTTCAAATAAGTATTGTTCTTCTTACTGCAAGTATTTTAGCTGCTAGTATGCCTATGTTTTATGTTAGTACTGTAGTGGGCGCACTTGGTAGTTTAATAGTTAGCCAAGCATTATGGATGTGGCTTCCATGGTAAAAATACTTGCTTTAGTTAGCATAGTATTTTTAGTTGGTTGCGCTGACAGATATAGGTATCCTTGCCAAGATCCAAATAACTGGAATGAAAATTTTTGTAAAAAACCCTTATGCGAAATTAATAGATCGTGTCCAGAACATATCTTCAAGGAAGATTTGATGAACGGTAGTATAAATAGAGACAAGGATTGTAGACGATGAAGGATATTTTAGATAAAATCGTCGGTGAACCGAGTAAGGAAGAAGTAGATGACCACCCTAAAAGAAGTCGTAAAGGCGAACGTTATACAGAAAATGAACTCATGGTACGGCTTAAGTTCATCATTGGGTGCTGCTTGGCCTTCACTCTTATTGGGATTGTTTTTACAGTTCTTTATAGTATTATGTTTGTCACTCAGCCTCTTAATGCTATTAGTCCCATAGACCAAAAATTTTTCGAATTGATTATTCCTGTAGCTACATTCTTATGTGGTACTTTGTCTGGCATTATGCTTGCAGGTACAGGTAAGGAAGCTGCTATGGCAGGAGCAAAAGCAGCAGCTGACCAAGCAGCTAAAGAAGCGAAGGATAAGGAAAATAAGTAACCTACTTAATCAAATAATAGACATATGGGTAGCATATAGCCTAATATGGATATATGCCCCATATGTTATGATGCCTAACGATATAGATAATTTAAAATGTTAATGGATGCGGGGGAAGGAATCGCACCTCCGACCTGTGGATTATGAGTCCACCGTTCTACTTCTGAACTACCCCGCGATAGACTACTTACCTTGACCTCTATACTTCTTATAAGATCTCTTGGTATGTTTATTCATGGTAGCAGTTTTGCTACCATTCTGCCTTGTTCTTTTTTCAACTGATTTGTGTTTCTTTTCTGTAGTCATTTTCTAATATCCTTTGAATATCTGGATCAATTCCATTACCAACATTTATAGCTTTTTTATAAGAAGCATCTGTTCTTTTTTTATCCTCATTAGTAATGGTTCTTGTACCACATTCATCACAAATAGAGTAGTAAAAATAATGCTTAACCGGGCCACCGACCCATTTGTAATTAGTTTCTTTTACTTCTGAATATTCAACTAATTTATTTTTACATTCTATCGGAGAGCATTTAGGTTTATTTGTAATGGGATCAATATAAACTACAGGTCCATGCTTTTGTTTTTTCATGACTTCTTAATTAACTGAATACCTGATCCAAAAATTTTATTGTAATTGTTATACAACTCTTCAGCTGGCTCTGCTTCCCATACTATAGATCTTTTATCTATAACTAGCTCATGATTTTTGGTGTAACCAGCATAAGGAATAAGACCCATTCTATGCTGCTCCATTGTTGATTGAGCAGGCAAAATAGCAATAGCACATGGTTGTTCTACTTTTAATTTATCATCTTTTAAATCAGTAATCTCACCAATTACTTCTTCACCAGTGATTATTTTCATAATTTTAATCATAATTTCTCCAGGTATTCAAACGCTTGCATTTCATCAATAAAAACTACTAACGAATATTCTAAAGACTTCTTATTTATAGAATGAATTAGAATTTGATTGTCTAGAGAACTGATTTTTAATATGCAATCCCCTAGACTAATCGTATCAAAAGTACAAATTTTACCTTCTACTGCCACTTACGCTCTCTAATAATTTTTTGTACTTGTCTATCAATTCTCATTTGCCTACCTTTAATAATAGAACATACGACATTTTTGATAGTTTTCATAGTAAGCCTTTCTGTTGTAAAATTTTTTCTCTATAGCTAAAATCGGCTCGATCTATACTTTTTGCTAAATATAATTCTGCCTGTGATTTAATTTTAAATTTTTGCTTTAGCCAATTCGTTAGTTTACAATCAGATGTTGATATCATTATTCTTCTCAGTCAAGAGTTGCTTTTTGCTTGTCTTCGACTCAGTATCTTTTACTTCAATTTTTTTAGGCTTTTTATGTTCAGGAATAATTTTTTCTAAAGCGATTTTAAGCATACCATTCATCATAGCAGCATCATTGATTTCAATGTGCTCATCAAGTAAAAAGGTACGAGTAAATGCCCTATTAGCTATTCCCTTAAACAGGAAATTATCATTATCTTCCTGTGCCTTACCTGAAATAATTAACTTATTATCTTCAAAGGTAACTTCAATATCAGATTTAGCAAAACCTGCGACGGCAAGTTCAATAACATATTTGTTATCTTCTACTTTTTTGATATTGTATGGAGGATAGTTAGGAATATTTTTAGTTAGGTCGTCATGGAATTTTGCCATGCGATTATAGGTCTCATCAAAGCCGACAAGAAACTTGTCCATATCTTTAAACATATCGAAAGGTCCGTTTTTAAGTACTAAAGTCATTTAAGTTCTCCTATTTAGCGAGATAAAAATTGCCAACCCTTATGGCGTTGGCACCAGTGGATATTTGAATAGCCTTCACTGGCATGCTATTTCCCATCCCGGGAATATAATTATTTATACCGTAGATTGCTTCTTTTTGCCAATATTATACTTTGTTTGTAGATCCCATTCATCCTTTTCTTTAAATGCTATTATTTTTATCTGTGATAAAGGAGCTACATCCTCAAATAGTTTAGCATTCAAGACTTTTACCAATCCCCAATCAACTAATAATTTAGATATAGTATTTCTTCTCTGTAAATCATTATCAGTTAGATCCGCTTGTTTTCCATCTAGAGCAAACAATTCTTTAAAGTGAACAATAAAATATCTACCTTGCTTATGTAAAATATGGCAAGATTGATAAAGCACTTTATCTTTTCTAGAGGCTACACCGATTCTAGTTAATGTTTCTCTGACCTTTAAAAAATCGTCAGGGTGTGTTAAGGTAACTTCCAAAGGAGCATATCCAGGAAAGTCAATATGAAAAAGTTCATCCGCCATTTTTTCCACCTTTATACAATCTTGTTCTTATTATTTCAATTTGTTCATCACTAAGAAGCGGAAGAATTTGCCGGGCCTTTTCTTTGCTATATCCATAGTATTCCCGAATAACTTCTAGCGCTTCAATCTTTTCAGCCTTCAACCATTTATTGAATCTTTTTTTAGGCCTTATTATATTTATTAAGAACGAAAATTGAAGTATTTTATCAAGATGGGGTCTCGAATTCATTTCATTCGCAGGAATTATAGTGTCCTGCCCATAAGACAAGCCTTTGTTTACTATAAATGGATTATATTGTTTTTCTGACCAATCATCTATAATCAAATTTTCTTTAGAATAATGTATCGCATTTATAAAATCAAAAGGAGATATTTTAGGTGTTTCATATTTTTCTTCTACGTATTTTACTACAGGGTCTCCAAATAAGTTATTATCTTTACTAACTGTTTTTTTCATAATCTAAACTCCGGATTCTCATTCACTAGTGCAACTATAGCTTGGGCAAGATAAATTACTTGTTCCTCAGACAATTTTATATTATACGATTTATCCAATATGTGAATAATTTCATGTATAGTAGCAATATGCTGGGTGGTTTCTGTAGCATCCTTATTGATTTTTATAATTTGATTATTAAAATCGGCTGATCCTAACAAACCATTTAATTCATCTGCTGATACATTTGCTATTGTATAATCTATACCTGCTATTCTTAGTTTCATTTAAATTCGACGGATGCCATAATCTCAGTAAGACATGCTACTAGATTAATTTCTTGATCAGCGCAAAATGCGCTTTTATATTGATAGTCTGCCAGTATTAAAACCAATTGTGGTACTTGAACTACCTGTTCTGTTAGAGTATCATAAACTTTTCTAATGATATTTGCTGGGTCATTATCTAGATTATTTACTACCCAAGCCCTCATTTTCTTCCAATCTTTTTCCTTTAAAGATGATAACAGCTCAGCCATATTAGCTTCGCCCATATTGACCAGAATACCCTCATCAATTTTTCCAGACACCGAGTAACGCTGCAATTCATTAAGAATACGACGATAATCAGGAAAATGCTTCTCAATTACTTTTGCTATGACTTTGGGATCCGCTGCAATGTTTTCTATGCTGAGTATTTCTGTTGCTCGCTTAAAAAATTTAGCAGCTATTTTTGGCTTATCCTCCTTAGGTAACTTGAATTCTATGACGGTACATCTAGAATGCAATGGAGGAATAATTCTATTCTTAAAATTACAAGTAAAAATAAATCTACAATTCGCAGAAAATTCTTCAATAAATGCTCTAAGAGCAGGTTGAGTTGAATTAGGATTTAGATAATCTGCCTCATCTAAAATTACAACTTTTGTTTTTCCACTAAAAGAAACAGTAGATGCAAACTGTTTTATCTTAGTTCTAAGAACATCAATCCCCGATTCTTCTGATCCATTTATAACAATATAATCTGTTTTAAGTTCTTCACATAGTGCTCTTGCTACTGTAGTTTTACCGACCCCAGCAGAACCGCACAATAGCATATTTTGTATTTCACCCTTGCTAGTCATTTCCTCGAAGATCTTTTTCTGATCAGCAGGGAGAATACAATCACTTAATTTTCTAGGGCGATATTTCTCAACCCACAAAAATTGATCCTCACGATATTCCATAACAACTCCATAATTTATTTTACTTCAAAAGCGTCAACTCTAACACGAGGTACTGTTATAAATCCAGTATCTCTAAGTGTACTACCATATTCATCTTTAATATGATGTCTATGCTGAAGTTCTACTTTCCAAATTTTATTTTTTTCTGGATCATAATATTCCATGACTTGGAACTCATGTTTATGTAAAAGCATTACTCACCCCAGAATTTTTTCTTATTTAAAAAACCTAGTTGTTCGAGCAGTAAAACCATATCCCAGGCTTTGCCGATAAAATTATGTTGATAATCGTTCCAATTATCCTGAGACCCTGTCTTTCTCTCAGACATAATCTTCGCGATATACTCAATATTTTCTTTGGCTTTTTCAGTCATGATTACACCACTGAATCTGGTTCCATAGCAATATAATATTCAATTGCCTTTGTCTCATGCTTAAAGTGCATGAATTTTTTCTTGGAAATAGTTACAGTGTACGCATCGGGAATGATCTTGAAGTTCTCAACTGCAACGTGACATTCAAAATCCTCAAGTCCTGGACCAATAGTTTTCTTGTAGGTATTTGCAGTATCGTTTTTCTTATCACCAATAGTTAAACTTACTTGTTGGTGTTTACAAGACACAGTAATTGTTGGAGCAGAAGTAATGGCAGCTGCCTTCATAATCATTTGTACATCTTCAGCTGTTAGTTTAAACTGAAAATGATTATCCAATTCAATACTTTTATCTGGTGCTGCTACAATAACGCCTGCGTTGGAATAAAAATACTCAAACTTACCACCATCTTTAGAGATGGTCAACGACTTATCACCAAATTCTACATTCTGATTCTCCATTAGAGTCAATAGAGCAAGTAATGAGTTTAAATCATAGATCGGAACTTCTACAGGAAAGTCTTCAGTAACATTAGCTTTGGCAAAAATATTTTTTGCTGTACTAATTGTTGATAAGGATTTACCTTTTCTAATTAGAATATTGCTATTTACACTAGCAAAATTTTTTAAAATTTCAATTGTTTCTTTACTAATTTGCATAATAACCTCACACAGGATGATAATCAAGTTCTTTTACTTCTTCAGTTTCTAGATCATGCACATATAGCATAATTAATGCATAGTGTAATATCTTTAGTATATCTTTCCTATTCCTTCCGGCTTTCTTTCCATATCTTTGTGCGTATTTTATTATATTACCCACAGTATGACCAATACCATGCCCAGAATCAATAATAAATTCAGTAGTTTGAATGTTTCCTTGTGCATAATGTTCTGAGTAAGTTTTGTCTACATAAGTTTTTAATTCTTGTAATAATTCTAATTCATTGTATTTGTACATATAAGCTCATCCAAAATAGTATAAACACTTTTTTTACTAACGTATCCTAAAGATACAAGTTTGTTGTTATCCATATACATAGATTTGACTTGAACATTTTTATGAAATTCTGGTTGTACCATGGATTTAACTAGATGTGATCTATTGAGTTTACTAGAAACGTAATTGATCAAGTCAGCAAATCGTATTGGTGTACCATTGCCTATATTATAGATTTCATTTACTTTTCCATTTTTAAGTACTAAATCTATTGCTTGGCAAACGTCATCTATAGAAATGTAATCTCTATAGAAATCACCATTGTCATAAAGTTGTATTTCATTTCCTTCTGATAATTCTCTAACTAAATATGTAAGAGCATTCTTTCTTTTGGATACTTTTGTATCATGGCCTCCAATCACATTTGCTAATCTTAATATTCTATATTTAAGATTATGTGTCTCACAATATGATATGAGTAGTTGTTCGGCTGCTCTTTTAGTTATAGAATAAAATCCTTTCGGATCACAATAGGAATTCTCTCTTGCAGGAAGATCTGTGTCTCCATATACAAACCAAGAACTTATAAAATTAAATGTTATGCTATTAGAATACGGTAAATTTTTAAAATTTTCTAGTACTCTAATTAGGGTGGTCAAATTAGTTTCAATATCTAGATAAGGATTAATTTTAACATTATAGTTATCAATAGTAGAAATAGTATAAAGTATACTACTACAATCTTTACTTGGAACTAAACTATTTCTTTCTTGTACTATACACTTATATTTATTAGCAAACTCTTTTCCTACATATCCATACCCAAATAAATTTACCATTTGTTTATTACTTCCTCAATATATTTCAAAACAGGTTCAGTAAAAACTGGTGTGCAGCCTAAAAAGAAAACATGGGACAAAGCCTTATTTGCATTTGGATATTCTTTATAGTCCCCAAGATGTTTATAACCCGGATGCAAAAGAATATTTCCAGCAAAATAACTTCTAGTTTGTATCTTATTTCCCTCAAAATGCGCTACTAACATTTCCTTTAATTCTTGTGATTCACAAATTATTGGAACGCCGAACCAACTAGGATCTGATTCTGGAAGATAGTTTGCTACTCTTACTCCATCAATTTTGGATAAATATGATTCTATCATATGCTTATAAAATCTTCTCTTATAATCAATCATATCCATTTTAGATAATTGTACTAGTCCAATAGCGCCTTGCATATCCAATGGTTTTAAATTATAGCCAATATTACTAAACACATACTTATGATCAACTATTCCATCATATTGATCTAACCAATAATCAAATCTTTTACCACACGTCCCGCATAGTAACGTATTATTAGCTCCCACACAGTAACAATCTCTTCCCCACCAAGAAACACTACGAACTATATTCATAAAGTCTTCAGCATTAGATGAAATCATACCACCTTCACCAGTAGATATATGATGTGCTGGATAAAAAGAACATGACCATGCAAAGTAATATTCATTAATATGTTTGTAATTAAATTTTGTTCCTAGGCTATCACAATTATCACCAATCAACTTTAATCCATACTTAGTGCATATGGCATCAATTTTGTCCATATCAGGAGGATTGCCTAATACAGGAGACACAATTATAGCTCGCGTTCTCGATGTAATAGCCTTTTCAATTAATTCAACATCAAAGTTTAAAGTATCCATTTCAATATCAATGAATACGGGCTTAAGATTATTTTGCACTATTGGAGCAATAGTTGTTGGGAATCCTACAGGGGATACAATAATTTCATCGCCATCCTGCCAATCAAAATATTTCTTTAATGCGGTAATCATTACTAAATTTGCTGATGATCCTGAATTGACCATATGACTAAATTTAGTATTAAACATCTTAGCAAAGGTATCTTGAAATTCTGCTACCTTTTCTCCTGAAGGTAACCATGCACCCTCGGTAAATGCCTTCACTCCTGCTTCTATTTCTTGATGATCCCAATAAGGTCCAGAATATAATACTACGTCTTGACCAGGTTTGAAATTTTCATAATTTTTAATGTATGGTGGTAGTTTCATGGTGCTGGAAAATATTTTAAAATTTGTTCAACAATATGTGGAGGACTTACTTTATAAGAATCAGAATGACCATTAGGGCCCACAAATCTAGGTTTTATAATTTTATTAGTAGAATAAGGATTCATTTTAAAATCATGTTTTTGCCTAACACGGAACGACCATTCCGTGTCCTCATCTTGCCCCCATACTCTAACATTATCAAGAGGATATTCTTGCATGAACCTCTTTTTTGCTACCCAAAAAGATCCATTAACATACTGATATTTAGACAGATGAGAAATATCATAAGGAATAAGTGAAGGCGGTAAGTCATTTGGATCAGTGTATCTTAAAAGTTCATCCATCTTAGCAGCATTAGGAGGTTGTAAATCTGCAGGCAATTTACTATTCCAAGGCCAAATAATCCAATCTCGCCACCTTTTATCATCATGTGTTAGTACCTTCGTTACACATACTTTGAAGTCATCACCGAACTTTAGAAATCCCTCATACCAATCTGACATATAAATTTTATAGTCATGCGAGTATGTTACATTTTCATATTTCGCTAATTCAGTTATAATATTCTTTTTTCTTGTAATCCATTGAGGCTTAATTTCCTCATTAAAAGGTACTACAGTAGTCCTGTCTCTTTTGACCTTAGACGTGCCTACAACAATGATTTCATATTCTGGAACATTGAGAGCTTCAATACTATCTATAATTCTATCTACTCTTTCATCAGCACCATCTTCAAAAACACCTCTGGTGATAACACCAAAACTAAATTTCATAAATTATCCTTTGCCCATAAAATACATTCATCCACATTTTTATATAAGTATGCTTTACCTCCAGCGTTTTTCCAATCATTATAATTACTTTCCCTATCATCTATTAATACATCATTAGAGGTTCTCAAATGTCTCCATTTATCGGTACTAAAAGGACCAAAGAACACGGGATAATCTGGAAAATATTTTTGGGCCCAATTCACTTTATCATAAAAGGCCCATTGCATATCATTGTTTCTGGGAACAGCAGTAAGTAGATATATAGAATATGAATTTTTATAACTTGATAAAAACTCCATCAGTTTATAGGCGCCATCTTTTACTTCCAAGTCTCTGTACAATCTAGGATTCTCTTTTAATTTTGCCCAAGTTAAATTTTCGTATCTTACTTCATTGAATTGTTTGCCTAAAATTTTAGTTGAGTATTGTTTAAAATCAGCTAAAACATCATCCATGTCTACATAGATATTCATAAATTTTTCTCGTAATGATTAAATAAATTTAAAATCTCAGCCTCAACTAAAAATGGCAAGTCTTTAATCTTATCTCTCAAAATCATATATTCATCACTTCTAAATAGATAATGACCTGCCATTAATACTTTATCATTATCATTACCATATTGATGCCATTTTCTCCATTTGCCACTGTTAAGTACTGCTTGAGCAAAATTGTTCCATTCAGCTTTTAGATTATTTCGTTTACAATAATTACTTGTGACAATTGTCTGAATAACTCCTAGCTGAGGAGCTATATTTAATGCATGCACTCCTGCAATTTTTCTGAGATTAATCTGTTCTGCAGACAGGTAATCTGCATTGTGTTCCTTCAATCCAATTCCCGCATCGTTAGCGAAAGCTACTAGTTCTTTGACTGTTTCTAAATCAAAATTACCTGCTTGCCTTGTTTCCATAACAAGGCTTCCTGTCTGCGCAACAACATAAGTCATATTAGAAAAATGTTTAGCAAATTTTACATCTGATTTATAATTCTTTATGCCTGCTGCTACACCTATATTTTCTTCAGTTCCAAATTCAAATAGAATACTTGGGTTCAACTTGATACAAAATTCAATTAAATCTTCAGCAGTTTTATAGACATCACTACATCTAGAAGTGTCTATATGGATAAGATCAAATCCAGATTCGATATCCTTAGCAATAGTTTTCTTAGTTGCTTCTATAGCATCAAATTCACTTAAATTTTTTTCTGTATCTAAAAAGTAAGGTCCACAATGATCTCTACAAAGTAGTAGATTCATGGATTTAAATGGTGCTAGAATATTTTCTAATTCTGCAGATTTACAAACATATCCTGAATCTGCATCTATTTGATTTCTGCTAGCAATAACCATTAAAGGCGATCCAATACTTATTTTACCAAGAGCAACTATTATCTCATGGCTCATTGGACCAAGACCAAGTCTAAATTTATTCATTTAATTCTTTTTCTAATTTATCATATACAATCATTTCTGGTCTTATACCAGTATAAAGTTCAAACTGTTTTTTAAAATGAGATCTATAAAATTTTTTACCAGAATAATAATCTATATCTTGACTTAGTAGTGTCAATTTATTTTTGTTTATACTCAGATCAATTATTAATTTAACATCTTTAGGTAAATACTTCAATGGACTTTTATCCTCAAGTGTACCTAATGATGTACAATTTACTACGACATCTGTTCTTTCATGTCTATTATCCCAATTATTCAAACTTCTAGAATATACCTTTGTATTATATCCATACCCTTTTAGAATTTTATCGTATATCTTCCCCATACTTCCATTTCCTAAAACAGAAACATCTGATAAGGGAACAATAGTCGAAACAGAATTTAGAACTCCATGTACATCAGTATTCTCTCCGTGATACCTACCATTTTTACGAATAATGGTATTACAACTTTCATATTGCTCTACATCTTTTGAATAACTATCTAAAAAATTAATTACTTCTTTTTTGAAAGGCATACTAATGCTAATACCATCTACTTCTTTTTCAAAAGCATCTTTTAAGGCTTTTTCCAAATTATCACATTGTAATGATATATAAGTAGCATCTATTTCATGATGCTTGAAAAGATTATTATAAAAGTATTGTCCTAGCTTACTAGGCTTTTTACTTAAACTTATAAAATTCATTGCTTATATGCTCTAATAGAGATTATTTTATTTTTCTCAAATTCTAGTACATCAACTACCTTCAATTGAAGATTATCTAATAATATAGTTATTTCTGCCATACAACAACTTTTATCCATAGTCATTCGATTTATATCAATTTTAATCTTTTCAAAATTACTAAAGATATCAGACACTGCATTGAGAACAGTTTCCTTACCTACCAGATCCAAATTCCAATCTATAAGTTGCACATTGTCACTAAGTATTTCTGACACGCCATCTAAATTTTTTGTCTCAAAATCATGGAAATACTTTATTACCTCAAACATCATTTTCTAACTCCTGAAATAATTTTATACCTAGATACCATAGAAAAATATCAAAAGGTGCACTATGTAAAGGAGCCATATTCCAAAATATAATAGGTACTAAAGTTTTCACTTTTTGGTAATCTAGTTTGTTATCAAGTATAAATTGTTTCAATTTTTCTTGATAAACTTCTATGTGATCTACATTTGGAATACTTAAGGTAGCTACATTATGTTCCATTTCAATATTAAAATTATGATTCTTTATGTCTGCATAGTTTATAATTAACCCGCCCATTAGCTTAGCTAGATCATAATATAGATCACCCTCCATAACTAACCCAGCAAATTCATGTCTCCAATCTATTATTTTGAATTCGCCTTTTTTGGTAATTATAATATTATCAAATTGTAGATCTCCGTGAGTAAATACAGCTAAAGCCGTATCAGCTAGCCTATCCCATTTAATGTTGTTTAAATAGAACTTGTAATCTTTTACTGCAACACCATCAACAAAATTTACTGAAGGAAGTGTTGGATATTTTTCTAGAAACTTATTTATTCTAAGTAATGATTTATTCTTATAGAATTCTAATGATTGTTTTTTAATGTCAGTTTTAGACTCAACCCATACATTATTTTTTAACCAAGATAATAATTCATTAAACATTACTGGATTGTTAAAACTATAAAGCGTCTCACCTTCACAAAAATCATATCCTAGAAAGTTTCCGGATTGTGTGCAGTTATCAGGAAATACATTCTTATTAAAAGTAGTCTTTAAATGTTTCTTAATAGGAATAGATTCATCTACCCACCATTTTACTACTCTGTTTTCTAGTATATAGGTGATCTCATCTTTTTTAGTAAAATCAAATTTTTGCGATTTACTTAAAGCTGTTTGATAGATATCCGGATTGCCAAAATCTAACCAAGTAGGAAGCAATGCTGCCTGATCCCCCTCTTCTATTAATTTAATGAATTCTGTACTATTAAGATTTTCTAATCTATAGAAAAAATCTTGATAATTACTAATATACATCAAACCCGTAAAAGCTTTCCAATCTTCAGGTGCAGTTTGCTTAAAGGTTATTTGTTTTATTTTATACAAGGAATCAATCTCAATCATAGTATAATGATGAGACATAGCTTTCGGAACGTCTTTTACAAAATATAAATCTTCTCCCTCATTAGCTTGAACTATAGGAAGAGTTTGCATATAAGTATCACATGGTACATACCAAAAAGGTGAGGATACTAACTCACCACATTTTAGTAATGTTATTCCTGTCCCACTATTTTCACTATACCAATCATCTATTTCCAAAAATTCAAAGTATTTGTCTGGATAAGCAGTTAACAAATAGTCTTTAACTTGTTTTCCAAGATATCCTAGTGGAATAATAAACCTATTATCTCCAGGAAAACAGTCTATAATGTGAGAAATAACAGGCTTATTTAGATAAGGCAATAATGCTTTGTTTAAATTTTTTGTTAGATTCCCCATTCTGCTGCCTAGACCGGCAGTGGGAATTATAATAGTTTCACTGATGCTCACTTTCTATTCTTCCGTGTGTTCTTCCTTGATCATCATGCAATCGAATAACATCATCTAAATGATTAGTACTACATTCAATAAATTCCAAATCAGTAATAGCTTCAACTCGATGTACTACCCCTGGAGCCATATCATATACATCGCCGGCTTGTACTTCTATTTCTTCTAACGTAATCATATATTCTAAAAGTTGTTCTTCGGTAAACCCATCCTTTAGATATCTATCTATATCTAATTTTTCCTTACTTCTATAAAGTTTGCCTTTACCAGATAGAACATAATTAGTTTCATATTTTTCTTGATGTACTTGTAAACTTGTTCTATTACCGGCTTTAAATAAAATGCGCTTTAGTGCGTAGGGTGACTTAGTTCCATCTGCTATCCAAAGTTCATGTCCCCAATGTTTACTTACCTTTTTTATTGTCATATATACCTCACATTGTCGCAAGATTTGCAAATACTACATTTAGAAAATTCTGCTGTTTCGTTTATAGCGATAATATCCAGTAATTCTTTATTTTTAAATATATCTTCCCAGTCCTGTTTAATTAGATTTCCTATAATATGTTTTAAATCATAATCCATACAACATAATACTACATCTCCGTTAGGCAACAAAACATTTCTATCGAAAAACGGTGTAGAAGCGCATGTTAAAGATCTACTATGTTTAGGAGTAAAACTTATTTCTTGTCCTTTTACTTGATCTATATCTAAACTACCAGCTCGACTATGCCCGACCCAACCAGGTGTCTTTTCAGCAATATGTGCAATCTCAGGATGAACGACACCGGACTTATCCATAGTCATTGATCCTACACCGCAGGATACCTTTGCTCTTGCCATTTTATTAAATACATATTCCCATTCCTCGGAATATTTCCAGCCGCGCATATTTTTATTAGCATCAGGCAAATGTAAACATACAACTTCTATTTGTTTATTATGCCTTTCTAAAAGATTAACTACAGTGTCTACTTCTTCAGCTTTCATGCCATATAGTGTGGAAAATACTGCTACAGTAAAACCCTTTTCCAGTGTCATCTGTAACATAGTTGTACAATCAGGATTTGCCCACGGTTCGGCCATACCACTAAAATCTATTCTAGTATTAATAGGTAACTTATCTAATACTATTTCTAAATCCTGTACAGTCATGTATTTTAATTCTTTGCCATATGCATCTCTGAGATTATCTTGAGGACAGAACGTACACATCAAAGGACACCCAACCATAGTTGTTAGTTCCATGGCAGGAGGGTGTGGATGTGAATACCCGTATTTTTGTCTTACAGGTGGGACTATAGGTCTTTGCTTAAATGTTATTGTTTTTTCCATGGAAGAACTCCGTTGTATTGCCTCAGCATGAACTCATTGCCATTAAGAAAAAATTCAGCTCGGACTGAATCAACTCTATTACCAGCTCTATAGTTCAAACTATATTTATAGCTCGGAGATCCCTTTAAATTATTTTCAAGTAACGCGGACATCATTATTCTATCTATTTCAGGTTGTTCTTCGGGATGTCTTGCACGTCTATAAAAAAGAGGAGACATTTGTACACAAAGATTTTTAGGTAAAAAATAACACCCTACATCTACAAAAAAATCACCAATACATGATTTCCAATTACCTAAACTTTCACAATCATCATTACAAATAAATTTTCCAGACTGATCCACAATTTTTCTAAAAGAAAATGCCCAATGATTATTCTTTACCGCTTCCACTAACGCTTCGATATGTTCTGAATCTAGATAATTATCCTCATCAATAAAACAAAAATAATCTGCATCAATAAGATATGTACATGCCGCATATATTCTATGTCCGTTATACCCACCCTTACCTGTGTTTTCAGATAAAGGTAGGTGTTTAGATTTACTAAATTTTTTCAATATCTTGGAGACAGTATCATTATGTTCTTTGCCATCAGATACAACAATATGCTTAAGATTCTTATATGTTTGTTTATTAATGGAATCTAAATTTTGTTCTAAAAATTTTGTTCCAATAGTAGGTGTAATAATAGCAACTGAAGGTTTAGCAATCATTTCCAATAAGCTCTTTCAAATCTATTAAATAAATCTTTGTTCCTAGGTAAATCATTTTCTTCAGGCCATTGCCAAGCATCTGTAAACATCTTTGGCCATTCTACGTATGAGGTATTATTTCCAGCCCATCGTGCACCTATTATCCCATAATGTAATTGTAGCACTCCGCATAAAGTTATACCTATCTTACCTTTATTTTTAGCATGATTAGCAAGAGCAGGGGCCCATGCTGCAGCACTTACTAATAATACATCATAATCATAAGTGTCGATTTCTTTTTTCATTGCTTCTAGAGTTTCATGCCAATTATTAGTATTAGGATAAACTCTATCATCCATCTGAGGATGAAAGGGGGAACGAACTACACCTACCAAATCATACCCTGCGATATCCTCTACTTTGTCTCCCCAAATTTCTTTTCTTTTATTCCATTGTTTATTAATTGTCTCCACAAAATTGGAAACTACTAATACCTTTTTACCTTGTAATTTCTTGGTCCATGGATTGGGGCATTCAACATCTACTATACCTTTGTTTATTAGATATCCTGGATCCAAAGCTAAGATATCATCCACTCCGTAAAAAGTAAATTTATCCTTACAATATCTGTCATTAAAATTTTTATTAGCTTTTACGTTTCCTGAAATATCTACGAATCCTAACATATCAGCATTAAGCATTGCTCGATAATTGATCGGAGCCCAGGTATTAGTCAGATAATTCATATCTGTAGGATAAACACCAGATGTTAATGAAATCCAATAAAAGAATTCATTTAATGGAGTTTCATTTTTATTAAAACAATCTAAAAAATACCCCTCCATATTTCCCATTCTAATTACAGTAAATGGATCTCCTTTATCAAATCTTTTAATAATTTCATCATTGATTGAAGATAGTGTATCCTTATCTTTTACATTATACTGTGGCATGATTTTCCTGATAATATTTTACAAGTTTATTTCTATCTTTTTTAATGTAATAGAAAGCTTCTTGTATATCATTTGGCAACGAATTAAATAAATCTAACATCTCTTTCTCGGCACGATTCTTATCATAGTTTGTACCTGAAGGATGCTTTACAGTGTGAGCATAATCTCTTAACACTGGTCTCTGCATCATATGACTCAGTGCAGGATATACAATATCAAAACTCCATCCCATTTTATATGGGGAGAAATCTACGTTTCTACTTTTTGCCTTCTCGATAATATCCCTATGTATAAACCAACAAGTGCAATCTGTATTCGCAACCATTTTTAACTTAGATTCTGGATCAACGAATGCGTCCAAATCTGTTCTTGTAGAATCATACCATGTGTAATCCACATTTGGAGCGTATATCCCCCAGTTATCTTCCTCAAAGTATTTTCTTGCATCATTTATTAGATCAGACCATCTATCATAACTTGCATCCGCTTGAATATGAAACATAACATCTGCATCAAATAGATTTAAAGCTGCTAACATTTGATCAGTAAAATATGCAGACTCGCCTATATTATGCCAATCTTTTTCTTTGTGATTATCATCACTATTAATAATGATTGGCTCAATACCTATTTCTTTTAATTGTTTAATTTTGAAAAGTGTATTCTCATATTGGCCGCGCCAATTAAATATAAAGGTTTGTATTTTCATCTTTGCATTATCTTATTGTAAACCACAGCATCAAACCAGTTAAGAAAATTATCTAGAACTAGATAAGAGGGTGGAAGATTATTAGTAAATTTTGGTGCTTTTAGATAAGAATTATATAATTCATCATCTGAGTCCACCTTAAGAACATATTCTACGACATCATCTAAAGTATCAAAGTCATGTACGTTAATAAAAGATTTAGGATTGAAGTCTGAAGTTATAGTTTCACTGCCCCAATAAATTGGAACAGTTCCTGCATAAAAGGCACTAAGAATTTTTTCTGTTACATATCCAGGATGACTCATAGATTCAAAACATATATTGAATTTTCTAGTTGAGAGAAAATCTATTTTAGATTGCTCGCCATCAAGTTTAGCTTGTATATTATTATACAACTTGCCACCGCTGTCAACAGATTTTTTAGAATTTAGTTTGGTAAAGAAATCATTTCGTAGTTTACAGTTTGGATTAGAAACTACAAAGGAACAAAATGAGTCTTTTTTCTTAAGATCAATATCATTCAAAATATATGTCATCGGGTAAGGCATCTTGTGAATATGGTTCCATGCCCACATATAGATTACAAATAATGGTAATCTATAATGCCATGATTCAAAGTTATGATCAAAACTTATAGCATAATGACAATCATAATCTTCCGGTCTTTGATTTTCTCCAGTAAAAAATATTTTAATAACATCTTTTTTAGAATATTTTCTATTGTCGGTGCCGAAGTTAGTATCACCAAAAATTAGAAAATCTGGAGATTTATTATCAAATTCTATTTCATAACGTGTAGCTAGAATAGAATGAAAAAATCTAGCAAGGTGATCATGAGTATCTGTAAATCCTAGTTTAAGCTTTTTCATAATGAGTTTTATACCATTCTATAGTTTTAATTATACCTGTTTTCAAATCAGTTTTTGCTTCCCATCCTAAGTTTTTTATCTTATCAACATTTAAAACTTTACGAGGAGTTCCGTTAGGTTTAGATGTATCCCAAATTATTTTGCCTTTAAAATTTAGAACATCTGCAATTAGATCAACTAATTCTTTAATAGTGACGTCTTGACCAGTACCAACATTAATAGTGTTTTGGCAATCATTATAATTTTCCATTAGATGCACACAAGCATCTGCCATATCATCAACATAAAGAAATTCTCTTTTAGGAGACCCATCTCCCCAGCAAACAACTTCTTCAGGATTGGATATAAATTTATTTATAAGACCAGGAATAACATGACTATTGACCGGATCAAAGTTATCACCAGGACCATATAGATTGGTTGGCATACAAGATATGAAATTACTATTATACTGTTTACTATAATATTGGCACATCTTTAATCCGGCTATTTTTGCTATAGCATATGCCTCATTAGTTTCTTCTAAATAACCAGATAGTAATTGATCCTCAGTTATAGGTTGATTAGCAAACTTAGGATATATACAAGATGATCCTAGGAACAATAATTTTTTAACCCCAAATTTTCTAGATGATTCTATGAGATTATTTTGAATCATTAGATTAGTATAACAAAATTCAGCAGGATAAGTTTTATTGGCTATGATTCCACCTACTTTAGCTGCAGCAATAAAAACGTATTCTGGCCTATTATAAGTGAACCACATATCTAAATCATTAGACGATGTTAGATCGACTGTAGATTTGGGCACTGTCACTACATTATGATAATGATTTTTAGATAAGGCTTTAAGTATTGCTGATCCCACTAATCCTTTGTGTCCGGCAACAAATATTTTACTATTTTTATTCATACTAAAAATAACCTATAGGAAGGCACACTTTTCAAAGTTGTTCTATAGTAAGTGTCTGATTCATTAGACCAATTAGCAGCATTAACTAAGTTACTTGAAGGACATCCTAAAGTATATCTTGCATCACCTAAAATAACAAAATTTTTCACTATTTCTAAAACTTCATCATTAGTAGTTTTTTGAAATAATTCATATCCTTTTTTATCAACTGGTATAAGATTTTTACAATCTATGTATTGAATATGTTGCATAACATCATAAGACATACTATAGTCGTCACCTATTAGATAAATATCATCACTTATTACAGAAAGCAATTTAATATCTTCAGCAACGAGCTGAGGAGGAACAATTATACTTTCCTGTCTAAGTTTATCCCCACCTCTGAAAAAGGCTGCAGTATAATTGCCCGTGGGTAATTCAATATTTTTATTATGTAAGTATGTCCTCAAGGATGTTTTTATTTCAATGTATCTCTTTATCTTGAATGAGGAATATATGTCTGCATTATAAGGTGTTTTATCTATATGTTCTTTTAATAAAGTTCTCATCACATCAAAATCAATAACTCCTGTATCATCAGGAACTTCATCCCTAGATAAAAATAAAAAAGTGTCATGAAATAATTCTGAGAAAGGAATCGGATATGGCCACCATTTATTATCTACATCATTAACAACTAATTCCTTATCCAATAAAGATGCCACATATTGAGCAACAAGAATATTTTCTATAATAGAAAAGAATCCTGAAAACCTAGGAGTATACACTAATCTTTCAGAATGAGAAATTGTGGGTATATCTATAATCTTACTGCCAGGTAAAGAAAATGCCCGAAATGATTCATCATCTATACCTATCAATGATTTACTTTTTACATATCTTAGACAAGAAAGTAATTCTTGCTTATCCAAATTTTTAAGTTTAGGATATAAACTCTTTAGATCGTCTTTGACTAACTCTGCAAATTCAGCATCAGTAATCATTCCCCAAAAGTTGAATCTAGCTAGTATTAATGCTATCCTAGGTATTTGTCTAAGATCATTCCTATATCCTTTAGTGAACTCGTCAACCAATGAAGAACTAAAGTTTCCTTTTGCATTAGCAAGTTTAGGTCTTAACGTATTATAATACTTATTCCAAAAAGTATCATTTTCATTTTCATCTTTGTATATACTAAATTGTAGCATTTATGCACATCTCTTCCACTAGTTTATCAAAATCATATTTTGGTTGCCAACCAAGTACACTCCTTGCTTTCGAAGAATCGCCTAATAAAGTCTCGACTTCTGCTGGTCTAAAATATGCTGCATCAACTGAAATAACTTGTTTACCAGTATTCAAATCTATACCTATTTCATCTAATCCTTCTCCATGCCATTCTATTTTCATATTAAAATAAGGAGCGCATTTTTGAATGAATTCTTTAACAGAATATTGTTCCCCGGTAGCTATTACAAAATCTTCGGCTTTATGATGCTGCAGCATTAACCACATAGCTTCCACATAATCTTTAGCATGACCCCAATCTCTTTTAGCATTCAAATTACCTAGACGTAGGGTATTCAATTTGCCTTCTACAATATCTCTAAGCCCATTGGTAATTTTTTTAGTGACGAATGTATCACCTCTTCTCATAGACTCATGATTAAAAAGAATACCGGAACAGGCAAACATACCATAAGATTCTCTATAGTTTTTAGTTATCCAATATCCATATAGTTTAGCCACACCATATGGAGATCTAGGATAAAATGGTGTTGTTTCTTTTTGTGGTATTTCCTGAACTAGTCCATACATCTCAGATGTAGATGCCTGATAAATCTTAGTGTGATTTTCTAGCCCTAATAATCTCACTGACTCTAAAATTTTTAATGCACCCAATGCATCAACTAATCCTGTATACTCAGGTGTTTCAAAAGAAACTTTTACATGGCTTTGCGCTGCAAGATTATAGATTTCGTCGGGTTTTATTTTTTTGATGACGCCCATCAAGGACAAAGAATCAGTTACATCACCATAATGTAATTTGAGTTTTTTATTATTATAGATATGATCTATTCGTTTAGTATTAATGCTAGAAGATCTACGCACAATACCATGAACATCATATCCCTTCTCAAGTAATAATTCTGCTAGATAAGATCCATCTTGACCAGTAATACCAGTAATTAAAGCACGCATAAAAACCTATGATAAAAAATTATATTTATTATTTATAAGCAAGAAAAGGGGCACACAAGTGCCCCTAATTATTTGTTTGCCTTTTAGAAAGGAATTTCTTCTTGACCCAATGGTGTCTCTTTAGGAGTTTCAACAGGCGTAACTGCAGGCATATCTATTTTCTGATAAAGATCAATAAAGGCTGACTTTGTATCTGAGTCAAAACGATTAATACATAGATTAATAGCTTTCTGCTTATCTTTAAAAACAGAATAAGCCTTTACAATATGAACAAGTCGTCTTGTAGAAACAATCTCATCTATAGCACCCTCAGTGAATGTCTTACGAATAATCTCTGCCCAATTTACAAGCTTGTCTGCGAAATCTTCATCAGCACATCCTAATGCTTCCATGTTATTCAAAACAATTTTCTTTTCAATAACAGAAGTTGGGTATTCTTGTTCAACAGTCACAGGGAAACGCTCAAGAAATGCCTCATCAAGAATTTGTGCTGCTATATACTTACCATCATCTGTACCTCTACCTTTAGTGTTCGCTGTAGCTACTACATTAAACCCAGGGGCCCCAGATACTACCTCACCTGTTTTCTTCACAAAGTATGGCTTACCTTCTAGAATACCTTGAATACACATTAACTTATTGCTGCCTCGATCGATTTCGTCAATCAAAAGAATAGCGCCTCTACGCATTGCAGTAATAACAGGTCCTTCTCGGAAAGTTACGTTGCCGTCAATAAGAGTCGAACCACCTACAAGATCATCTTCATCTGTTTCGATAGATACGTTGACTCGAATAACTTCTCGTCCCAACTTAGCACAAACTTGTTCCACCATAGTAGTCTTACCATTACCTGTCAATCCAGTAATGAATAAAGGATAGAATTGTTTGGACTTAATAATGGATTCTAAATCCCTAAAGAATCCAAAAGGAACATAAGTTTCATCCTTATCAGGAATGAGGTTACCTACTTCTGTAAGTAATTTCTTTTGCCGCAGTGGAACAACTTGTGCTTGCATTGCAATTGCCATATCTTGTTCTACGACAGGCGCTTCTTTAACTACCACCTCACTTACTCCTGAAAGAGAAATTAAACCCTTGTCTAAACGATACTCGGCTCCATTGACTAACCAATTAGGAATAGCCATGGATTTATCTTTAAAATGTGCAATCAAATTCTTTCGAGTAATTGTCGAACCAAAAACATCTCGAAGATCAGATACAATTTTAGCTTTCTGCGAATCAGTCAATTTCATAATAAACACTCCACGTTGTACATATCTTATTATAAATTAATTTGAATAAAAGGTCAAGCAATCTGTTCAATAAACTTGTTCAAAAGAATACGATTCAGTATCTTATTCTTTTGATTGGATACGAATGCTTTCAGCAATTCACGCTTATTGAAGTCATCTTTCACGTCGATTTTAGATTCTTGAACTTCAAGATCTTTACTAAGTACCAAAAAATACTTGTCATATCCGGTATTGTCCAAACCAAAATACTTATTCTTTCTAGAAAATCTAGCAGCTTCTTCTAGATCCACATGCTGTCCATATAAATTAGCCATATAATTAATTGTAGTTCTCATAGGACGAGTGCTAATAAAATAGCCAACTAGATTAGTATTAGTCTTAGCTTTCATCATTTTTAGTAAACCAACTGTCATTGGTTCATTTGGTTTACAAGTAACTACAATACCAGTTGCTGGATCCTTTAATACTGCGTTGTACATTTTAGATCCTGCTTCAGATGCTAGAGCTCTATAGTGTCCATTTTCCCAGATGCATCTAGTTTCTGCACCATCACCATCAGTTAAAAAGATAGTATTTGCTACATCTAATTTATTAGCCGCTTTAAACTGTTCAATAAAATACGTAGCCAATATGATAGACTCATCTAAAGGAGTGCCATGTAATGTCAAATACTTAGGCACAGTGTTCGTCCTCAATGATCTGAAATAACGATTCTCATAACTATGATCTGTGTCCTCAAATGCTGCACCAAGTTGCAAAAGTCTATGCTGCGCATTTCTATATTCTGCCTTACTCATTCTATTAGATAGAAGATTAATGAGATATACATTACGCCCATCAATAGCTAAATCTTTATTGTGTTTAGAAAACTTTTGATGTCTAAACGATGAATCCCCTGTTCCGTATTTTAGCTGTCCGAGATACGAATTATCAGAGAAAGCAAATACTTCAAATGGAATGGATACTTTTTTGCAGAAATCTGCTAAAATTAAAGTCTGTTCAATAGTATTGGTAATATTGTTACTCATAGATCCAGACCAATCAACGTACATCACCATACCATGATTTTTACCATTAGGTAATTTAGTTACACGTTTAAAAAGATCCTCTTTCAATTTGTAAGACCAAACTTTGTTAGTATCAAGTTCACCTGTTTTAGATACGCTAGCACGCATATACTGACTAGCATTTCTCTTAAGTTCAAATTCTTTGACCAAATACATAATGAATTTCATGTTCTTTTCTTTGTATTCACTATATAAACGATTCCTATCAAAGCTTGCTAACACACTGTCTGGTACATTATATTGATGTTTAGATACATAATCATAAAAATTATCCCAAGGTGAAAAATCGCAACCATTATACAACACCTTATAATCTATAATAGCCTCATCTAATTTCACTTTAGGTAGATTAGCATATACATAAGGATGTATATCATCAGACAACAAAGTCGATTCTTTAGCTCTAAAATGTCGATCCGTCTCAGATATAGGTTCATATTCATCACCTGATCTAGATCCTTTACTACCTATCTTGCCTTTTCCATCATCATCTCCTTCTTCATATTCATCTCCTTCCTCGTATCCTTCTTCATCATATCCTAGTTCGTCAAAATCAGTAGTAGGATTTTCCTTATGGTAAGTATACAATTCCTCAGCTAATTTGTATACGTCATCCCAAGTCTCTAGTTTTTCCATTCGATCTACATAAGTTTTTTCATGCTGTTCGAAAGGTACATTCAATAACGAACCAATTTTAAAATGTAAGTTTAAACGATCAATTAAGGGCAATGAATTAACTTTCGTTTCATCCACACCAAAAAAGTCGGAGTCAAATAGTTCTCGATATCCTCTATAAAAAGGACCTCGAAGACCAGGGTAACGATTTTTAATTTTCTTTTCAATGCGAGCATCTTCCACTACATTAAGAAAGGATCTAAATCCCTTACCTTTTTTCTCAATAGCAGTATGCCAACCCTGAGGTGGAGTTTCCCATGCATGTCCTACTTCATGACCTACTAAGAGATCATAAATGTCTGTTGACATATCTTTCCAAATAGGAAGTGTCAGAATTCTATTCTTCGGATCGAATGATGCAGTATGGGTTTTCTTATGTTCTACTATGAGATTTTCTTGAGCTAGCAATTTTGCTAGAATTGACTTTGGATTTGCGATATTTGACAAAGACATATGTGGCTCCTCACTATATGTCTAATTATATATTAGATAGTATTAGGTGTCAATACTTTTTAAAGTTTGAGGATAAAAATAAAAATCTATCAATATCAATGACTTACTGAGATGGTCTAGTTATTGCTAAAATTTTGGATATCTGAGCATCAATAATTGGCTCTCTATTCGGCCATTTGATAGTATCTTTGCTTGGATTCTTTTTCAAA
>Ga0129333_10000933_pt1 | contig 25780 bp, 35 predicted proteins | sample CPB6_08_DNA_FD_94474 | JGI IMG/M metagenome (GOLD analysis project Ga0129333, IMG submission 94474) | Freshwater to marine salinity gradient microbial communities from Chesapeake Bay, USA - CPBay_Sum_0.6_0.8_DNA | ecosystem: Environmental > Aquatic > Marine > Coastal | place: USA: Chesapeake...
ACGTAAGAATTAAAATCGTCCATCCATTTTGGAAGTTGGTTATCCATATCTTTGTAATTTTTCTAATGTAACCATATTTAGTTTAAATATCGTCATGGCCTTTAATTATATACTAAGTTATCTGGGCGGTTGCTGTGGGGAATGGCTCTGCTATCAGATTGCCAAAGATGAAAATTACTATCCTATAGGTCTTCAAGTCAGAACGGACGCCAATAAATGGGTCATCGAAAATCCCTTAGAAGAATTTGGAATTGACATAAAAAGTCCTTACGACAGCCTAAGTTTAAAAATATCTCAAGAGCAACGTGAACAACAAGATAAAAGGTTTAACAAAAAACATGTGATAATACCTACACACTATATGCATCGTTTAGATGGTATTAATCTTGCAAGACTTAAAGGAGTTAGATTAAATTTCACTTATGTCAATGCACCTTTCTTTTATACTTTACTATGGCTTAAAACTTGGGCCGAAGAGCATGAATTAACTGAATTTGAACGCCAGGATATTTTAAGATGTGCTAATGGTGACAGCGGTGATACAATACTTCTTAAAATAGATAAAGTTATTGACAAAGCTGATCAAGTTTTGAAAAGAAATAAATTTTATGCCTTTGAAAAAAGTGCGTTAAGGTTTGGTGTAAGAAAGAGTGAAGATTTTGTTGATAGATTCTACGGATTTTATTTTAGATATTGTTTACATAAACCAAATGACTTTACCAATTTAAGTGTAGAAAAACTTATGTTTGATCCCAGCAGACATGTAAAAGAATGGCAGTATGTTTTTGATATGAAAGAACCTCTTGATCCTTTGACAATAGAAGGATATCATAACAGTAATATAGATACTATAGAAAAAACTTTTAACATGAGCTATGAAAAATATAGAAATTCTAAATGGATTTTTATTCTCAAAGACTGGGTTATACAAAACTGTCCTAATAGGTATTAAATAAAGCTATGTTTACACTTCACGACAGCGCAGTTGAAAAACTCAAAGAAATATTAATAGAAGAAAGCCCAGGATCAAAGCTGAGAGTATTTGTTCAAGGCGGAGGTTGTTCGGGATTTCAATACGGCTTTACCATCGACACAGAACAGAATGAAGATGACTTCATAACGGAAAACAATGGTGTGCAGGTTTTAGTAGATGCTATGAGCATGCAATATCTTACAGGTGCAGAAATTAGATACAAAGATGATTTAGATGGATCATCTTTTGTAATTTCAAATCCTAACGCATCTACTACCTGCGGTTGCGGCAGTAGTTTTTCTATTTGAAGTCATAGGCATACCGCTTCTTAAGAGTGTCTATGGTGTTTAATGTTAGATAACGCCAGCGAAGTAGATTGTCAATGCTAAAATTGTAATGTGGTATACCAGTAAAATCGCTTAACCGGGAGAAAAGGTCTTTACCTTCTTGATTAAGAAGTTCCTTCCAAGATATAAACAATACTCTATCGCCAAACTTATCAGTCTTTTCAAAATCTTTTAGGTGTTTGATCATAATCATTTTTCTACTGATATAAAATTTCTTTACTTCTCCAAAATTGTTTAAATTTAAATTAGCTGAATCTACACCGTTTTTAGCTGTCATTGCTGTACAGACATCTACAGTATCATCGAACTCGTATACTACCCTAATAGATTTGCTGAAATGATTCATTAGGCTTTCTAAATTTACCACATGGAAATTTTGGTAAAATACGGCTGTGGGGTCATAAGCAGTGGTCGCAGTATTAATGCATTCGACTATCTCTTCGGCTGTGCAAGACAGATCAGATCTTACTTTATTGAAAATCTCATTATACATTTCAAGAGGTCCCCAATGACTGTTTCCGTGACTACTGACATCCCATAAGTTTTTGTATTCAACTTTGGCCGATATCAGTAAGGCTCTTAAAAAGTTACCGCCAGTACCTCCAAGAAAGGTAATGGGCATTACATGTTTGATCATAATTAATTGTATGAAAGTGATTATAGCAATACTTATTAGTTTATTCGCCACTGCCCTACAAGCTAAAGAAGCTAAGGTATTGATTCCTTTTGGTCCTGGTGGTGGTGTCGATCTGTTGTTTAGAAATTTGGAAAAATTTGGCAAACAACAGGGTGTGACCCTTGTTCCAGAATATGTGCCAGGAGCAGAGGGTGTAGTAGGTATGAATAAAGCCATGGACATGCCTAAAGACACTCTAATCCTTACCACCAGCGAAGTTTTAGCCAGTAAAGGAAGTCCTGCAAAACGATTTGATAGCCTAAGAAGTTTTGAATACATAACTGGCATACGGTCAACTGTGTTTGCATTGGTTCGGAACGATAGACAAGATTATATTTTTGGATATAATAGTCCTACACAAAAAGAGCTTGTTGAGCAGTATATTGCAGAAAAGAACATTAAAGACCATATTATGGTGCCTTATAAAACTATTCCGCAAATACTAAACGACCTTGTAAATAACACTATCAGCATGGCCATTATACCTGCATCATTAATTGTACAAAATCCAAAAGTAGAGTTTGTTAAATTAATTGAAGGATACAGTGAATTTGCTCTTGTAATGCCGGCTGGTGCAGATACAAGTTTTTGGTCAAAGTTCATAAAAGATTATATGGACAGCGATCAGGCTAAAGCAGATGCCAAGAGAGATTTAATGATTTTAAAACCTTTTGGTAAGAAACGAATAATTGATCTTGTGAGTAAAAACCTATGAGATACAAACCTTTAAAAAATAGATTCTTAACGATCAACGGTGAAGAAGTCTTGGACGCAGGTGACGGGTTGATATTAATCCCTTTGGACAATAAGAAAACTTTTGTACATTGGCTTAATGAAAAGGGCAAACTGGTTGCCACCTATACACTCACCTATCCTACATTAATCGTAGATAAGGTTAAGTTGATAAGTACAGAAAACGCAAGGATACACATCGTAGAACCATGAAAATTATAATAATAGGTGGTGGTACAGCAGGCTGGATGACAGCCGCACATTTAGCAACATTCAACAAGGACTGTGAAATAACATTAATAGAATCTGGGAAGATTCCTATTATAGGTGTAGGAGAATCAGTTACACCGCATGTGAGTGCTTTCTTTAGAGACCTTAACATACCTATGCATACCTGGATGAAAGAAACAGGTGGTATTATAAAATTAGGTAACAAGTTTGTAAATTGGGCAGAAAATAAAGGTGAAGGTGAGCATTTTAGCTTTACTTTTACCATACCCAGTGAAAACTATTATAAGGACATAGCACAACCTATCTCTGTGAAAGATTTTCGTCCAAGAAAGTTTCACGGAGATGTTAGAAGTATAGATCATGTGGCCAAACTATATAATGACGGTGAAATAGATCGATATGACAGATACGCTCATAGTCAATATCATTATATGGCCAAGAACAAATATCCTTTTAAGAACAGCACCTACCTGCTGAATCAGCCTTGGGGTATTACACATCATATCAATGCAGAACTTGTAGGCAAATTCCTGCGCGACCATATAGCATTGCCACGAGGTGTTAAACACATTGTATCCACGGTGTCGGATATATTACACGATGGGGACAACATCAAGGAAGTTGTATTAGAAGATGGACAACGAATCACAGGAGATATATTTGTAGATGCTACCGGCTTTCATAGACTTTTGGTTAAGAAGCTGGGCTGGAAACAACATACCTATGATTATCCTATCAACAGAGCATGGGTAGTTCAAACTGACTATGAAGATGCTTCTGAAGAAATGGCAAACTATACACAGAGTATAGCCGAAGACTATGGGTGGAGATTTAAAATTAGTCTTTATCATAGAATGGGCAATGGTTATTGTTTTGGAGACAAATATATAACTGATGAACAGGCTTTGGAGTATTTTAAGAAATCATTAGGACCTAACAAACGTAGGTTTGAACCTAAGTTGATTAAGTGGACTCCTAATCGCTTAGAACAATTTGCCAAGGGAAATGTTATCAGTATTGGATTAAGTTCTGGGTTCGTAGAGCCAATGGAATCTAATTTGCTCTACATAATAGTTTTTGCTATTCGTAGTTTGAGTAAGATTATACGATCGAAATCGATAGATTGGACAACTTTCAACAAAGAAATGCTTTACAGCTTCGATGACGTTTATGAATTCCTATTAGCTCATTATACTCTTACTCAAAGAGAAGATACTCCATTTTGGGCAGATCTAAAAGCCAGGGGTCAGCAAGAAAAACATGTAGAAATGGCTATTGCCAAAACAACAGATCCGAGAAACAGTGTTTATAATTCTTTGGCAGGTCGAAATCTATTTCCAGACTATATGTGGATGGAATTGGTTTCAGCGTGGGGACATCATCCTGGTAGAACGTTAAATCCAAAATTGCATGAATTAGCAAAATTACATATCTTACATTATGAACGTAAACATGATTTAATTTCGGATGATATGCATAATAGTTTCGAGTGGCTGAAAAACAACATTTTTCAAAATTTAAGTCCAAGAGAATGGGAAGATCAATATCTTGACAAAAGGCCAAAGTGAATGTATAATAGTTAAATGTTCAACACACACTTTCGGACATAATATGCAGGCCATGCAAGAAACTACCGATTGGGCTTTTCCCAATCATACCTATCTTTTAGACGGTTCGAAAATGATAGCTTATATCAAGCAGGGCGAAAAAACGCCCTTTTACTTTTCAAAACCTATTACCATTGACAAACGTGGTCGCAAATTCGCGGAGGTCAAGCCTAATCCATTCAAAGCCGCACCCAAAACTAATCTTGTTGCAGTAGCAGGCAGTAAAGGACAGACATATTACGTAGATCCAGAGGCCAAGACCTGTACTTGTCCAGGATTTCAATTTCGTGGAAACTGTAAACATTTGGAGATGGTATGAGCCATTGCGATTCAATTATTCGTACACTTGAAGATCATAATAGCCGTTTGAACAAAGAAGCTATTATTGAAGCCGAAGCTAAAGCAGATAATCAAGAACTTTTTGAAGGATTTAGATACGCCCTAAGTCCTTATACAACTTTTGGCGTTAAGAAGGTTCCTACACATGGTGGTCCTGATGGTCAAGGCCTACCCTGGGTAGCATTTAAAGAATTGCTTACGCTTCTTAGCACTCGCCAACTCACAGGCGATGCGGCACGTGAGGCTATTGAGTTAGCCTTGTCTGCCAGTACTCAAAGTCAGTGGAACGATTGGTATCGTCGTATCCTTATCAAAGATCTGCGTTGCGGTGTCAGCGAAAAGACCGTAAACAAAGTCATTAAAGAAACGGCAATTGCTCCTGTGCCTGTATTTGAATGTATGTTGGCACATGATGGAGCCAACCACGAAAAGAAAATCACAGGCACAAAACTGTTAGAGCCCAAACTTGACGGTGTTCGAGTTTTGACTATTGTAGATCCAGATTCGCAAACTGTTGTGCAGTATACCCGTAATGGTAAAATTCTGGAGAATTTCACACACATTACAGAAGGGTTGATGCAACACCTCACTGATTTTGAGCGTCCTTATGTGCTTGACGGCGAAATCATTAGTAGCAGTTTCCAAGAACTAATGAAGCAGGTTCATCGCAAGGACAATGTCAAAGCAGATGATGCTGTGTTGATGCTGTTTGACATCCTCCCTTTGAGCGAATTCAAAGCAGGACGAAGTGTATTAGGACAGCGACGTCGAAGCAAGTATCTTAAAAACTTCAAAGCTACATTTGACAAGATTGGACATATTGGAATTATTCCACAAGAAGAAGTCGATCTTGGTAGCTATGTAGGAGAATTACAGTTCAAAGAGTTTAATAAAAACGCTATTGAGCAGGGTTATGAAGGCATTATGATTAAAGATCCCGATGCTTCTTATGAGTGTAAACGCAGTACCAGTTGGCTAAAACAAAAGCCCTTTATTGAAGTTAGTCTTAGCATTGTTGGTACCGAAGAAGGTACTGGTAAAAATCAAGGTCGTTTAGGTGCAATTATCTGTGAGGGTGAAGATGACGGGAAAACTATCCATGTCAATGTTGGATCGGGCTTTACTGACGATCAACGTATTGAATTCTGGAATGACAAGGAGGACCTCATGGGGCAGATTGTTGAGATCCGGGCTGACGCGGCGACTCTCAGCCAAGATAGTGAATCGACTTGGTCGTTGCGATTTCCTCGTTTCCTACGATTCCGAGGCTTCAAAACAGGTGAAAAAATATAATATGGATAAACAAGCAGTTAAAGATTTAATATTCGGTGGGGTAGTAGAAATTATGAGAAATCGTAAATACTATCATCACAGCAGTATAGGTACACAGTACAGCTATTGGACAGATGAGGGCAAAGAGGCACTCCACGAATATATGACTGTAATGGGTTGGAAACTCAAAGAGGCAGAAGAAGCTGAACTGATAAAGAAATCAAAGGAGATTGTAATTGCAGGACTTAAAGGAGATAAAGTTTAATCGTGGCTAAAGAAGATTTAATTCAACTGGAGGGTTTAGTTGAAGAAGTGTTACCCAACGCAATGTTTAGGGTTAAAATTAATGAGAATCACCAAATTACCGCGGTAATTTCAGGCAGAATGCGACAGCATAAGATTCAAATACTTCAAGGTGATAGAGTTCGCGTAGAAATCAGTGCTTACGACCTAACAAGAGGTAGAGTAATTTATCGTGAACGTTAAAAAAAGGGCCCCAGAGGCCCTTTTAGTTTGTACCAATATATAATTTCCATTCTTCGTGTTTACAGTCAAATGGATAGCGTTTTCGCTTTTCTACAAGCTCATAATATGAAGGCTTATGAGGAGCTTTCTTGGGTTTAATGCGTTTGTCATTGCCTTTTTTGGCATTACAAGGGCTACAGGCAGTTACAGTATTTTCATAAGCAGTTTTGCCTCCATGACTCATAGGCAATACATGATCAAGTGTAGCCAATTTCTTAGGCACACTAACACCACAATACTGGCAAACATAAAGATCGCGAAGAAATACGTTAGATTTTGAATATCTAACGGTCATTTTTGGCTTCATGTATTCTTTTAACATGATAACAGCCGGAACAGGAGTTTCCCAGCGAGCTGAACGAACGATCCAGTCGTCGTGCCAGGCTAAGACTGTGCCTTTATCCAAAACCATGTAACGGATTGCATCTTGCCAGGTTAGAGTAGATACCGGCAATAGAGAAACTGGCTGACCGTCTGTGTTTAATAGTAAACAGTCCGACATAATTTTATTTATTCATGGGGGTTAAACAAGTTATTATATTAACATATATTGGTAAATTTGTCAATAGTTCCTATAATCCAAATATCAATAAATACATTCTAAAGCAGGTCCTCAAATGGATTATCACGAGACAAGTTTATGAGCAATTTTTATACCTCTGTTGGATCTATCACAACTGTAACAAATGCTACAATTTTAGTGGCAGTAGACCCAGTAACTGGACAAACCAAACAGGTTACTGGCCAAGGCATTTCGACCTTTATCGGAACAAGTGCAGGTGCTACAGGTGCGACTGGGCCGGGTTTAGATGGCGCAACAGGTGCTACAGGACGGACAGGGGGCACTGGTGCTACTGGTGTAACTGGAGATCAAGGTGCAACTGGATCTACTGGACCACGTGGTCCACAAGGTCCTATTGGTATGACTGGTGCAGGTACAACAGGTGCTACCGGTCAGAGAGGTGCTACCGGTGCTACCGGTGCTACCGGACCTATAGGTGCTACCGGACCCAGCGGCCAAGGCGGTACAGGTGCTACAGGTGCTTCTGGCTTGACAGGTGCTACAGGTGTTTATGGTAGCACAGGATCTACAGGTGCTACTGGTTTTACAGGATCAACTGGTGCCACAGGTTTCATAGGGTCAACTGGTGCTCAAGGTTCTACAGGTGTACATGGAAGTACAGGTTCAACTGGTGCCACCGGACTAATGGCATATGAATATGTAGGTGATTATAATACAACTACCATATATATCCCGAGAGAAGCTGTAACATATCAAGGCGAAACTTGGGTGATGTTTGATCCATTAGGATTCCCAAATAGTGCGCCCGAACCAGCTCACTGGTATAAAATAGCAGAAAAAGGTGCTACTGGGCCCACAGGTGCTACTGGACCAGCAGGACAAGACGGGGCAGATGGTGGCTCTGTTGTTATTATTGGTAGCGTAGCAGATTCATCATTATTACCAGATCCGGGAACATACGGCGGAAACGTAGGCGATGGTTATATTACACAAGATACTGGTCATTTGTGGGTTTTTGGTAGTGGTGCCTGGACAGATGTAGGTAACGTAACAGGACCTGCAGGCTATGACGGTGCTACTGGTGCTACTGGACCTCAAGGAGATCCAGGACCTATTGTTCCTGCAACAAATAATACATTAGGTGCTGTAATTGTAAGACGTAACCTAACAGTAGATGACGATGGATATTTAGATAGCGTACCAGTTTACATCGGTGAAGATCCTCCAATTGGCACCCCAGTTGAAGGAGATCAATGGTGGGACAGTATTCTTGGACGTAGCTTTGTTTACTATGACGGCTTATGGGTAGAAATGAGCCCACAGGTCGGTGGCGGTGGCGGTGGCGGTGGTACTGGTAGTGATTTTACTCAGATATTGAGTTTAGTTGCACCCGGTGATGATGACAGATATGACCTTGGTGTCACAGCTCGACGTTGGAGAACTTTATATCTAAGTTCGAGTACAATTACTCTTAACAGTCAGACTGTTACCATTACTACAAGTTCCATTCTTGTAAATGGTAATCCGGTAACTGGTGTATCAAACATCATTGTAAGCCCTACAGCTCCGCCAACTCCTCAAGAAGGATACACATGGTGGAATAGTACGGATGGACAAAGTTATGTCTATTACGATGGAGTGTGGGTCGACCTAAGTCCCCCAGGGGCTGCTGGTGCTACTGGTGCAATGGGCGCCACCGGTCCGAGTGGCGGCCCTACAGGTGCTACTGGCTATGACGGTGCTACAGGTGCTACTGGACAACAAGGTGCTACCGGTGCTGGCGCAACAGGTGCCAGAGGTTCGACTGGTGCTACTGGTCCTCGAGGTCCTTTAGGATTTACAGGTTCCACTGGTGCGGCAGGTGCTACTGGTAGCGGCGCCACAGGTGCCACAGGTTTAACTGGTCCAACGGGTGATGTAGGTGCAACAGGAGCAGTAGGAGAGCAAGGTGCTACAGGTAGCGGCGCCACAGGTGCTACCGGAGCCATAGGCGCAACAGGTGCCACAGGTGCCACAGGACCGGCGGGTGCTACTGGTGCAGGTGCAACAGGTGTTAGAGGTTCAACTGGTGCTACTGGTTTAACTGGGCCACAAGGTGCTACTGGTGCAGGTGCCACAGGTGCCACAGGTTTAAGAGGAAGTACAGGTGCTCAAGGACCACAAGGTGTTCCTGGATCCACAGGTGCTACAGGACTTTCTGGCGGTACAGGTGCTACAGGTGCTACAGGACCTATAGGCGTACACGGTAGTACAGGATCGACTGGTGCCACAGGACCTATAGGTTATGATGGTGCTACCGGCGCAACGGGTCCTCAGGGACCAATTGGAATACCGGGTGCTACAGGTCCAAGAGGTTCTACAGGTGCAACAGGACCTGTAGGTGCAACAGGACCTCAAGGCATCACGGCAGATCAGACTTTAAATACAACTTCTAATGTTAACTTCTTATCGTTAAACATTAGGACAAATGCCACTGTTACAAATGATTTAACAGTTAGCGGATATATTGATTCTCAGAATACTTTTGGATTTAGAAACAGAATTATTAACGGAGAGTTTAAATTTGATAAGAGACGCTTTGGTCAAAGTCAAACACCTACTGCTAATAATACATATGCAGTAGATAGATGGAAAGTAGGCTTAACCTCGCCAAGCAGATTTAGTGTACAACAAAATCAAAGCAGTGTTACTCCTCCTCCAGGATATACAAACTATCTTGGATTTACATCATTGGGTGCATATAGTCCTGCTGTGTCTGATTACTTTACAGTTCAGCAGTTTGTAGAAGGTGCAAACATGAGTGATTTTGCTTGGGGTACTGCCAATGCTTCTACTGCTACATTGAGCTTTTGGGCACGAGCCAGCATACCGGGAACTTACGGTGGTGCTATCTTAAATTCTGCACAGAATAGATCACAGGTGTTCCAATATACTGTTGACTTTGCTAACAGCTGGACTCACCAGATGTTGAGAATTACTGGAGATACTACAGGCACTTGGTTGACTGCCCCAGCAACTACTGGTAGTATCGTGTTATTCAGTCTTGGAGTTGGTGCAAACCTTACTACAAGTCCGCCGTATAACCCAGGACAATGGGCAGGTTTTGCGGCTTATAGTCCTTCAAGTTGTACAGCTATTGTAACCTCAACTGGCGCAGTATTCCAAATCACTGGCGTTCAGTTTGAAAAGGGAACGCAGGCCACAGCATTTGATACAAGGTCATATCAAACTGAAGAATTATTATGCAAGAGATATCTCAATTATGTAAGTGTAGGTACTATGGCAAGATCTATCACGACAGGAACAAATGGTAGAGTAATAGTTTATGCAAAGTTTGATCCTCCAATGATGAAGAATCCAACTGCGGCATTTCCAACAGGATCATTTACTTTAGATAACGGTATTAACCTAACAACTTCTACAACTTCTACAATTGCTATAGGATTCAGCACATTAAGAGTAGACGGCGGCAAGATTATTGTAGGCGGTCCATGGAGTACTGCTCTTACCGGTGACGCTACAACATTAGAAATGTTATCTGCGTCAACAACAGATCAATTACAATTAGATGCAGAACTATAAGGATTAGATAATGAGTTTAACGTTTCCATTAAACCCGAGTACAGGTACAACATACCAAGCATCTAACTATGTAATTTATACATGGACGGGTGATCGCTGGAGCGGGTCTTTAAATATTGCCAATACTGGAACACTACAAGGTGCTACCGGTGCTATTGGCCCAGCTGGTGCGACCGGTGCCTATGGATCGACTGGAGTACAAGGTGTTACAGGTAATGATGGTGCCACAGGCGCTATAGGCAATGATGGTGCCACAGGCGCTACTGGCCCTCAAGGTGACACGGGTGCTACTGGTGCCGAAGGCGCTACAGGTGCTGGCGCTACAGGCGCTACTGGTCCGGAAGGCGCTACTGGCGCTACTGGTCCGGAAGGCGCTACAGGACAAACAGGTGCTACTGGAGAATTTGGCAATCAGGGTGATCCGGGCGCTACTGGTGCTACAGGACCGGCCAGTGATACTGATAGATTAACTTCGAGCACCTATTCAGTAATCTTAGAGGGCACTACCGGAACAGTTTCAGTTCCTAATTCTATCATAAGCCAAGGATCTCAATTAAATTTAGCTGGAAGTCAAAACTCTTATGACATTGGTAGATATTTAAGAGTAAGGGATGGCGATTTTGCAAGCCATTTACATTTAGACACCCCAGATAATAGTTTATATGATATTATCTTAGGTGATGATAATAACTTTGTTAGAGTTGATCATACCGGCACAGTTGTTATAGGCACAGTTGATTTCTTAGGAAGTCCAACAGTGTATAATACTTGGACTTTTGAAGTTAGTGGAAACATGATTCTACCTAATCTTCAATCTATCGATAGTAGCGATCCTATTACATTGGTTGTAGGTACTGCTAATGCTAAATTAACACTGGATAGTTTTAACCAAGCGGCACTACTACAGGCCAAGAAGTCGTTCGTAAGAAATTTTTACGAAAATGACGAGGCTAATTTTACCTACACCAATGTCGGCGGACAAGGTACTATTTCTATCACACTTACAGGCAATGGTCTTTATCTCCGTACACTATTACAAAGATTAGCAGATCAACTAAGCGGTAACTTACAATTTCCCTATAGCTATAGTAATATTCAAGCAACAGTCAATCCAGGTGCCGAAAATATTGTAACTACAGTTACAAATGTTATTCAGGGATTTGGACCTAATGACTATGTAATGGAAGTCAATCAACTGCCCGATCCAGATCCATTTACATGTACAAATATAACTATCTCATATGATTATCTTAACACTATAGGAGTAGATGTAGACAAAGATATGTTTGGTATTTCTACTGACAATGATGATATTATTATTACATCAGGCAGAGATATTAATTTGCAGGCAACAGATGATCTAAGATTAACTGCTGGTAGTTCATTAGAATTAGAATTATCGCAGTTAGATGGTCAAGTAAATACCGACGGATTAGAAATTAGAGTCAGTAACACTCTGACAACACACAGTTGGATGTATAGATTTGACGGGGTAACACAACTACCCAGTGGCCTAACAGCTTCACCTATGAGTAATTTTGTTCCAGTTAATGGAACTGTTTTACAACAGACAGACAATGAAATTCTACAGGTAGTATCTAAAGGCTCATCGGGTGGTATGACTGTAGGATGGACTGAAAATCCATTTGAACCCAGTCGTATTGCCGCATTGACATTTAATGCTACTGCCGAACAGGTGCGTATTGAAACTGGTAGTTATACAGGCACAGTTAACACCTGGGCATTTAGCCAGACTGGTACATTTACAACTCCGCAAGGGGCAGCAATAGGTCCAGAAGGAATGGGGTGGCCTGGATTTAGCAATGGAGTATCTGGACTACCATTATCTATAGTTAATAAAAATCCAGAGGGAACTTACCTATCTAATATAACATTGTACGGCTACGGTAGCGGAAATGCAGGAGTTATCGAATTAACTGTTTGGAATACAGAGACAGTTGTTTCTAAAACAATAACCATTAACACCAATTGTAATATTGTATTACCAGGCGCCGGCATCATAAGTGAAACCCAAGTAACGAATGAATTACATGGTACAACAACAACTTCATTGACCCTTGTTCCTGGTGGTGCTACTAACGGTACACAGCGTTTAGAAATTTATTCCACAGGTGGCGGTGAAGGCAATCACATACATATCACTTCTGGAGATCAAACGCAAACTGATCTATATTTGGGCAATGATACACAATATGTTGCTGTTCGAGCCTTAGGTGAAATCGCAATTCAGGCAAGACCTGGAGATGCTTCTCCAAGTCCAGGAACACCTGCTACTTCTGGCAAGGGAGTCGAAATATATGCAGGTAGTGCTGGAGACAATGGTGGCGACCCTGCCGACGGTGCTCCCGGTGGAGATATTTTTATTGCGGCTGGTATCAGTACTGCAGGATTTGGAGGTAATGTAGTATTACATAGTGCTAATGGTCCAATTGGTTATGGTAATATAAAACTATCAACAGATAATGGAACAACTTATTGGACATTTGACAAAGATAAGACATTAACTTTCCCAAGTGGAGGAGATATTGTTTTTGACAGCAGTGCTACGAGCACTATAACAGGCGTCAGCCACGTTATATTTGCCGACGGCACTACACAGTCTACTGCCTATAGGTTTGTAACACCTCCGGTAAATTCTACATCGACGGGAGTTGCAGGCACAATAGCTCAAGATGCTACTTATTTTTATGTTTGTACAGCAACTAACGCTTGGCAGAGAATTGCATGGGATACTACCCCCTGGTAAATAATATTAATAGGACACAAAAATGGCGTTAAGTTTCCCACCAAACCCGAGTATAGGAGATACATATCAGGCTCCCAACGGCTATACCTATACCTGGGATGGAACCAAGTGGTATGTTAGTTCTGGCGGCTCCGGCGGAGGGGGCGGTGGCGGCGCTGGCTCTTTAACTGTAGAAAAAGACGGAGTTACTGTAAATTCAAGTGCTACTTCGTTAGATTTTATCGGTGTATGGTTTACAGTAACAAGTTCTTTAAGTAATGCTCTTATAGAAATTACTCCGCCTATTGCTACAACTTCTTCATTGGGAACAGTTAAAATTGGTTCTGGAATTTTCATTGACGGACAGGGATCAATCAGTGTTAACGAAGGATTGTACTACTGGGATGAATCATACTCTATTATAGTAAACACTCAGAGTGCTGTAATCAGTCTTTTCCCCAATGCCGGGCAACCTAATATAGATGCTGTATATGGAACTAAGGGTTCTGGAGCTACAGTAGGATCAACTGGCGGAAACAAACGAGGCGAGTATGCTACAGATTGGCAGAAAGTAAGAGGACAAAATTATCAGGTTGCCAGCGGAGATTATTCAGTAATTAGTGGCGGTAGCTTTAATGAAGCTTCTGCACTTCATAGTGTGGTAATAGGTGGTAACCTAAATATCAACACAGGTAGCTATGGTGTTATCCTCGGCGGTTCTCGAGGAACCACAAGGGGTATCATTGGCAGTGTAGTAACTCCCGGATTTGCTACAGGTGGACTTCAGGGCGAACCAGGTGCTATGCAGACTTCTGTATTTGTACTTGGCGGTTATACATATAGTTCAAGCCCAATAAGATTAAGTACCAACGGAAATCCGACACCCAGTGCCAGTAATCAAATAGCTGCCGGCGATAATAGTTCTATGTGGTTTAAGGGAACTGTTATGGCTCGAGATCAAATTTCAAAAGACACAGCAGTTTGGAGTTTTGAAGGACTAATGACTCAAAGCACTGGATCAAACACTACAGATTTTTATCCACCGGGTGTACCTCCTACAGTTACAAAAGTTACAGCTACCAGCACTGCTACTAATAGCTGGGACATTGTTTTAGATATTGATAATATTACAGGCTGTCTTGTAGTCGAAGCTACGGGCGATGCTGTTAATGAATTACGTTGGGCAGGAAAAGTAGAAACAATAGAAATTACGGATGTAGATTAATGAGAGCCACAGAAATTATCAGAGGTGTTATAGATTTAATTGACAAGGTAGAGTGCGGTCAGGTTCAACAGCCTGCACCTGCTACGATGTCAATGACACCTTTACTACCAGGATTTGCAGAAATATTCGCACAGCTTTCTCATCAGGTTGCACAAGAACCAGAATCGAGTACTGCCATGTATGATAATAGCCCAGATCCATTGGTCAAAGACATCCACAGTGTTACAACTGCCGCAGGTTTAAGTGATGTCAAACATCCACACGATTTGAGAGGGAAAGATCAACCTTTATTCCCAGCGGTTAAATTAGAAAGCAAGGATAAAAAATGAGTAGATACCATAATTTATATGACAGTTCAGGTGTAGCAAAATTTGAAACTTTAGGAACAAACGCTTCTACAAGCTCAAAGAGTTCGGCAAAGACAGCAAGACGTATTACTGTAGTTACAGGAGGAGTCGCACACTTTGTAGCATTCGGTACCAGCACTGTTGCGGCTACCACAGGATCTTGTGTTGTACCTGCTAACTCAACAATGGACTTTCATTTTGTTTCCGGACAATATGTTGCCGCACTATCGCAAAGTGGTGCCAGTTACATCACTATAATTGATAGTGATTAATAATATAAAATGCCTGTAAATCGTTACGAAAATTCTACAACTTATGAACATCCTCAAGAGAGTAATCTCTTAAATGTTCATAAGGCTATGGATTACGATCTTCAAGGCAAACCTTTATTAAGGGTAGCTGCCGCATTGTCAGGACCCAGTATTGCAGGTCAGGTTTCTGCGTTCGGTGAACCTTTAGCTATAAGCCCTACCGCAGTTATACAGTTAGACGCTATCTATGGTGCCACTACTGATGTAATACAAACTTATTCAAGCGGTACAGGCGCTACCGCAGGTGCCGACACTCAATTATTTCGTGTCCAATCGGGAACTTCACAAGGTGGCTACGGCGTATTACGAAGTAAACGTTTCATGCGTTATCGTCCAGGGCAAGGTATTGTTACAAGATTTACAGCCGCATTTACACAGGGCGTTCCGGGCAGTCTACAGTTCGCAGGTTTAGCCAATCAAGAGAACCGCGTAGCATTTGGGTGGAATGGCGACCGTTTTGGTGTGTGCCGTTCAACAGGCGGTAAGGCACACATTACCCTAATGACAATGACTGTGGCACCTAATGCCACACAGACAGCAACTATCACACTAAACGGTGTTGCCTATACAGTTACACTGGGCAATACTTCAGCAGACATCGCTGTACAGACTATTGTCAATCGTGCGGGCGGTTATGGCGGCTGGTTAGTACAACAGACTGATGGTGCTTGTATATGGTTAGCACCTACGTTGGGCCCAATGAATGGCACATTCAGTTTTACCAGCACAGGTAATGCACAGGCTACATTCTCAACTAAACAAGTTGGCATAGCACAAACAGATAACTGGACCTATCAAGAAGATTGGAACGTTGACAAAATGGATGGTAGCAATAATATTGATACTAATCCCAGTGGAATGACGCTTGATCATACTAAGTTAAATGTCTATCAGATAAACATGCGATGGTTAGGTGCAGGTGTAATCAGTTATGCTATGGAAGATCAAGCGTCTGGCACAATGGTATATGTACATAGAGAACATTATGTTAATCAACATAACCTTCCTCATACCTTAAATCCCAGCTTTAAAATAACCTACGCGGCGTATAATACTACAAACACAACTAACTTAACAGTTACTGGTGCAAGTATGTACGGTGCTGTCGAAGGTACAATACATCAAAATGAATTAACCCGTGCTTATGGTATGTCGAGGAGTAACTTGGCACAGAATACGCTTCATCATTTGATGACTATTAAGAACGGATATGTTACTAACGGATTGGCAAATGCTAACAATGGTAACTATGTACTCAACACCAAAGAAGCTATTGTTAAAAGCCTAAGTGTTAGTATTCAAGGACAGGATCCTGTAAGAATATTTTTATTCTTTGAGCCCAGCAGTTTTTCGTCAACACATTTATTTTATGCCATACCTCGTTGTAATGAACTCGAAAGCACAGTAACAGGAACGTTTGACATAACTGTAGATACTCCTGTGTACGAAGCACTGGTAGGTATCAACGGAACTATCAACGTCGACCTCAGTTCTTATCGTATTACTATACCTCCAGGCAGTTTTGTTAGCGTAGCAATACAAAGCACAGGTGGTGTAAACCCTGCCAGTGCTGTACTGGTATGGAGTGAAGATTAAAAAGGAAATTTTATGAAAAAATTATTAGTATTATTAGCCATGGTTCCGGCCTTGGCCATTGCACAAAAAACACCACAAGGCGTGACCTATGACGCTAAAATTGTTCGTGTTAATGACGGTGATACAGTTGTGATTGCCGCACCATTTCTACCAGCACCATTGAAGCCTGAGCTGGCAATTAGAATTTTCGGTGTAGACACTCCGGAAAAAGGATTCCGTGCTCAATGTCCACAAGAAGACCAGAGAGGGCAGGCTGCAACAGCATTTACTAAGAATGCCGTAGCATCCACACAAAAACACCAAGTTGTACTCTACGGTTGGGATAAGTTTGGCGGTCGTGTTCTTGGCGATATGATTCTAAATGGCGTAAGTTTACGAGCAGAATTAATTAAAAATGGATACGCAAGAGAATATTTCGGCGAAGCAAAAACTTCTTGGTGTAATTAAATACATCGGGAAATATCTGTTCCTTGGCTTTGCCATGTACGGATATGCCATGACCGGTATGTACTACAATCCTGACGAAAATGAAGATAACAGAACTATTTGAAGATATAGGTCCTAAAGAACAAAAAACTGTTCAAGACTTTATTGAATGGGTGAGAGAAAAGATTCACCTTAAGGCGCCTGCCCCTCAAATAGAATTTAGCAATGATACAAAAACAGCGCAGGATCAGCATCATACCGGTTCTTATAATCACGAAACAGGTAAACTATGGGTCTATGCGGCCAATAGAAATCTTGTAGATATATTACGTACAGTAGCTCATGAATTGGTACATGTTAGACAGCATGAACTTAATCAAGTTAACAGCCATGGACCCGGTAGTCCTGTGGAAGTACAGGCCGACGAGGTAGCAGGATTCTTAATGAAACTGTGGATAGCTAAACATCACGACACTATCCAATAAAAAAGGGTCCTTTCGGACCCTTTGAATTTTAGGCTAAGCCTTAATAATTATTATTTTTTGTTCGCGCCCATGTTAACAAAGGCGTACATTTTTTCAGCTGTCTCAAGAACCTTGTCAAGTCCTGGGAATTGTGGCATTTCAACTGTGTTAACAATTTGGCCAGTCTTCTCATCACGCTTGGCAGTCATTTCCCAACCTTGGAACTTCATAGTATATTCGCCCTGGACAATGTCCTTGGCCATTCCAAGAATTTCTGTGCGAATTTCGTAGCCGTTTTTATTAAACTTAACTTCTGGCAGTTTTGGTGTATCGAAAGTTGACATATTTTTCTCCTTTATGTGTGTATGTCTATATTAGGACTTTTTGTTTGACTGGGCAGTCCATGCATCCCAACCTGCTCTAAACCAATCAATACTGAAAGGATTAAAGATTTTTTCTACTTTAGTTTCCATTAATTCACGCCCTGTGGTTGTCATCACTGCTGTACCTGTTTTAATAGAAACGTGTAGGAATTCTGTTTGACTGTCTACATACTGTGTCCAAGCACGAGCAAGCTCTGGATTAGTAATGTACTTGTTGATAAATTGTTTTTTGCCGTTCTGAATAGAATCGACCATTAGTTCTGGAATGTTAAACATATTTTTCTCCTCTGTGTATGTTTGTTAAGTATTTATTGTATAGGCATTTTAGGCATATAGCAATAGGTTACGGTAGAATTAAAAATTAAATCCATCCAGTAAACTCTTTATCAAGATTGATAGGATGTACATCCCATCCGTCTCTTTGCCAACGCCATAGCATTAATAAAGTATATAAAAAGTTCATAGAATAATCCTTATCTCGTCAATTAAAATAACAGAAACAGCAACTAAGGTTGCTATCATTGATAATGCAAAAAATTCCATGATTAGTTCACCATTACCTTACGTGCTGATTCGTAGTCGCCCATGCGAGTAAAGTACGAAGCGGCACGAGCTCTTCCGAAGCTCTCGCCAATTGCAAATAAAAATTTTAAAAAGTTTTTCATATAATTCTTCCTTGTGAGTATTTGTTTTCGAACTCTTTGGTAAAGTGTTCTACGTCTGCGGCATTTTGTGGATGCTTGTTTGAAATGTAGCGATCTAACTCGCTTTGATAGTGTTGTTTAGGAAACATTTCGGCTAATCGCTCCAATATCCTAAACATCTGTTCTGATAGTTTTTTCATAGTATAATCCTCTGTATAACTGTGATATAGAGACTCATGGTTTCTACTGATATATTTATTGCACTGCAACATTGTACACTTGATTTTCTAAAATTAATACACTATAATAAAATAAATATTACCAAAGGATAATGTTGTGAAACGTCATACCAAATCATTATTGGAAGAACTTAATTCTATTGCTGTTAAGAAAGAAGCTGAATCGGTAATAGAAAGTAGAGCTACCCATATCATCGATAGTGCAATCAATTTGATTAATACTATTCGAGAGAACTTTGACCCCGAGTCAGCATACGAATTGGAAAGACGCTTACTTAATTCTATCAAAGCTGGAGATTCTAACAAATTTGTTAGAGGTATCCGTAAAATTCGAGACAATAAAGAAACTGCCAAAGGGCTTAAATTAATTGAGGGAGATCTAAAAGATGATGATTAAAGAAGGCGGGAACATTGTTCCAAATGCACAGCCTATTAAGAAAGAAGATTTCCCCAAAGCCATTGAAGTTTTAAAAAGTCTTATTCCTGCTAACATTGAACTATTGCCGATTGGCAGTGCAGGGAAAAAAGACGTCAGCAGTGATATTGATACCCTTATTGACGCTGAACAGCTTATGGCTGCGTACCCAAACGCCAAAGATCTAAAATCCGCAAGACAGGCTCTCGAAGCTGATATTAAATCAAAAGGTTATTTCGCTTCACGATCAGGTGTTAGCGTACACGTAGGTGTACCAGTAGGCGATATTGTAGTACAGGCAGATATCATGGCTGTAGAAAAAGCTAAATCAGCCGCACCTTTACATACTCACGATTATACTGATTCTACAATGAAGGGCGGTACATTACATGCCATATGGGCAGATTTAGCAAATATGAGCAGTGTGCCCGGACACGAAAGCCTAATGATGAGCCCTTACAAAGGATTGGTTGATAGAACTACTAAAGAATTAGTAAGTTCCGACAAAGACGAGATTGCCAGCATCATTATAGGACCTGGCGCAACAGCTAAAGACATGGGAAATCCTAAAGCAGTTATAAATGCACTGCAAAAATTTCCAGACAAATATAGGGCAATTAAACAGAAGTATTTTCCTGATCCTGGTACTAACGAGTGGTATAGGAACTGGTTGGATGCTTTAAAAGGCTAAAAACACCCAAAAATTTGCCTTTGTATAAATAATAGCACGATGATCCCAAAGAGGGATCCGCAAATTTAGGAGAAATAAAATGGCGGGAATTAGTCGAGTTCATGGCTCAAGCGTTGCTTACAGCGGCCATAACAATAATTTTGAAGGCGTTGCCTTACGTGATTTCACAATCACATTCTGGAGCGGTGATGTTGAAGCCGCAGGTAGTTCTGCATTAACAAATGACGTTGGTGATGCTGGCGGTGCTCTTGAGCAAATCTTCCGTGTTGCTACAGGTCAAATTGGTACACTTGCACGTATCGGCGAGTTGAACACAACAACACGTACACTACGTTTCAGCATTGAAGCCCTTGGTGACAGCAGCCTAAGTCAAGCTACACTTGGCACAGGTAATGATAACGCTGGTACAAATGGCTATGGTGCTACAATGGCAGCGGCTCTACAAAGCCGTATCCAAGCACTTGGTACAGTAAACGGTGTTGCTCTTAGCTCTGCTACAGTAGCCGCATTCACATTCTAATCTAAACATTAGGATACAAAGGGAGTTTTTTAACTCCCTTTTCTTTTGGCCATAAATATCGTAAAGTAGGTACATTATGGAAACCATTGAAATACGAACATTAATAGATATAACAAACTCAGGAGCACGTAGACCAAATCAAGGTTCTGCTAAAGAAGTAGAACAGTATAAAAATTGGACCACCTTAAATCAATGTTTAGGTATAAGAAGTAATATAGAATACGACGAGCCTCCTACCATTGAAACTGTAGATGTCAAGGGGCTTGGGTTTGGATCAGAATACAAGGGCAAACATAAAGTTTGGACATGGCGTTTTAGGCCTGACAGAACAGGTGCTTACAGCAATGATTACAACAATATAGGCACACTGTTAGAAGATTTAGACAAAATTCCCGTTATAAAAAATTTAGACGAAACGGTAAATATAGGAACTGCGGTATTTGACATATCTGATACTGCGACTAAAAACACAATTGTTAGGCTCGTCTTAGGCAACTCTTAGGCTCATCATGGCAATTCCAGTTTAAGGAGTTAACGGTATGTCTGGACCTACCTCGATAGAAAAACAAAATTTAGAAGCACACGTAGAATTGTGCGCACAACGTTACGAAGCCTTAGAGCAACGTATGACCGCTGTTGAAGAAAAATTAAGCACACTGCAAAGTACTGTAGAAGACAGCGCCCTTAATACAATCAAAGTATTAATTGGCACAGCCGGTACAGTTATTGTGGGCCTATTAGGAACATTGGGTGTGATAATAACAAAGTTACCAACCTGATGAGAGCCAAAGAATTTATTATATCTGAAAAGACAGGTAGCTTGGCCAATATGATTAGGCAAGCTGTGGTGTCTCAACAGGGCAAACAAATGGGTCAGCCTGCACCACAGGATCGCAATCAAATGAAAACTGGTGTGCAACCTCAAACATCAGTCGGCAGCGTATCCCCTACTCAGGCCAGTGCTACACAGCAACCAGGAGGCGGTACACAGACACCACAAGATGGAACCAGTACCACAGAACCTGCAAAGAAGCCTGGCGTAATGGGAAGCTTTATCAGTGGTATGACAGGTGGACAGGCAAGTTCTTTAGGAAGTTTAGCTAAAATGGGCGCCGCAAAGGCCGCCGGCAGCGCAGGGTTAGGCAGTGTGCAAAAAAGTATTGATCAAAGTCGTGTAGACAAAGAAGTGGGAATGGGTAACCAACCTCCTGAGTTAGATCCAAGACAACTAATGACTACACTGAAGCCTGGCACACAATTAGATCATCCTGAATTAGGTAAACTTAAAATTAACAAAGTTACACCGCAGGGCATAGAGATAGATGCCAGCCAAAGTCCTGAATTAGGCATGGGCAAAATCACATTAGATTTAAAATCTTTAGCGCAGAAAAAAGTATGAAAATTTATCAACTTTTAGATCGTGGAATCATATTAACTAACGAAGAAAAAAACTTTGTTGATAATCATCCATCTAAGATTGAAATCGATCAGCTGGTAGAGCGTCCAAGACTTATCGCCCACAACTTGGTTCGCAAAGGTGTTTATGAAATAAGTAGTGATAATAAACATCTTATAAGGCAAAATGAAAGCCGCTGATAAAGAACTTTTTAACAAAGTAGAAAATGTAGCAAAAACAGTCCTTGGTGATCTAAGGACCAGAGGCTATGTTGTCCCTACAAAGATAGATAACAGCACCATAGATTTTGATGGATATCGTGTAGGTAAAGATATAGAAAATACCTATTACATTGCTAATAGACGCAACGATCTCACAGTTCGCTATATTAATCTTCCTCAAACTGCCGCATTATTAGCCAATAGATTAGCATTAGGTAAAGGCATAGATGAAAGTCTTTTGAACGAAGACAGAACCTATGGTTTTAGGCAATTTGACATGCAACGCTATAGGCAAAGTATGAAAAAAAATTCCAAGGATATTGATCAATATACCTTTTTTGAAACAAGATTAAAAATAGCTGAAGCACAGGCTAAGAACTCTAAAAACCGCATATTCGATGCCTTCGAAAAACTGCGAAGACTCAGATAAATAAAAGTAACTAACTTTTTGGAACCACCATGAAGACCAACGATTTTAATAAACCTTTAACGTCACACCAACTTAACGAAAACATGTATAAAAAGTTTGGTGTTAAAATGAATTTTGACAAGTATACTCGCGAAGAACTTGAAGATTACAGAAATCTTCTTCGCACAAGAATAAGTCAACATGAAAGCAAGCGAGGATTTAATGATCTACTTGCTGATGATTCTTATCAAAAGGACAAATACCTTGTAGGTATCCTTAACACAAGAATCAAAGAAATTGTGGGCGAAAGTAAATTGAACGAAAAAGCTGTGAGCAAACAACAGCAAAAGTTTTTTGGTATGGCCCATGCTATGCAGAAGGGAGAAAAGGTTCCTGGTGCAAGTAAAGAACTAAAGAAGGTTGCTAAAACTATGAGCAAAAAAGATGTTAAAGACTTTGCTAAAACCAAACATGAAGGTTTACCAAAGAAGAAAGTAAAAGAAGATATTACCAGCATTGCAGAATTAGCACAATTACATGCAATGGAATATATGAAAGCTCATAGAGCGGGTAAATTAGATCACGCTATGCATCATAAGGCTCAATGTGAAGCCTGTGGTGGAAAACTATCACATGGTCCAATGGGTGAGGTATATCATACACATACAGGTGTACAAGAAGGTATGCCTTATGCGGTCACTGAAGGCGGTCTTATGAATACGGCAGCTACAGCAGGTGGTGCGGCAGTTGGCGGTGCAGTTGGTGGCCCAGTAGGTGCGGCAGTTGGCGGCATGGCAGGCAATGCAATGACTTCTGAAGCTAAGAAACCTCTCAAAGGCGGCCAGAAAAAATTAGATGTAGATAAAGATGGTGACATTGAAGCCGATGATCTTGCAGATCTACGTGCAGGCAAAAAAGACAAAGGAGTCAAAGAAGAAATGAAAGTAGGCGATACTAAAAAATCCTCAACAGGTGGTACAATCACCAAGACTAAAACTGGTGTAGTACACAAAGCCGGTAATGCCTACTCTGGCAAAGCCGCAGAAAAAGAAGAAAAGGCCAAAAAGGTCAAGGAAAGTCTTCAAATCGCTCAAGCGGCACGTTTGCAGTACCTACGTGAAGATGAAGAAGAAAAAGCCAAGACTATTACTGCCGGTACAGATATGGTCAATGACTTTACAACATGGATGACTCGTGTAGGACAATATCAGACTAAGTCTATGATTGAATTAGCCGATGCTATTCGTCAAGAGTTTGGCCAAATGGAAAGCGAAGCATTCAAACAAGCAGTTGCTCCTGCACTTGAACAGGCTTTACAGAGTCTAACACAGACTCGTGAAACAATTAGCACAGCAGTTGCTACATTGGCCAGTGGTGGTACTCCAAGTCCCATGGGCGAGCCAGGTATGGACGCAGGTATGGACGCAGGTATGCCCCCAGAACCAGGTATGGACGCAGGCATGCCTCCAGAGGACGAGTTTGGTGCGGCTGATGCGGCAGCAGGCGGTGCCGAAGTTGCAGGCCGTGAACAGCGTGAAGCTCGTGAGCTTTTTAACAAGAAGTTAAACGAAGCCCATTCATTACTACGTTCATTATCAAGATGAGATTATTTGAAGTAGAGGATCATTTCGGGGTTGACCTCGTTATGGTCCTTCGCAATCTTGCCGGCAGAGCTAATTCTGGTAAAAGTTCCAAAGACAAATCATCAGTTGTCTTAACTTATGATGCTCTGTCCAATGTTATGAAAAACATGGGCTACGGTGAGATTGATTATGATGCGTTCCAAAAAATCTATGACGCTCATCCAGATCTAAAATCTGTAGTTCAAAACTTTGATGGTGACAAAGTTGTGCTTAACACAGATGTAAAAGCTCCGGATCAAAATCAACCAGTTGATGTGCCTCCAGGTCCTACAGTTGATCAAATGGCAAGTTCTGCTGTCGCTCAGGGTTTACAATAATATAAAATAGTTGTATAATTACAGCTATGACAATCAATCCTCCTCCGTTCATCGAACGATTCCAATACAAAAACTGTAAACAGGTAAACCAAAATGGTAAACGTGTTTACCTAACGCCCGACGGCGAAAGTCTTCCCAGCGTAACTACTATTCTTTCAGCTACGAAAGATATGACGCACTTAAATGAATGGAAGAAACGAATAGGTGAAGAAAAAGCCGCACAGATCACAAGAGAAGCCGCAGGTGTAGGAACTGCCATGCACTCCAATCTTGAAAGATTTGTAGCAGGCATTGAAAGACAACCAGGCAACAACCTTGTACATGTACAGGCTAATAAAATGGCTGATATCATCATTGAGCAGGGGTTGAGCAAAGTCAACGAAGTTTGGGCCATGGAACAGAGTCTTTATTTCCCAGGTTTGTATTCAGGAACCACTGATCTTGTAGGAGTTCACGACGGAGAACCTGCTGTAATGGACTACAAACAGACCAATAAACCGAAGAAAAGTGAGTGGATTGATGACTATAGACTGCAACTTGTGGCCTATATCATGGCACATAATGAAGTCTATAAAACAAACATACGCAAGGGTGTGGTTTTCATGTGTTCTCGAGACTTACAGTACCAGCAATTTGAATTGTTACCAGAAGACTTTAACAAATATCAAGATATGTGGTTAGACAAAGTAGAAGAATACTATACTACAGGAATGCAAGGGCTCAAACAGCTTCTAAGCTGATAAATATCCAATAAACGGGATATTTCTATGGCTGTCATTCAGATTTCCAAAATTCAAGTACGCAGAGGAACCACTATTGAAGAAGGTGGTATGCCTCAATTAGCCAGTGGCGAAATAGGTTGGTCAGTTGATGAACAACGTTTGTTTATTGGAAATGGCAGTATCGCAGAAGGTGCACCAGCAATTGGTAATACTGAAATTCTAACACAATTCAGTACAGCTACTATTAATCTTTTTGAT
>Ga0129333_10000934_pt1 | contig 25771 bp, 21 predicted proteins | sample CPB6_08_DNA_FD_94474 | JGI IMG/M metagenome (GOLD analysis project Ga0129333, IMG submission 94474) | Freshwater to marine salinity gradient microbial communities from Chesapeake Bay, USA - CPBay_Sum_0.6_0.8_DNA | ecosystem: Environmental > Aquatic > Marine > Coastal | place: USA: Chesapeake...
CCTACATTTGCTGTTTCAACAGGAAATGCATTTTTATTAATTGACACAATAGGGCAGAAAAACGGATTAAGTTACAATCCATCTCAAGGTCTACTGGCAACAGATAGAGCAGGAATATTTTCAACTGATAATTCTGTTTCGACTACAACAGGAGCCTTCACAGTAACCGGCGGAGTTGGTATAGGTAGAGATATTGTTATAGGTGGTAATGTATTACCCGGAACTGCTAATTCAAGTACAGTCGGTACTATAGATAAAACATGGGCAAGTGCTTTCCTTGATAATGTTTATTCTCAATTAATTACCAACACTGCAAGTAATATTACCATTGACCCTGGTTTAGGATTAACAGATATTATAGGTAACATTAGAGTTAGAGGAAATAATCCTATTGGAACTGCACCAGTAGTGACAAATACTTTATATGTTACTATGGATGGCAGCGATACTAACGACGGTCGTGCAATTGATCCAAGCCGTGCTTGCAGAACAATAGGGGGAGCAATCAATAGCCCTTATTATCAACCAGGTACACAAATTTTAGTAAGTGCTGGAACTTACTTAGAAGATAATCCTTTAATAATGAAACCCTATACCAGTGTAAGGGGTTCAGATATTAGAACTACATTTATTGAACCGATTAATAAAACTCAAGACTTATTCCACATGCAAAGTGGATGTTATTTGAACTATATGACCTTCTTAAATGGTAGAAGCGGATTATTAGAAGGTCAATATTTGCCTGAACTTAATAGAGGAGCATACGCTACAGCATTTCCACCCTTAGAAGGTGATGAAAAGATTGATTTATTCCATTCTCCTTATATTCAAAACTGTACAAATCAAAGTGGTCCATGGTTAAAAGATGGAACTATGTTTATTCCTAATCAAACTGTTCAAGTTCCTGCTGCGATCGGAACAGGCACATGGAAGGCTAATACAACTACAATCATTGTTGCTGTAGGAACTGGTACTATTGAACAGGGAATGTATGTCAATGCTGGACAACAAAATCAAGGATTTTTTAATGCTAGAACTTTATTGCTAGCCAATAAACCATTTATTCAAGAACAAGTTATTGCCTACGTTGACCAAACGTTTAATAGTGGAAGTTTTGTATACGACATAGACAAATGCCGCCGAGATACCTCATTAATTATTGATAGTATAGCTCTGGACATGCAACAGGATAGTAATAGCGAGAGTATTTTTGCTGGTTTACAATATTGGAGACAAAGCGGATATGTTGATGCCATAGGCAATCAAATAACAACTACAACTAACGCTATTACATACCTAAGAAATATTGCTACTGCAACATTGGCAACTTCTAGTACAAAATCAATTGTCTACAATAGATTTAACGACATTTTAGAAATTTTAAATACTTCTAGTGCATCCTTATCAACAGGTGCTTTTGCTGAATGGATTACTAATAAAATTGTATCAAATGGTACGGCATCAACAACTGCATCAATTGTAACAGCCTACAATACTTTACTGGCATCAAAAACAACCTTAACAAATCAAACAATAAGTTATATCAATAGCACACTAAGTCCATTTGTTTACGATTCTACAAAATGTAGTAGAGATACAGGGTTGATTGTTGACAGTATTGTATTAGACATTTTATTTGAAGGTGAAAGTCAGTCCAATTTTGCAGGTATTCAGTATTGGAATCAAAGTGGTTTAATTGGTGATATTACAAATGAATTAACTACAACAACTAACACATTCAATTATCTAAAAAGTCTAGCACAAAAAGTAATCGTCAACGATACTTCAGGTATTAGATACCAGAGCACAATTAGCCAAGTGGTATTAACTAGTGGCGGTACTGCCAGCGAACAAACAAAAATTAATACAGAGTATAATTTAATTGTTACTATTTTAAACAGTGGAACAACAGGTGTATCAGATCTGATTGTTCCGAATGGTATTAGTGCAAGTAGTTCTACTAGCATTGTCAATGCATATAATCTTTTGGCTCAAAATAGAGGTTATATGATTGCAGAGGCTATTGCATTTGTTGAATCTACAAAGAGTCCGGGATTTGTCTATAGTCAAACAAAGTGCGCAAGAGACGTTGGTTATATTTTAGACAGTGTGGCTTTTGATTTGTTATACGGTGGAAATAAACAAGCAATTCAAAGTGGTGTTTACTATTATAGTTACAATGCTAGTTCAACTGCTATCCCTGGAGAAATTGCTCAGACTGTTGCTGCCTACAACTACATGAAAGAATTGTTTTCTAATGTAGTTAGAGGAATTCCTATTACTACTTCTACATTATATCAAAGTACAATTACACAAGTAGTTTCATTCCCTGCGGGTAGTTATGTAGAATCTAGTAAAGCAGAAGAACTAATTGATAATATCATTAATATTATCAAGAACGGCCCAAATAATGTAGTAAAAGAGCCTATTAGTTTAGTAAGATCTGAAAATGAAGCAACTATAGCCGGTGCTGCCCTTCTAAATAGTAATAGAAACTTTATTAGAGCAGAAGTAGTCGCTTATGTTAACACGTTGAAAGCTTTTATCTACGATGAAGAAACATGCCGTAGAGATATTGGATATATTTTAGATAGTGTGGCATTTGACTTATTAACTGGCGGTAATAAACAGAGTATTAAGAGCGGTGTTTATTATTTTGGATATACCACAACTGCAACAGAAGTTCCAAATGAAATCCCTCAAGTAGTTGCTGCATACAAATATATCAAATCAATCGTAAGTGATGTTGTCAGAGCCAAACCAATTTTAACCAAGTATCAAACAACGATTACTCAGGTAACAAATTTAACTTCTGCAACAAACTACGAAGCAGACACATTAAAAGAAAAAATAGATTTAATAACAGAAATTATTCGTGTTGGTCCTACTGATTATCAAGAACCTGGTAGAAGAATTCCTATTAATCTAACAAAAAATACCAGCACTAATGTTGCCAATGCTCATGCCTTATTATTGGCAAACAAAGAGTTTATTAAGGCTGAGGTAATATCTTACATCAATTCTACAACAAACAGATTCTCGTATAATAGAGAAAAATGTAGAAGAGATGTTGGAATTATTTTAGAAAATATAAGTTATGATGCAGCATTCGGTGGAAATGAAAAATCTGTTCAAGCAGGGTTAGCCTATTATGACGGTGTAGTAAGTTTAATTGCAGGGCAAGAAGTTCAAACTATTGCTGCTATTGATTATATTAATTCACTAGCACAAAAAGTTATTATTAACACATCCTGTACTAATATTATAGGTTCAACTTCTACTTATAAACAAATTGTTAATACAGCATTGACAGGTGGTAGTATTGCCAGTGATAGTATTAATAATCTTGTAGATATTATTACAACAATTATAGATAATGGTCCAAGTGCGGCGCCAGACATTTATACCAGTCCTGGACCAGATGCTGCATTTATTGCTGCTGAAACATTAATTCAAGCAAATCGTAAATTTATACAAGAAGATACAATTAATTGGATTAATAATACTGTACAACAATTTCCTTACAGCGAAATTAAATGCCGCAGAGATACAGGATTAATTTTAGATGCCATCGCTCAAGACTTAAAATATCCTACTGTAGGACGCAGCCAATCAACGTTTGCAGGCTTACAATATTGGAATCAAGGTGCTTATGTAGGTCAAATACAAATTCAATTAGGACCTACATTAGATGCTATTACTTATTTGAGAGACTTGTCTGTTAAAATTGTTCAAAACATAACACCGGCTGATGATTTAATAAGCCGATATCAAAATGTTATTGCTCAAAATACCACAACATATGAATCAGCAACAACAAATGAGACTGATATTATCACAGCAAGATTTAACGAAATTATAGATATTGTTAATGGAAACAATTTAGGCTGGACTGACAAGTTTATTTCAAATGGTTATCCAAGCGGTATTACAAGTATTCAAAACGCTTATGCTAACCTAATAGCAAATAAAGCATACTTGGCAGCAGAAGTCAATGCCTACGTTACAGCAACTAATTTTGGTTTTGTTTATGATGCAGTAAAATGTGCTAGAGATGTAGGTTACATGGTAGATGCAGTTGCATTTGACATGCTTCACGGCGGAAATAGACAAAGTATTCAGAATGGACTTTATTATTACGGATTCAGTACAACTGCTACTAATATTCCTAACGAAATTAGTCAAACAGTTGCAGCATTCAATACACTGTCAAATCTTGTAAGTCAAGTAATTAGGGGAATTCCTGTAACACCAAGACAGACCCTAGTCAGTCAAGTCTTTACTAATACAACAGCAACAGTATGGGAAGCAACTGCTATATCTGTAAATGTTTCTACAATTACAAATATTATAACTAACGGACCATCTGTAGCAGCAGCACCGAGTGGAATAGCATTAACTGCTACCTCAACTGCTACAGTTTTAAATGCCTACGATTTAATAGTTCTTAACAAAGAATTTATTGTAGAAGAAGTTATAGCATTTATTGATCAAACTTACAATCCTACTAGTTTTAACTATAATGAGGCAAAATGTTATAGAGATATTGGTTTAATTCTAGATGCAGTTAGCCAAGATATTATATTGGGCGGAAACAATAAGAGTATTGAAGCAGGTAAGGCATATTGGGGTGCAAATTACAATTACATTGCCGGGCAAGAAACCACAACAACCTATGCAATTAATTACGCTAGAGATTTAGCACTGCAAGTGATTGCTAATAGAGAGATAACTCCGCAGTATCAAACCGATACCCGACAAGTAATCAACACCTTCTTCCAGTACGGTGGTGATTACATGCCTCAAGAAGCAGTAAAACGTAACTTTAGAATTATCACAGATATTATTGTCAATGGAGTAGATGCTGCTCCCCCAGTATTTGCAGGCGGAGGATTGTTTAGTCTAACAGGACTGAACGGTGCAGATGTTTTACCTGCTGCGGAAGTGGTTTCAGTTCAGTCATTAGGTAGTGGAACATTTAAAGTTGGCTTAGATCAACCTACTATTGGATTCGGTACAAATGCAACATTATATTTTGGTTTAACAGATCCTAGACCATTTACTGATTCAGATGTAGACACATTAAGCATTCAATACACAGGAACTGCCACAACATGGAATCAAAGAAAACTTGATCCAATTGGTGCAATGGGAGGAAGCCTTGTAGATGGCGGTGTAATCAGCGATAGAAGTCCAATTCAATCTTTTGTTTACGATGCCTTTACTCAGTTGAACCAAGGTGGCATCGGTATGAGAATAACTAGAAATGGTTATGCACAGTTAGTATCTGTGTTTACAATTTTCTGTTCTGTTGGTGTACAAGTTGATAACGGTGGTATTGCTAGTATTACGAACTCTAACTGTAACTTTGGTGATGTTTCATTGTTAGCAAAGGGATATGGTAGAAGAGATTTCAGCGGAACAGTCTTTAATCCAACATTTAGAGCATATCCATTCAGCCCAACAGGTGTAACAGGTAGCAACGAATTAGATCAATACTATCCAAACGGCTATTGGCCAAATGCAGGTAAGGTGGAAATATTTTGTCCTGATATTTTAAATCGACCACATATTTCTCTTGTTATGGAAGTCGAACCCCCGGACGGTCACTTAAATGAACAAAATTTCCCAGGATTTTTAAATTCTCAACCTAGTACGTCTACATTGGTTACTGCTACAATAACATTAGTGAATATTGATACCACAGATATTGCTATTGGTAATACTTTATACATTAGAGATCAATTCGGTCGTCAATACGACGACAACGGTATATATTATGCTGATACAGGAACTGTTGTAACAGATTTAGGCTATAACAGTATTATATTGAATAAAGCGTTAACAAGCGGCGGTGGAGATCCTACAAATTCAAACTACTTTACACTTTATTTCTGTGGTAATGCTTATTATACTGTATTATCTAGTACAGTAGCAAATACACCGTACTATCCAAATCAAAATATTTTAGATCCGGTTCCTATCGGTGTAGAACCATTGCTTTATGAAAATCCAACAGTATCACAAGTTGTATATCATGCAAAAGCTATTGAATATCTGCAAAGCATAACCAGTAAAGTTGTTTCAAATACAGCATTTACCGCTACAAATACAGTTACAGATCAAATAATACTTCCCTTGGTAACAGGCGGAGTACAATCTCAGGCATTTATTGATTTGAGATTTGGTATTATTAGAAGTATTTTAACTGCGACAAATATTACCGCAGCACAATCAGTTGTTCCTTCCGGTGTAATTAGTAAAACTGGAACAGTTGTACCAGGAGCAGGTAGTGCTGTAACACTAATTGAAGCAAATTATGATTTCTTCGCTGATGAAGTTTCTAACTATGTCTTTACTGATTCTTTCTTCTCTCCGTTAATTTCAGGTTTAACAATAGATGAAAAAGACTATATTGAAACAAAGTGCAAGAGAGATATCAAACTTATCATGCGTCAAATTGTGTACGATTTACAATCAGGTGGAACATATAATAGCGTTCAATCTGGTTTAAGTTATTGGGGTAGGTCAGGAACACATCATATTGTTGAACTTGGAGAAGCGGTTACTAGAACTGATCTATTCCCAGACGGTTCTATCGTGAACTTCTATCAAAGAAGCTATATAAGTGCAAGTGGTTACTTATTTGAATATGTTGGTGCTGGAACTAATTACGGTGCATTACCGCAGGTAGGTCGTGCTGATCCTGTTCAAGGAAAAGAAACTGTTCAATTAGATGGTGGCAAGGTGTTCTTTACAAGCACTGACCAAAACGGAGATTTTAGAATAGGAAAAGGATTAGTCATAAGTCAAGCGACTGGTGTATTAAGTGGAAGAACATTTGTTCAATCATTATATGCAAATATGACACCATTCATACTAGCGATTGAAGGCTAAAAGGAATAAAAATGGCACAATTACCATTAAATAAATTTTTAACAAAAACATTTGTTTTAACAACATCGAGTAATTATTATAGTTACAGTGGTGGTACAACAACTACAGTTTATACAGCACCGATTGGCGTTACTGCAATTATATTGATGGCACAGTTATCAAACTTAACATCGTCTTCAACAGAATTGGTAAGTTTCATTCACCATAGAAATAGACCAGTTTTGGCAGATGCTCAAGGAAACGGCGCTCAGGCAGCAAACATTGATAGTTTTCTTGTAAAAGATTTTTCTATACCTCCAAGCGATGCTGCACAAGTCTTATCAGGAAAATTAATTATAGAAAGTTTAGACAGTATTCGTGCTTTTGCTAACCATACTGGAACAGTGCAATTGGTGCTTAGTGTATTAGAAACTGCAAATTCATAATAGAGAAATAGAATGGCAAGACTACTTAGCGGATCAACACTTAGACGAGGTACTAGCGGGGAGTTTATTGACCTTCCTGGAGCACAGCCACAACTGCCGCCAACAGAAACAACGGCTACTGGTTTTACTGTAGCTACAGATAGTCAATTAAGAACTACATATAGATCAAGTCTCGGATTCGTACAGATTTATACTTCAACGTTATATAGTCTTCTTCCTGAAGGAACTATTCGTATTCTTGCCACAGGTACTTCTTACCTATCAACATCAACTGCATCCGGTAGCGTGGTCATAACAGGCGGTATCGGTGTTGGCGGTAACATGTATATTGCTAAGGATATAGTTGTAAATGGATTAACGATCGGTAAAGGTTTTGAAGGTACAAATAATTTAGTGTTTAGGGGAACAGCATCAACAAGCACTGGATTTGAAACAGGTCAAAACAGCATAGCCATTGGATATGATACATTAACTGGTTTAATTTACACAAATAAAGTTATTGCGATTGGCAAAAATGCTCTAAAAACTGGTACTAACATTAGTAATACCATTGCCATAGGAGATAGCGCACTGGCAGAAATGGGTACAAAAAACAATCCCATTCTTGCAACTATAACAAATGTTACTAGAGTAAGTAGCAGTACAATTTCAGCGGCAACAAATGCAAGTCCTATAGTAATCACAGCAAATAATCACCAATTAACTACCGGCAGTCAAATTTTAATTACCGGTGTTACTGGACTTAGCACAGCCACAACATCTACAAGTGTTTTAAACAATACCAAATATTGGGTTAATGTATTAACTACAAATACGCTTGCCCTATATCTAAATAAAAGCCTTACAAGTCCGTCTAACGGTATAACTGCTACAGTAGGAACAGTGGTATATTCATTAAATTCTTACACAAGCGGCGGAGTTATTACAAGTCCTGCATTGGTAACATCCCCTTCGCATAATTTAGGAACCGGTACGGCAATTTACATTGACGGAGTTGTAGGTACTACCCAATTAAATCAAAATGTTTTTTACATTGATAGAATTGACGGTAATACTATTTCACTGTTTAATAATTCTACATTATTAATTCCAACAAATGCTTCAAATTATGGAAGTTATGTTTCAAGTGGAACAATCTTTAGATATGTTACAAATGATGACAACATTGCTATAGGAAATAATTCTGCATCGAAGTTAATTAATGGATCGGATAATTTCTTTTTTGGTAATAACATCGCTGTAAATTTAACCACTGGTTCAAATAATACAATTATTGGACACAATCAATTTAATAATTTAACCAGCGCAAGTGGCATCATTGCAATAGGGGCTGATAATTTAGTAGATTTACGAGATAATCAAATTAACATAGGTAGCCTATTATACTACGATGGTGCCGGCAATACAGATATCAATGGCGATGTAAGACTGGGATTAGGAACAGATTCTACCGGGACAAATTCTGGTGCTCTTGTTGTAGTAGGGGGCATGAGTGTATTAGGAAAAATTTATAATTACAACGGCGGACAGCCTGAAGAAGATTACGAACTTTATACTCCGACCACTACAGTAAATACTGGTACAGCCCCATTGAACCCAAGAATAGGAGATATTTGGATAAACAGCCAAACAAATGCATACTTGCAATATATTAAAGACGGAACTAGTTCTTTTTGGTTACAGACTATTCAATTGTAAATGAGATAAAATATGGCAATTTTTAATTTTCCAACAAGTCCTACAATTGGACAAACACATGTAATAGGAACAACAACTTATGTATGGAACGGTTCTGCCTGGGTAATACAATCTAAAGTTTCTTCATTTAATAGTACCACTGTACAATCATTAACAATTTCTACAACTACTAATGCTATAAGTGTAACAACAGGTGGCGCTTTAACTGTTGCAGGCGGCGCTGCTATTGCTGGAAATTTATATGTAGGGGGAACTATTGTTAATACAGGGGGGCAAATTAACCTTTCTACAGGAACTTTCTCAAGAATATCTATCACAGGAACTACTCAATCGAACAGTACTACAACTGGGGCCTTGACCGTTGTAGGAGGACTAGGAATAGGAGGCAATTTATATATTGGAGGTACACTTTTTTCTCAAGGAGCACCAGTTTTAACCACAGCCAGTTTTAATAATACACCAGCAGACGGAACTGATATTGATATTGTAGACGTGGGTGGCGGAGTTTTAGAATTTAATAATATTTCAACTCTACAATCTGTCACAACAAGAGGATCTACAACGAACAGGCAGTTATCAATAACAAATAACACAGTTTCTACATCAACTAATTCCGGTGCTTTGATTGTATCTGGTGGAATAGGATCTAATGATAATGTAAGCGCATTAGGATTTAACTTAAAATATGGAAAAGTGTCTTCTTCTGTAGTTACTGTTAGTACAACAAGTGCTACAATTATAGATTCTTATTATTTTAGTCAACACAGATCCGCAAAATATATTATTCAAATCTCTGAAGGTAATTCTAGCACTCACAGATGTCAAACCAGTGAGTTACTAACAGTAGCCTATAATACAGGAACTGCCACTGTTGTAGAGTATGCAACAGCATTTTCGACTATAGATCTAGGAAGTTTTGATGCCATAATGACAAATATTGGCACTGATACTACAGTTAATTTATATTATATTCCAATAGATAGTATTTCAAAAACAATCAATATAATTAAAACATTGGTTAATAAGTAATTATAGATTTTCTCATTTGCGTGTGAGTTAAAATCCACATAAATAGTTTGTATTCATAAATCTAACTATCTATGGCAAAAAAATCATTTTTTAACTTCATATTAAATACCTACATAAATAAAGGTGCCATAAAGGACTAATATGGCAATTTTACCCGCAACAGGTGCAGAACTATCTTTTGGTAAAGTACACCAAGCCTTCACTAATGTGGTAAGGGGTTCTGCAGGAGATGCACCTGCTGGGGGGCAAAACATAAAATTGAGTGCGGTCCTTGGTGCAAATGCTGCTTACGGAATTAATCAGTCTGCTGGTACACAAATTAAATTCTCGGCAACATTTGGTGGCAAAGTTACACCTTTCCCTTATCCATAATATGAAATTAGAAGATATAGACAAAATACTTACAAAAACAGATACAAGTCCTAGCAAATGGGAATTTGATAATATCATATACTGGGATAGAACATCTAATCCTAAAACTCTAGTATCTTTTTTAACAAGAATTCAAACTCTACACGATAAAAAAGGCAAAACTGTTTCTGAAGAAAAAGAGTTGTCAAAATTACTAGAATTGTTAGATGAAACTGATTATGATGATTGTATGAGTATTTCTTTTACCACAGATGATGAACAAAAAGATAGTTATCTTGAAAATCTTGCAAGAACAAACGCCATACAAATTTTAACTTTGGGTAGAATCGATTTTAATAATATGGAAACTGCTTGCAAATTAAGTCCTAATGATTTTATATTATGTGCTAAACGTACTCAAGACCTAATTAATTCTATTCAAGGATTGGTTATTAAGGGAGAAACTTTAAGTAGTGATGTGGCAGGCGCATGAAAAAGAAAACATCTGTATTTTCATCAAATTCTTGGTCAGTTAAAAAAGGTAAACTAGCAGTTTGTATTCCAACAAGAGACACGCTACACTCTGCTCATGCTTTGTGTTTGGCTGAAATGGTAAAACTAAACACACAAAACGAGATAGATACTCAGGTGTTTATGGATGCAAGCACTATTTTGCTAACTCAAAGAGAACGATTAGCGACTGAAGCCGTTAATTTAGGATCTGAATATATTCTATGGTTAGATAGCGACATTACCTTTCCTGCAAGCACAGCAATGAGATTGATGTCTCATAATGAACCTGTAGTTGCATGTAATTATATCAGAAGACAATTGCCTGCTAAAGGAGTTGCCTATGAAATAATTGGCGATTGGCAAAATCCCTTACCATTCGATGTCTATGATGATCTTGTTGAAGTGCAGGGTGTAGGTATGGGATGTATGCTGATAAAAACAGAAATCTTTACAGAAATACCTAAACCATGGTTCGAATTTGGGTGGAGTGCTCAAAGCAATGACCATTTAGGTGAAGATATGTTGTTATGTCAAAAAATAGCAGCAGCAGGATATAATGTTAAAATTGACACACTGCTGAGTCAAGAGCTGAGACATTTAGGAACCTGGGCTTTCGGTCCAGATTTATTATAATAATTCTAATAAGATTTCTAATTTAGCTTTTATAATTTTATTGTTAAAACTTTGACTAATGCGCTGATGTAACGGCTTAGGCCATGCCTTATAATTACACCATGCGTATGCCGTGTGTTCTGAATTAAGGATAGGAATAAATTCATTTTCAACTATTATTACATAGGTATTATATTGAAATTTTTGGTCGCTACTAACAAAAAATTCTAAAGGAATTATTTTTTGAATGTTAGGAATATTTCCTAATTCTTCTTCTATTTCTCTCTTTAATATATCTAACGAAGTGTGATCATCGGGTTCTTTTTTACCACCTACAAAACCCCATGTTCCTGCTGTTCTTCCGTTATTTCTTAATAATAATAAAAATTTTTTTGTTTTAGCAGATAAAATTAATCCGCCACTGCAAGTAATATTGTTTATAGAATTAACCGCCATAACTGCCTATCATATATACCATCATAACTTTTTACCCAGTCGCCTTGGCTGAATTGATACTGAATTCCTGTGTATGCATTTGTTGTATACACAACTGTATTTCCTGCATTTTCGGAATCAAACACCACACTCCAACTAGAACCATTCCAACTTATAATATCGTTAGGGTTGGCTTGAAAATCACTACCATCTGAATTTTTCCATCCCGATGGACCTTGATACCCTATTCCTCCAAATTGATCGTTATTATTGATACCTTCTAATATTAAAAATCTTGTTCCTACTGATAAAGAACTCGGATTATATGTTAGCGGATTTACAATAGCATCTACTGTACCTCTACCAGATATAATAGTGTTCGACGGAATTGTGTCAGGGTCAATGTTTAATATCATTTCATTATCATTGTTTGGATTTAAACTAATTGTAGCAACTATTTCAGATCCGGTTTCTTGCGTAAATCTTAGTTGACTAAGCCCTGCCCTAAATTTTCCTGGGTATAAATCTAAAAGTTTTAACCATGACGTTGAGTTTCTTGGATCTTCAAGATCAATATCGTCACCTAGAGCAGTAAGATTTATAATTCTTGCTAGTCCGTTCATTACCAGTAGACTGAAATCCCCAGAAGTTATTACAACTTCTTCATCGGGACTTATTTGATCAAATATACCACTGGCACCATCAATGTTATATGATGTTTTAATTGCTCCTTCTGCATTAGTTGCAAATACATTGCTTATAATCTTTGTTATAATTCCTAATTTTCTTACCTTAGCAGGCGGAGTTATCCAGACTGGTGCTGAAAAATTTAGAGTTAAAACATCTATATCTTCGTTTACACCTTGAGGAACGCTTCTACTAGTCCATGTTTGTGTTTCTAAAGTAACAGAGCTCAAACTTGTCCAATCAATATAGTTATCAGTTGTTTGTATTTCGAAACTAGGATTAAAAAATACTATGATCTGTTCCCATATTTGAAGTTTTTGATCCATACTCGTAGTCCATATGTCTGTGGATAACGTAATTGTCCACGGACTTGGCATGATCCTTTCAACAGTATAATTTAATCCTTGATTATTAAGATAAGAATTAGTTGCTGTGTTAAATTCTCTTTCACGAATTTGTATTTTACTTACAAATGTAGGATCTTGCAACCTGGCTCTATCATACTGTAGATCTTTTATGTAACAGGCAATAAAGGGTGCAGAAGGAACACTGTTTTCACTATTTTTTCTTAGTATTTGAGCAACTTGTCTACTCATATCCCCATATCTAACAGGAATAGTAACTAAATTACCTTTTGCATCCTTATATGCAAAATTGCTAAAAATATTAATAAATTGAGCCAAATACTTTCTTACCTGACCATCATAAAAATAATCCATTATACGTCTGCCCTAGGTTTTAGTGCTTTACTTAAAGCCTGCTTTTCTTTAACAACTTCGCCAGCGATAGTTGATGTGTTTTCATTGTTAACAAAACTGGCCTTGAGTTTTTGTCTAATTAATGCTGGATTGTTTGTTTGAGTTTCACCTAACATACTTGTGGTCATTCTAACATTATCTTCAAATTTTATCCAGTGTGTACCATTGTACCTGTACATTCTATTAGGTAGATAATCAGTTCTTAAGAAAAATTCTCCTTCAACAGGATTGGAAGGAAAGGTTATTCCAAAATTATATGGTGAACCGTTAGGAGGAATTCCATCACCGGTTAAATAACCTACATAATAATTTTTTGAAGGTGTACTTAGAACAGCAGAAGCGTCAAATGAGTCTTCTGTAATATTAACAGTTTCACTAGCATCTTTCACATCAACTAGTCCTGTTACGGCATCAGTAGGAATTACATAAAGATGTTTAGTTTCATATCCACTCTTAGGCACATCTTCTTCTGCTTGTAAAATAACTTGATTATTAATATCTATAGATTTTTGATATTCTGATAATAAATCTCTTAGAGTTGACCCATCTTCTGCTCCAGAATCTTTATCAAAAATCTCTTTAAATTCTTGTCTATCAACAAGAGGCTGACATTTTGCCCTTATTAAATGTGGGTACCATGTTTGACTATATCCTGTAGCAGGACGAGTAACTTCTGAAACTACATAAAATCTTTTAAGAGCAACAAGGCTATCATCTAATGCATATTCATCTTTTTGATGAGGTAATTCTAAAACATCCCCTGGCATTATTTTTCTACCTAAGGCATCAAAACTTGACCTTAAATGAAATGTAACCATTATGTTATCATTTTGAAGAAATAGACCAAATTGGCTTAAATTAAAATCAATATCCTGTAAGGTATAAATTCCTCTAATTACATAAACATCTTCGCTATAATGCCTATCTCTATTTTCTAAAAATAATAAATCTTGAATGCCTAATTCTGGAATTTCGTTAGTCTGATTAGGTTGAGTAGGTGAACTTTCGCCTTCAACGGGATTTACCGGTCCGAGGTATTTGTGTATGTAGACATCGGTTCCTCCAATTTGAAATTGCTCGTTAATTGCACGATCTAAAAATCTAAAATCATTACCTTTTTCTGGACGATAGAGTGATAAGCGTGGCATAGTCTTATATTTATAGCATAAATATCCATATGAATGAGAACGATCTAGAACGACAAAAGGTAGTAGAATATTGCAAAATCATGCTCGGCGACGGCATGATTGATGTTGAATTGAATACAGAGAATTATAATATTGCTATTGATCGTGCGTTAGGTAAATTTAGACAGCGCAGTAGTAACGCTGTAGAAGAAAGTTATGCCTTTTTAATGGTAGAAGTTGATAGGAATGAATATTTTCTTCCTAATGAAGTTATGGATGTTCGTCAAATATTTAGAAGAAGTATAGGAAGTAGATCAGGCGGCGGACAGGGCGGAACATTGTTTGAACCATTTAATCTCGCTTATTCTAATACATACTTGTTAACAGCAACTAACATGGGTGGATTAGCAACCTATTATGCTTTCGCAAGTTATCAAAAACAAGTTGGAAAAATGTTCGGTAGTGAAATTAATTTCCTCTATAACAGAACAAATAAAAAACTCACGCTGATGCAACGTCCGAGAAGCGAAGAAGAAGTGTTAATTTGGATTTATAATAAGCGCCCCGATTTCAATCTGTTACAAGATAATTTTGCCAGTCAATGGTTAAGAGATTACACCTTGGCAACTTGTAAAATCATGCTGGGAGAAGCAAGAGAAAAATTTGCTCAGATAGCCAGTCCTCAGGGAGGAACTAGTCTAAATGGAACAGCATTAAAGTCAGAAGGAAAAGCAGAAATTGAAGTCCTTGAACAAGATCTTATCAATTATAAGGATGGTGGGACACCTCTTACATTTGTAATTGGCTAAAAAACCTTTGACTTAACGATAAAAATCATATAAATTTACAGATCCCGAGGAGTTTCTATGATTATAGGATTTGTTGGTTTTATAGGTTCAGGCAAAGATACAGCCGCAGATTATCTGGTAAATTTTCATGGTTTTAGACGTGACAGTTTTGCCAATTCCTTAAAAGACGCTATCAGTAATGTTTTTGGATGGGATAGAACATTAATGGAAGGTCGCACTAAAGAAAGCAGGGAGTGGAGGGAAAAGGTAGACCCATGGTGGGCAGATAGATTGAATATTCCTCATTTAACTCCTCGGTGGGTTATGCAATATTGGGGTACAGAAGTTTGTCGTCAAGGTTTTCATGACGATATTTGGATTGCCAGTGTTGAAAATCGTATGCGTAAAACTAAAGATAACATTGTCATTAGTGATGTAAGATTTCCGAATGAAATTACTGCTATTCATAGGGCGGGAGGAAAAGTCATAAGAGTTAAAAGAGGAGTCGATCCTGAATGGTATCAGGACGCTGTAAATGTGAACGCCGGACCAACAAATATGAGTTGGGCTATTAGTAAGAGTAAAATAGAAGAATTAAAAATTCATGCTAGTGAAACAAGTTGGGTAGGATTTAACATTGATTCTACAATAGAAAACAATGGATCAATTGACGATTTATTTAGGCAACTAGAACAGCTAGTTAAAAATCAGGAACAAGATCTCCTCGTCTCCATTTAATTTCTTCCTTGCCAATTATCCTTTGACAATTAGCACATAAAGTTTTTAAATTACCATGCCTACAATTGAGTAAATCACCATCGGCATGGAATACATTGAACTGCTCTTGATGTTTTGATGTAAATCCGCATCTATCACAGGTAGTTCTCTTTTTATATCCGCTCTTTTCCCAAGGAAAAAAACTTTTTATTCTTTTTTTTGAACAATGGTCGCAGGTTGATCTATAGTAAGTAATATTGTTTTTATAATAATTAATTGCCACTTGTCTTTGGCCACATTTTTTACAAACTTTCCTCATTTGGCGCCCTTTTTACTTCCCTTTTCTAATATTTAACCCCAAAAAAATTAAGACAAACCGCTAAATACATCAAAGTATTCCATTGAGGAGATTTGATAATGGCGACATTAACTTCACCAGGTGTAGCAGTTACAGTTGTAGACGAAAGTTTCTACACACCTGCGGCTTCGGGCACTACCCCGTTAATTATTATTGCTTCGGCAGAAGATAAAGACAATCCTAGCGGCACAACTGCGGCTGGTACTATGGCTGCAAATGCAGGAAAGGTATATCTTGTAACAAGCCAACGTGATCTTACTGATACCTTTGGGACACCATTATTTTATACTGATTCAAGCGGAAATCCTCAACATGGAAACGAATTAAATGAATATGGATTGCAAGCGGCCTACAGTAGCCTAGGTGTTAGTTCTAGAGCGTATGTTGTTAGGGCTGATATTGATTTAAATCAATTGTTACCTCAGTCTACTGCTCCTACAGGAGATCCTGTTGCAGGAACTTATTGGGTAGATACAGCAGCATCATCTTTTGGTATCAAAGAATGGAGTAGTGTTACAAGAAAGTTTACATCAGTTACACCTATTGTTTTAGATGACAATACTGCTACGAATATTTTAGTGAACGGAGCACCGGCACCTTCTTTTGGTAAACCCGGCGATTATGCAATGGTGGTTTCATCTTCTAATGCAAATCAACTTTTTTATAGAACTTCAAATAACAGTTGGATACAGGTAGTAAATGACCCATTAAAACGTCTACAGATTAGCCCACACTATAATTATCCTATCTATGATGCTAGTACAGCGACCGGAAGTGTTTGGGTTACTACTACACCTATTACTAACGGATCAAATTGGGTTATCAAATATTATAATGGAACTACAAAAACCTGGGATATTGTTGATGCTCCTTTATATTCTTCTCGTGAAAGCGCAACTTACAACGAAGATTCAACAGACGGTGGATTGAATATTCCTGCAGGATCTTTATATGTTGATTATAGCGTGCCAAATTCTAGTGATCCGATCAATGCAAATTTTGAAATAAGAAGAAGAACTGCTAAAGGTGTTACCGTGCTAACCGCTGATGCTGCAACGGCCTATGCAACAAATGGCACAACTTACACATTTAACATGGCAGAAACGGATGCAGGAACAGAATCATTTGGTAATTTATATCCAATAATAATGACTGCCACAAATACAACTACGTATTTGGGACAGTTACTTGTTGGTGCAGTATTAGCACAGCCAAGTTTAACTAATGTAGAAGCACTATGGAATTTTGATACCAATGTATTAACCCTGTCTCATAGACAAGGTGGTGAAATTAAAATTACAAGTTTAAATACCGCTACAAGAACTTTGCTCAAATGGACACCGTGGTCGATTTCTAATCAAACTGGAAATTCTAATTTCTTTGTAGAAGATACTTCTACATATGTGGTTAGTAATTGGAAGCCATTGGTATATGAAGCAAAAACTACTGCACCTTATACTGATGCAGCCGACGGTGCATTATGGTATAATAACGTCATTGATGAAGTTGATATCCTAGTAAATTCCGGAACTGTATGGGTTGGTTATCTTAACTTTTATCCATCAGCAGATCCAGCAGGTCCGATTATTCAGGCAACTGAACCTGTAAACGGTGATAGAAGCGATGGCGGTAATTTAGTTACAGGCGATATTTGGATTGATACAAGCGATTTAGAATTATATGGTACAAATATATACGTTTACGATTCTACAATCACAACTGGTAGCAAATGGGTATTACAGGATACTACCGACCAAACAAGTCCAACTGGATGGGTATTTGCAGATGCTCGTTGGGGAGCAAGCGGTGCTGCAACTGATGCAGCAAGTATTTCTACATTAAGATCTTCTAACTATGTAGACCCTGATGCACCTGATCCTTCTCTGTATCCTAGAGGTATAAGATTGTGGAATACAAGAAGGTCTGGTTATAATGTTAAGAAATTTGTTACAGATTACATAAATTTATCTGCAACAAATGATGTCTATAACGGCGAATCTATGTCAGGGTATAATGCAGACCGTTGGGTTAGTCAATATCCAACTGACGAAAATGGTGCAGGTGTTTTTGGAAGAAAATCTCAAAGACAAATTGTTGTGAAAGAAATGAAATCTCTTGTAGATACTAGTTTAACATTAAGAGATACAGATTCATTAAATTTCAATCTTATTGTTGCACCAGGCTACACAGAATTAATTTCTAACATGGTAGCACTTAATGTTGATAGAGGTTTAACAGCATTTGTTATAGGTGATACTCCATTTAGATTATTACCAACTGCATCAAGTTTGTCTAACTACGGATTAAATGCTAATGGAGCACTTGATAACGGCGATAATGGCGCAGTGACTTATAATGAATATATGGCCATGTATTACCCAAGTGGTTATACTACAGATAATTCTGGTAACAGAATAGTTGTTCCTCCTAGCCATATGATGTTGAGAACTTATCTCAACAGCGATGCTAAAAGTTATCTCTGGTTTGCCCCTGCAGGTACAAGAAGAGGTGTAATTGATAATGCTACAAGCATTGGATACATCGATTCAGAGGGTGAGTTTAAATCTCAAACTATTCCACAAAGTTTAAGAGATGTAATGTTAGATCCAAATACTAAAGTTTCGATCAACCCAATTACAAATCTAACCGGTGTTGGAATTACAGCATTTGGTCAAAAAACAAGAGCATCAAATGCTAGCGCATTAGATAGAGTTAACGTATCAAGATTGATTGCTTATCTAAGACGCCAACTTGATATTTTATCAAGACCTTTCTTATTTGAACCTAACGATGCACAAACTCGCAGAGAAATTAAAGCATCGGTTGAGAGTTTAATGTTAGAACTGGTAGGTCAACGTGCGTTATACGATTTTATTGTAGTTTGTGACGAAACTAATAACACACCTGCTAGAATCGATCGTAATGAGTTATACGTAGATATAGCAGTCGAACCAGTTAAGGCTGTTGAATTTATCTATATTCCTTTGAGAATTAAAAACAGAGGTGATATTGAGGCTGGACTATAAGAGTTAATAAAAGGAGCATTTAAATGCCTATTGCAAGTTTAAGAAATTTCACAGTTCCTATTGCGGGAGCGCAGGCAAGCACAACTCAAGGTTTGCTAATGCCAAAATTGAAGTACCGCTTCCGTGTTACCATGGACGGTTTTGGGGTAGCAGGTGCTCCTACCACTGAATTAACTAAACAAGTTATGAACGTTACAAGACCTGATGTTTCTTTTGAAACTATTAATCTACCGATTTATAACAGCACTGTTAAAATTTTAGGAAAACATACCTGGGCAGATGCAAAGGTAACTCTTCGTGATGATGCAAGCGGAATTGTAAGTAGAAAAGTTGGAGAACAATTGCAGAAGCAATTTGACTTTTTTGAGCAATCAAGTGCCCAAAGCGCCATTGATTATAAATTTAGAATGCGTGTTGAGGTTCTAGACGGTGGTAACGGAGGATTTGAACCTGTGACTTTAGAAAGTTTTGAATTTCTAGGGTGCTATGTTAAACAGGCAACCTATGCTCAAGGTGACTACTCGAGCAATGAAATTATGGATATTGCATTAACTATAACTTACGATAATGCAATTCAACTAGAAGCACCAGGGGGAGCAGCAAGCGGCGTTGGTGTAAATGTCGGAAGAGTTGTACGTCCGGGCAATGCCCAAGGTTTAGCATCAGGAGGTTAAGTAATATTAACTTTCTAAAAAAGCCCGAAATTCGGGCTTTTTTATTGTCATAAATATTGATATGAGTTTAACAAATAATTATATTTCATCAAACGGACAAGCAACTGACCTAATAGACGGTAGCAATCAGTCAGGTGTAGTCAGTCTACGTGATTATAAACATGCATCTAATTTGTATGTTAACGATAACCAAATTAGATCTCCTAAACTTGGTTTTTTATATTACGTTAAATTTATAATAAATCGAGATGCACAAGTATCAGAAGTTGATTCTAATGTAGGAGTTTTTGTAAAGAAAATCGATCTTCCTAAATTTCAATTAAAAACTGAAACATTAAATCAATATAACAGAAAAACACAAGTGCATACAGGACTCTCTTACAATCCTGTAACTATCGATTTCCATGATGACACGATTGGTATTACTAATAGTCTATGGGTAAATTATTATAAAAATCTAATTGCAGACGGCAATTATGACACAGAAACTACTAACTCACCTAGACAATTTGGAGATACAAAGTTTGGTATAAAAGATTATGAATACGGAATTTACAATAGAGGTGTTGGACAAAACTTTTTTGATAGAATTGACATCTATGTACTAAACCCGTCTAAAGATCATACACTCATTTCGTTAATTAATCCAAAAATTACAGATTGGAAACACGATTCTTTAAATCAATCTGAAGGTGGAAAAATTCTACAGAATAGTATGACAGTTGTTTATGAGAATGTTTTATATTATAAAGGATCTTCTAACAGAAAGATTGAAGGATTTGTTAATCAATTCTACGATACATCTCCTAGTCCATTTGCGTTATCAAATCCAGAAAGTACACCTGTAACCGAAACAAACACAGATCCTAGACCAGAAAATGCTGTAATTTATGAAAGAGCACAGGCACCGTTGAAAACAGGAAATCCTTTATTTGATAAACAAGGTGCTGCACGAAATTATAGTATTCCTGGAAAACAAATAACTAATCTGTTTGATAGACCCGGTAAACCGAGACAATATGGTATTGTAAATCCGCCAAATACATTAAACAATCCACTATTAGACATTGCTGCTATTCTTGCTAAAGACTATCTCAATCAAAACGGATTCGGTAGAGTTGGACCTAAACAATATAACATAGCATCGAGTGCTCTTAACGCTTCTATAAGAAACCCTGCAGGAAAATATTATGATCCTCCTAGCACTCAAAATGTGCCAGGACTGTTTACCCTTCCTGGGGGATTAGGCATCAATGTTTTTAAAGCATATAATAGAGGCGTTGATGGCAAATTAAGGGTAAACCCAGCAGCAATTGTTTTTCCACCTAGAAGGTAATTTATGAGATATAACTATACAAATCTTCCTACGGAAAATAATAAATCAAAAACAATTAAAGAATTCGAAGGATACCAAAACGTAAAATCTAGTACTAATTCCTCTGTATATCAAGCAATGACAGGGTTTTTTACTTCAAACGGGTTTGACGTTGTTTCGTCTGAACTAATATCAGAAGTTATTATTTCACAGGCTAAAAATGACGGTTATAATCCAATGCAGATTTTAGATAGTATGCGATCTCTTAATGAAATAGAACTCTCTGGAATAGTTGCAGAAATTCTAAACTATAATCGTTATAAAAGTAGTAGTCTAGGATTTTTACCGAGATTTAATCCAAATCCTGAGATTACAAGAAACTTAATAGCATGAGTTTAAAATTTAGCAAAGACGTTTACAGAATTAAAAATCCAGAAAAATATGTAGGCAAAAAAGATCCCCTTTACAGAAGCAGTTGGGAAATGACCTTTATGATTTTTTGTGACAATAACCCATCTATTCAAGAGTGGGCCAGTGAACCAGTTAAAATTCCTTATAGAGATCCGCTAACCGGCAGGCAAACTGTATATGTCCCAGATTTCTTAATTGTATATGTTGATAAAAATTTAAAAAAACATGCAGAACTAATTGAAATTAAACCTGCTAATCAAGCCCTGAAAGAACGTGTAGGGAAAAATCCCTACAACCAAGCACAATATGTAAAAAATATGGCAAAATGGGGCGCTGCAAATCAATGGGCTAGCAATCATGGTTTAAAATTTAGGGTAATTACAGAAAACGATATCTTTCATAATCCTAACAAAAAACGATAAGTAAAATTATGACGAAAAAACTAGAACAAATATTAGACCTAGCTCCTTCTGATCAACCTTTTGAAACTTCAAAAGAAATAAATCATGTGCCGGAAGCCATTAATCTACAAGAAAAATTAGAACAGTTTGACAAAATATCTGCTGCTTTACCTAGAGTTAAGGGATTAGGAGATATTAGCGATGCAGAATTAGATGCATTAGCAAGCAAAGCTGAACAAGCCTATGATGACCTAATGGATTTAGGTATGAATGTAGAAGTCAGATATGGAGCAAGAATGTTTGAAGTAGCAGCGAATATGATGAATGCTGCTATTCAAGCAAAAAGTGCTAAGATTGATAAAAAATTAAAAATGGTCGAACTTCAGTTGAAAAAATTAGCCATAGATAAGAAACATAACAGTGATGAAGATAAGCCTATAGAAGCACAGGGATTTATCATCAGTGACAGAAATACCCTGTTAGAAAAACTTAAGAATATGAATAAATAATACTATGAAAACCTTTACAGAATATCTAACCGAAAGTCAAAAGCGTTATGATTTTAAAATCAAGATCGCTGGAGAAATGACTAATGAACAAGAGACCGCTTTAAAGTCAACCCTTGAAAGATTTGTTACAAATAGTTTTAAAAAATCAGGTAAAACTCCTATACAAGAACTACCTTTAGATTTTCCTAATGTAAAAAACTTAGAAGTAAATATTTACGAAGTTAGTTTGCATTATCCTGCTACTCAACATGAACTAACAGAATTTGTTGCCCAAGCAGTTAAAAAGCAAACCAGTCATGTAGTTGTAAGACGCCCGGGAGAACCTAGCGAAGAATATCAAACTCCTGTAGCAGAACGCAAAGGTGCTCTTTTAGATGATCCAGATTATAAAGAAGCCCCTAATGCTAAGTTTGAAGATTACTACGGTGACAAATATAACACAGGTTTTGTAAAAGAATTAAACGACATTTTAAGATTACAACGCAAAGAGCGTGGTGAGCAAAGACCTACCGAGGGTGATGCTAAATTTAATACAGATTCCCCTGCTGGTACACAAAGTCCAATACAGCCAACGGACTATAACCCGTTAAGGAAATAATTATGCAGATGTTAGATGTATTAAAAAGATTAGCAGAACTTGATGCTGATAATCCTCGAATATATAACGATACTCCTATTCTTAACAACGAAAGTAAAGAAGTAGGTGAGGAAAAAGCAGATGAAGGTCCGGAGATTCTAAAAATTAAATCTGACCAGGCAAAGGCAAAAGGCGAAAAATCTTTTACAGTTGGAAAGAAAACCTTTCCTGTAAAAGAAGGTGATGATGAACAAGTAGAAGAATGTGGCATGATGCCTGCAATGGGAGGCATCGGTGATCATCATACTCCAGCTAGCATAAACATTACAGCAGATAGCGGTGATGAACTCAGTTCTATGCTAAGAGATATAATGACACTAGCAGGACAAGGACAACATGATCATTCTGATGATATGGGTATGACAGAACCGGCAGGAGACATGCCGCCACCTGCAGAAGTGGATACGGACGGTGGCGATGACATGGGCATGGACGAACCCACAATGATGCGCAGTATGATAGATAAATTAAACCCAGGCGACGATGAAGGAGGTGACCAGGACGGCGACCAGGGAGACAGTGGTGACGATGTAAAAGAGTATGACAATACTCCAAATCCAGAAACATCTGGATATGATAATATGACTCCAACTGGCAACGATATGAACAGCAAAGGCGACAGCGAAGCCAGCAAGGTAAATGGTGGCGGCAACCCCTATACCAGAACAATGGAGCAGGTTGAACATGGTTTATTTGCAGAATATCGCAAATTTATCGGTGAATAAATTTCAAATATTCACCAAATAGCCCCTTAAGGGGCTATTTTTTTCAGTAAATAATCATATGGCAATTACAAAAGATTATAAACTTGTTAAAAATGCAAATGTCCAACAAAAATGGACACAAGAGCATATTGATGATCTAATTGCTTGTCAAAATCAAGAAACTGGGCCTCATTATTTTCTTAATAACTTTTTCTTTATTCAACATCCTGTAAGAGGAAAATTAAAATACGAAGCATTCGATTATCAAAAACGCTTGGTAGATAGTTATCATGATCACAGGTTTAATATAAATCTCCTGCCTCGCCAAACAGGTAAAACTACTACAGCGGCAGGTTATTTGTTGTGGTATGCAATGTTTATACCAGACAGCACTATACTTGTGGCAGCACACAAATATACAGGTGCCCAGGAAATCATGCAGCGTATTAGATATGCCTATGAATTATGTCCTGATCATATTCGTTGTGGTGTGGTCAGTTATAACAAACAGAGCATAGAGTTTGACAACGGTAGTCGTATTGTAGCACAGACCACAACAGAAACAACAGGTCGTGGTATGAGTATTTCTCTACTCTATGCTGACGAGTTTGCCTTCGTTGAACCGAACATTGCTACAGAATTTTGGACTTCGATTCGTCCTACATTAGCCACAGGTGGTAAGGCCATACTAACATCTACACCTAATTCAGATGAAGATCAATTTGCTCTAATTTGGAAGGATGCTAGTTATAGGTTTGATGAACATGGTAATACAACAGAGTTAGGAAGAAACGGGTTTTTTCCTTTTAGAGCACATTGGAGTGAGCACCCTGAGCGTGATGAAAAGTGGGCAGAAGTAGAAAGAGCAAGTATAGGCGAAGAACGATTCCGCCGTGAGCACGAATGCGAATTTTTGGTCTTCGATGAAACGTTAATCAGCAGTCTAAAATTGGCTACCTTAGAGGGCAAAGAGCCATTCATGAAGATGGGGCAGTGTCGTTGGTATAGGAAGATCAAACCTAACTCCTCATATATTGTTGCTCTTGATCCCAGTCTGGGCACAGGTGGAGATCCAGCAGCCATACAAATCTTAGAAATTCCCAGTTTCGAACAGGCAGGCGAATGGCAGCACAACCTTACGACTATACAAGGACAAGTACGCATTCTTAGAGATATTTGTAACTATATCAATGACGAATGTTCCAAACAAGGACAAACTGCAAATTTATATTTTAGTGTAGAAAATAATGCGGTAGGTGAAGCGGCACTGGTGGCCATATCAGAATTAGGTGAAGAAAGTATACCAGGCCTGTTCCTCAGTGAGCCCATAAAGAAAGGGCATGTTCGCAGATTCCGCAAGGGATTTAATACCACACACTCAGCAAAAATATCAATCTGTGCTAAGTTAAAACATCTAATTGAAAGCGATAGATTGAAAATCTATAGCAAGCCTTTAGTCAGTGAACTAAAGACCTATGTGGCTAAAGGAATAAGTTTTGCAGGCAAAGTCGGCTCAACTGATGATTTGGTCAGCAGTATGCTGTTGGCACTACGCATGGTAATGATGCTACAAGAGTGGGATCCTGCTATATACGATAAAATGCGTGAAGAACGAGAAGATGAGTGGATTATGCCCATGCCCATTTACATAACGCACTAATAAATATACATTATGAAACCTATACAGATTATCAGCCAA
>Ga0129333_10000936_pt1 | contig 25767 bp, 22 predicted proteins | sample CPB6_08_DNA_FD_94474 | JGI IMG/M metagenome (GOLD analysis project Ga0129333, IMG submission 94474) | Freshwater to marine salinity gradient microbial communities from Chesapeake Bay, USA - CPBay_Sum_0.6_0.8_DNA | ecosystem: Environmental > Aquatic > Marine > Coastal | place: USA: Chesapeake...
CTTCTACATCGGGCTCTTGATCCTCTTCACGTTCGTGATCTGGTTGCGTCTGCTGCCGTTCCCGTCGTACGTGTCGCCTTTCGACGACTTCGGGCAGTGGTTCACCTCGCTCATCCTTCCGTGGTTCACGTTGGCGATCCTGTCGTCGGCGTCCTACACCCGTCTGACCCGCAACGGAATGCTGGAAGTCATGAACGAGGACTTCGTGAGACTCGGAGTCGCCAAGGGGCTGAAGCGTCGGACGGTTCTCCGTCGGTACGTGCTGCGCGGAGCCCTGATACCGATCGTCACCGTGGCCGGGCTCGACCTGGCGGCCCTTCTGGGCGGAGCCGTGATCACCGAGAGCGTGTTCACGCTTCCCGGTATGGGGCGCCTCGCCATCCGGGCGGTCACCGACAGCGACCTTCCGGTGTTGGTCGGGACCACGCTGGTGTCGGCGGTGATCATCGTGGTCGCCAACGCCGTCGTCGACATTCTCTACGCGAGCCTCGATCCACGAGTGAGGGTGAAGTGAGCGACGAACCTCTGCTCGTGGTCGACGATCTCCGGGTCTCGTTCTCCACACCCGACGGGGTGGTGAAGGCCGTCGACGGCGTGTCGTTCACCCTCGAACCCGGTCGGACCCTCGGCATCGTGGGGGAGTCCGGTTCGGGAAAGTCGGTCACGGCGTCGACCATCATGGGGCTCACCAACTCGGCGACCGCGAGTATCGAGGGTTCGATCCGTCTCGGTGGGAAGGAGATCCGGGGCGCATCCGACGAGGACGTGCGCCGCATGCGCGGGAGCGACATGGCCATGGTGTTCCAGGACCCGATGTCGGCCTTGAATCCCTACTACACGGTCGGTCGTCAGATCGGCGAGGCCTACAAGGTGCACCATCCCGGAGCGAAGAAGGCCGAACTCCGCGACGTTGCCATTTCGATGATGGAGAAGGTGGGCATCCCCAATCCCGTGGGACGTTCCGATGAGTTCCCGCACCAGTTCTCGGGTGGCATGCGTCAGCGAATCGTGATCGCGATCGCGCTCGTCAACAATCCGCGCCTTCTGATCGCCGACGAACCGACCACCGCCCTCGACGTCACCGTGCAGGCCCAGATTCTCGAGTTGATGAAGTCGATTCAGGAGGAGTTCGGTTCGGCCATCATCCTCATCACCCACGATCTCGGGGTGATCGCCGAGGTGGCCGACGACGTGGCGGTGATGTACGCCGGACGCATGGTGGAGCGGGCCACCGCGATCGATCTGTTCGAGACTCCCGCCCATCCCTACACCTGGGGCCTCATGGGGGCGGTTCACAGTCTGGACGGCTCCGGTCGGGGGTCGCTGCGCACCATTCCGGGTTCGCCACCGTCGTTGATCGCGGTTCCCTCCGGTTGTCCGTTCCATCCACGTTGCCAGTTCGTGGATCGGGTGGGGTCGCGTTGCTCCGAGGAACGCCCCTCGTTGCACGAGGTGCCGGGAACCTCGTCGCGGTCGGCCTGCCATCTGCCGTCCGAGACGGTGGTCGAATTGTTGCGGGCCGGGGTGTCGTCGTGACCGCGACGGAGAAGGGAGTCGTCGATCGGGGAGGTGGCGACACCCCCGATCTGGTGGTCGAGACGCGCGACGTGACGAAGCACTTCCCGATGCGCGCCAATGGTCTCTTCGCGCGGTCGCCGGGTCTGGTCCGAGCGGTCGACGGTGTCTCGGTGTCGGTGCGCGCCGGTCAGACGCTCGGCGTGGTGGGCGAGTCGGGATGCGGGAAATCCACCCTCGCGCGACTCATCATGCGTCTGCTCGAGCCGACCTCGGGTTCGGTGCTGGTCGACGGGGTCGACATCACGCACGCCAAGGGTGCCGAACTGCGGGCCATGCGCCGACGGATGCAGATGGTGTTCCAGGATCCGTACTCGTCGCTGAATCCCCGCCATTCGGTGGGTCAGATCATCGCGACACCTCTCGGATTCCAGGACGGGCACGACAAGAGCAAGGACAAAGCCCGGGTCCAGGAACTCATGAATCTCGTGGGCCTCAACCCCGAGCACTACAACCGGTATCCCCACGAATTCTCCGGTGGACAACGTCAGCGGATCGGAATCGCGCGGGCGCTCGCCCTCGGGCCTCGGGTGGTGGTGGCGGACGAGCCGGTTTCGGCCCTCGACGTGTCGATCCAGGCCCAGATTCTGAACCTGCTGGAGAACCTGCAGAGCAACCTCGGGCTCTCGTACGTCTTCATCGCCCACGACCTCTCGGTGGTGCGTCACATCGCCGACGAGGTGGCCGTCATGTACCTGGGCAAGGTGGTGGAGATCGGTCGACCGGTCGACGTCTACGACAACACCGCTCACCCGTACACCAAAGCCCTGCTGTCGGCGGTCCCGGTGGCCGATCCGCGGGCCTCGTCGAAGCGCCAGCGGATCGTGCTCTCGGGCGACGTTCCGAGCCCGGTGAACCCTCCGTCGGGCTGCCGATTCCGGACCCGTTGCCCGAAGGCGCAGGACCTGTGCGCGGCGGAGGAGCCGGCGCTGGTCGACCGGGGTCACGGACACCCCGTGGCCTGCCACTACCCCGAGTGAGGGGCCGGGCGAACCGGCTCTGGTGCCGTTAGCATGGCGAACCGTGCGTGACATCGTGATGTACGTGATGGTGGTCGTGAACGTGATCTCGACCATTGGAATGGTGGCCGGAATCCTGATGCACAGTGGCAAGGGCGGCGGTCTCTCCGACATGTTCGGTGGAGGCGGCGGCGCGGCTCTGGGCTCGGCGGCCGCCGAACGCAATCTCAACCGCATCACCTTCGTCATCGCACTCGTCTGGGTGGTGTCGATTCTGTGTCTCGGCTTCCTCATGGTCCGCTGAGCCGCGAAATCACCCGGCGATACAATCGAGAACCACGTCGAAGTGGCGGAATAGGCAGACGCGCTAGCTTGAGGGGCTAGTGATCGTAAGATCGTGGGGGTTCAAGTCCCCCCTTCGACACCACAACCCGGGATCGTCGTGCGACGGCCCGGGTTCTTCGTTTGTCGGGATCAGTCGGTTTCGGGGGCGAGACCACCGAAGCGCGCCCGGCGGCGGTCGAGGGTTCGACGATCGGCATCCACGGTTCCGTCGTGGAAGGTACCGAACCACCTGTCGAGTGGAATCACACCGTCGGCGTAGTTGACCTCGAAGAGAGTGTGGTGCAGGTAGTGGGCGTAGTAGTCGGTGGGGAGGGTCGTGGAACGCGCTCGAATCACGTGGAACCCGAGGTGTCCCGGTGCGGGCGACATCCCGGCGTGAAGAAGGTGGTAGGTGGCGTGGAAGGGATGCGACGGCAGCACCCAGTGCAGGAGAACACCCGAGAAATAGAGCAGGTGTTCGAGCGGGTGCATCGACAGGCCGGAGAACGGCGATGGGTTGGTGTTCCGGTGGTGGAGCGCGTGCACCCGTTTGTACACCGACGGGTGATGAATCGCGCGATGAACCGCGTAGAAGTGGATCTCACGAAAGATCGGGATCAGGAACACCAGTGCGACGAACCACGCCGGGTGGGTGGCCCAGTCGTACATGGGGAGCCGTCCGTTGGCGGCCAGCCAGAGGGTCAGACACTCCCAAGCCGTCCAGATCGGAACACCGGAGGCCAGGCTCCACAGCAGGTTGTCACGGAACTGACTGCCGAGGCTGTGTCGGCGACTGCTCGCGGCGGGCCAACGCTGGTCGTACTTGAACTCGGTGCCCTGTGTTCTCCTCCGGTACAGCACGAAGTGGAAGCCCCCGTACCAGATGAGAGTGAGAAGGAGGTTGCGGGCCAGAATCGTGCCGACCCAACCGGGTGACCACGCGCGCATGGAGTCGAGATCGGGTGTGGCGAAGTGCCAGATGAGGCCGGCCGAGGCGACGTAGATCACGGTCCACGGGGCGAGGAATCCCGGGAAGCCGAACAACCACCTGATGACGCCCCTCGGTTCGGGTGGCCACACGAACACCCGCGGATACTCGATGGGCCGCCCGGGTTGCCAACGGTCGCGAGGCACGCGTCGAAGTTAGTTGTCGCGCGACGATGCCGTGCGATTCTCGGCGAGGTCCAGCGATCTGGCCGCGCCCTCGGATCGCGCGACGTCGTAGGCCCGCAGGGCGATGTCGCGGTCGAAGAGTTGATCGGGCCGACGGGCGAGGTCGGCGAGTTCGTCGTCGGGGGAGAACACGATCCAGCGACCGCCACCGGTACGACGCCACGACTCGAGTTCGCGTCCGAGACGTCGGTGGATGGCCCCTCCGAAGGGTCCGAACATGGCCCCGGCGAGGGGAGCCACCACCACCAGCAGGTCGGCTGGCGAAGCCAGATCGGCACTCACCGCGGAACGCACGCCCCCATCGACGTAACGAACCCCGTTGATCCGGTGCGGGGCGAGCAGGCCGGGCACCGCCGAGGATGCCGCGCAGAGGTCGGCAAGCGGGATGTGACGACCCGAGAGCGTGGTGCGTTGCAGCCGGGGGATCGTGGTGACCACCACGTCCACGTCCGGATGAGTGGTGTCGCCGAAGATCTCCCGGGCGTGTCGGGCGAGGACACCCGAGCGGGGATCGGGGAACCGGGGAACCGGACGGGATGCGATCTCGTCGTGGGTGACGCCGAGCGCCGTGGCGGCAGCGGCCCATGATCCGGCCGAGGTGCCGAGCATCGGTGTGCCGGTCAGGTCGAGACCACGGTCGCGCAGCGAGTCGATGACCCCGAGTGCGTACCCGATCCCGAACAGACCGCCACCGCCGAACACGCCGGCCAGGGCCGGGCGCGACCGGGTCAGGATCCGGTTCTCAGCCACTCGTCGAGATGCGCCAGCAGATCGTCGTAACGATCGAGGGCCGGGAACTGGGGAAACTCCCTCTTCACGTTGTCGGGCGCGTGGAACAGGAAGCCGGCATCGGCCTCGGCCAGCATCGCGGTGTCGTTGTAACTGTCGCCGGCCGCCGCGATGCGGTAGTTGAGGCCTCGGAGGGCGACGACCGCGTGCCGCTTCTGGTCGGCCATCCGCAGCCGATAGTCGACGATGCGGTCGTCGTCGACCACCAGGCGGTGGCAGAGCAGCGTCGGCATGCCGAGGTGACGCATGAGAGGGCGTCCGAACTGCTCGAAGGTGTCGGAGAGGATGAGCACCTGGGTGCGCTCGCGGAGGGCGTCCAGGAACACGCGAGCGCCCGCGAGCGGTGACAGGTCGGCGATGACCTCCTCGATCCTCGACATCGTGAGACCGTGTCGATCGAGGATCTCGAGCCGACCTCGCATGAGCTTGTCGTAGTCGGGTTCGTCGCGGGTGGTGCGTCGCAGTTCGGGAATTCCCGTCGACTCGGCGACGGCTATCCAGATCTCGGGCACGAGAACACCCTCGAGATCGAGAGTGACGACGGTTTGGCGCGGACTCACGATGCCTCCGCCCGAATCCGACCCTGGAACCAGGCCACGGCACCCTCGTGGCGCGGACTCAGGCGTCCGGCCGTGTACACGCCCGCGTCGAGGTTTCGTTGCACCGACTCGCAGATGGCCTGGTCCTCGTCGAGGACGACGTTCGACATCTCCACCATGGAATCGATGCGCGAGGGGTCGGTCGCGAAGTAGTCATAGACGACCTTGGTGCGTCGATGATCCACCGGAACGATGCGCTCGACGTTCATTCCGTCGGCGTAGACGTTGATGGCCAGGTTCGGGTAGCGAAAGAGCCAAGCTCCTCCGGACGGTGATCCCTCGGTGGTGTCGCAGAGGTGCACGCAATGGTCGCTGGCCGGCACCTCGACGCGGTAGGTCGACATGTCGAGGGCCCGGGTGAGCGACGGGTGGAGCAGGGGCACGTGGTAGCCCTCGAGGTAGTTGTCGGCGTACGTCTTCCAGTTGCAGTCGAGGTGCCTCACCAGACGATGTCCGTACACGAACCGATCCATCGGAAAGTCGACGGTGCGGGCGACGAACCCCGCGAGTTCCTCGGCGAGAGTCGGGCCGCCGCGGTGCAGACGCACGAAGACGAGATGACCCCACACGTCGACGTCGATGGGTGCCAATCCGGCCTCGGCGGGGCACAGGTCGGGGTCGTCGCCGAAGTCGCGAGCCGACTTCAACTCGCCGTCCCAACCGAAGGCCCAACCGTGGTAGCGGCACACGAGGTTCCCGATCGAACCCGAGCCCGGCCAGGCGATGGGTCCGGCCCGATGCGGGCACACGTTGTGGAAGGCGCGTAGCAGCCCGTCGGGCGATCGCACAACGAGGACCGGCCAACCGGCCAAGGAATCGGCCACGAAGGACCCGGGAGAGGCGACCTCCGAAGCCGGACAGAACATCGTCCACTCGTCGCTCCAGACGGTTCGCCGCTCTCGTTCGTAGATCTCCGGCGAGACGTACCACCGGGCGTCGAGGGTCGCGGGCACGGAGGGAAGTCTACGAGGACGGCCCGGTTCGGTCCGGGGTCGCGGCCGGGTCGCGACCGGCAGGGTGTCGGTTAGAGACCCATGTCCTTGGCGACGATTCCCTTCATGACCTCACTGGTGCCGCCGTAGATCGTGGTGATGCGGGCATCGGCGTAGGTGCGGGCGATCGGGTACTCGGACATGTACCCGTAGCCGCCGAAGAGTTGCAGGCAGCGGTCGGCGACGTTCTTCTGGAGTTCGGTGCACCAGTACTTGGCGGCGGCGGCCTCGGCTGGCGTGAGCGATCCGGCGTTGAGAGCGAGGATGCACTGGTCGACGTAGGCCTGGGCGACATCGACCGCGGTGCGCTGCTCGGCGAGGACGAACTTGGTGTTCTGGAACGACGAGATCGGTTGACCGAAGGCTCTCCGCTCCTTCACGTAGTCGACGGTCCAGCCGACCGCGGCTCGAGCGGTGGCCACGCCGGTGATCGCGATGGAGAGTCGCTCCTGGGCGAGGTTCGATGTGAGGTAGTGGAAGGCGCGGCCCTCCTCGCCGAGGAGATTCCCGACGGGAACGCGAACGTTGTCGAAGAACAACTCGGCGGTGTCCTGACTGTGCATGCCGATTTTGTCGAGGTTGCGTCCGCGTTGGAATCCCTCCATGCCTCTCTCGACCACGAGAAGTGACATTCCGGTGTGTCGCTGCGACGGATCGGTCTTGGCGGCCACGATCACGAGATCGGAGTTGATCCCGTTCGTGATGAAGGTCTTCGACCCGTTGAGCACGTAGACGTCGCCGTCGCGGATCGCGGTCGACGCGATGCCGGCCAGATCGGATCCGGTCCCGGGTTCGGTCATGGCGATCGCCGTCACCAGCTCACCCGACGCGATGCCCGGGAGCCAACGCTTCTTCTGTTCCGGGGTGCAAATGTCGGTGTAGTAGGGCGTCGTGATGTCGTTGTGCAGAGTCAGTCCGGCGCCGGCACCTCCGATACCCGCCGCCGCCAGTTCCTCGGCGATGACGGCGTTGAAACGGAAGTCCGATGTTCCGCCCCCGCCGTACTCCTCGGGGATGGCCATGCCGAGAAAACCGTGTCGTCCCGCTTCCCGGTAGAGGGAACGAGGCGCGATTCCGTCCTTCTCCCACTGGAGATAACTCGGAGCGATCTCGCGACCGATGAACTGACGGAAGCTCTCGGCGAAGGCGAGATGCTCGTCCTCGTAGATGGCGCGCTGCATGAACTCAGTCTCCCATCGGCGACCCGGGGGCGACGGATCAGGCCCAGCCGCCGGCGTAGGCCACGAACTGTCCAGTGGTGAATCGACTGCGTCCGTCGAGGAACGTCATGCAGAAGTGGGCGAACTCCTCCATGGTGCCGAGACGTCGCATCGGCACCTGGGCCTCGATGCGGGCCCGGACGGCGGGGTCGGTGGCACCGGTGGCCCGCAAGAAGGCGGGAAAATCCATGAAGTTGGTGCCGACGGCGTTCACCTGCACGCCCGTGGCGGCGATCTCGCCGGCCACGTTCTTCACGAGCATCGTGGCCGCGGCGCGGGCAGCCGAGTAGAGCGGTGCGCCGGGCGTGGGTCGGGCACCGGCCGCGCTGGTGATCACGAGGATCTGACCGGCGCCACGAGAGATCATCTCGGGCACCACCCCACGAAGGAAGTTGTAGGGCTCCTCGAGGCAGCCGGCGACCACCGAGCGGAGTTGCTCGAGGGAACTCTCGACGAACCGGCCGGTGACGATCTGGCCCGAGAACATCACGGCGGAGTCGACGCGACCGAAGCGCGACAGGCAGGTTCCGACGAGTCGTTCGGCGGCGGACGGGTCGGAGAGGTCGGCCGACGACGGAACCGGAACGCACTCCGATCCCAGGGCCGCGACTTCGTCGACCAGGTCGGGCGGGGCGTCTCCCGCCACCACCCGGAAGCCGCGACGCGCGAAGGCTCTCACCAGTTCCGGTCCGACGTAGTAACGAGTGTCGGACACGAGGGCCACCGGTGCGTTGGTCATGGACGCAGGGTAGGTAGTGGCACGATTATTGTCAAAAGGCCGATGAGGCACGGCACGGGAGGGTCGACATGTCGAAGCGAGAAGCCGGTGGCACGGGACCCGGGGCGCCGGGCACCGGGGACGACGGCGTGGTCGCCGCGGAACGCGGAGTGACCCGGATCGGCTCGTCGTTCGCCGGTCGGATCGGGCGCACGGTCGCCGAGTCCGAGCCAGCCTGGCCGACCAGACCGCATCCGGGGACCGGGCAGCCGAACGTGATCGTGATGCTCTTCGACGACATGGGTTTCTCGCATCTCGGTTGTTTCGGATCGAGCATCTCCACCCCCAACATCGATGCCCTGGCCGACAGCGGACTGCGGTACACCAACTTCCATGTGACGCCACTGTGCTCACCGACGCGCGCGGCCCTGCTCACCGGACGCAACCATCACGCCGTCGGCATGCGCTCCATCTCGAACTTCAACTCCGGATTCCCGCACATGATCGGGCACATCTCCAATCACGCGGCGACGGTCGCCGAGGTCCTCCGCGACCGTGGTTACGCCACCTTCGCCCTCGGCAAGTGGCACCTCTGCCCGATGACCGACGCGTCACAGGCCGGACCCTTCGACCAGTGGCCGTGTCAACGCGGGTTCGATCGCTTCTACGGTTTCCTCGACGGAGAAACCGACCAGTTCCACCCCGAACTCGTTCACGACAACCACTGGATCGATCCCCCGGGACGACCGGAGGACGGGTACCACCTGACCGAGGATCTGATCGACCACGGGATTCGCTTCGTGCACGACTCCGTCGGGGTCCGTCCCGATCGACCGTTCTTCATGTATCTCGCTTTCGGAGCCACTCACGCCCCGCATCAGGCTCCGCCGGAGTACATGGCGAAGTACCGGGGTCGCTTCGACGAGGGATGGGATGTCGAGCGCGAACGTTGGTTCGCCCGCCAGAAGGAACTCGGGGTGATCCCGGCCGACACCGATCTGGCGCCTCGGAATCCCGGTGTCGAGCCGTGGGAGTCGCTCTCGGACAATCAGAAGCGTCTCGCGTGTCGACTGCAGGAGGCCTACGCGGCGTTCCTCGACCACACCGACGTCCAGATCGGCCGGTTGATGGGGGCTCTCGAGAATCTCGGGATCGCCGACGACACGATGGTCGTGCTGCTGGCCGACAACGGCGCGAGCCAGGAGGGCGGTCCTTTCGGTGTCCTGCACGAGATGAAGTTCTTCAACTTCGTCATGGAGACACCGGACGAGGCCATCGCGCGCATCGACGAGATCGGCGGTCCGCACAGTCACAGCAACTATCCGTGGGGCTGGTCGCAGGTGGGCAACACGCCCTTCAAGTGGTACAAGCAGAACACCCACGAGGGTGGCATCCACGTACCGCTGATCGTCCGCTGGCCGAAAGGCATCACCGATCGTGGTGGACTGCGCGATCAGTTCCACCACGTGAACGACATCGTGCCGACGATCTACGAGACGCTGGGCATCCAACCGCCGGAGTTCCACCGCGGGTGGGAACAGCTGCCGGTCACCGGCACGTCGATGCGCTACACCTTCGACGACGCGGAGGCGGCCACCCGCAAGACCACGCAGTACTACGAGATGGTTGGTCATCGGGCGATCCACCACGAGGGTTGGAAGGCCGTCACGCGTCATCAACCGGGCACTTCGTTCGACGACGACGTGTGGGAGCTGTATCACGTCGACATCGACAGATCCGAGACCCGCGATCTGTCGGCGGCCGAACCGGAGCGTCTCGCCATGATGATCGACCTCTGGTGGCGGGAGGCCGAGCGCGAGGGAGTGCTGCCCCTCGACGACCGCGGAATCGAACTCATGGGCGCGCGCTTCGAGGACGGCACGGTGCACCCGTCGTCTCGACGGTACGTGTACCGGCCGCCGATGTCGCCACTGCCGGCCCAGGCCGCGGCGGCCATCGGCGGTCGTAGTTGGGATCTGGCCGCCTCCGTCCGACGCGGCGACGGTCAGGGGGGCGTGCTGTTCGCCACCGGCACCGAGAACTCGGGTCTCAGCGTCTACGTCGACGGGGATCGTCTGGTGCTCGACTACAACATCTTCGGCGAGCATCACGTTGTCGCCTCCGACCGACCGATTCCGGCGGGTGACTCGTCCCTCGGGGTTCTCTTTCGACGAACCGGCCGGGGAGGGTACGCCGAGCTGACGATCGACGGTGCGGTGGTCGGTCGTCTCGAGGTTCCCTTCGTGATGAGGGTGCTCTCCAGCGTCGGTCCGTCGATTGGTTACGACCATGGTTCACCGGTGGCCGAGGCCCACCGTGGACGGACGGACGGCGTCCCGTTCGAGGGGGCTCTGCGCGAACTCGTGGTGCAACTCGTGAACCCGCGGCCGGACTCCGACGTGACGGCGGCCGAGGGCCGCGCGGCGATGGGCCGGCAGTAGGAGGCCGGTGGGACGTGGTCGTCAGTCCGAGCGCGTCGTGTCGACGAGCACGTGCAGCAAACGCGCTCCCGTCTCGGTGGACAGGTGTGCATCGAGACCGGGCGGCACGACCAGCGACGAGCCCTCGACCAGTCCGATGGTCTCGCTCGTTCCCAACCGAACCGTGACCCGGCCGTCGTCGACGAACCAGAAGTCGAACATGCCCGGAGCCGACGCGGGCTCGGACAGTCGGGAGCCCGCCGACAGGTGGATGTCGGAGGCCCGAGCCAGGCCGTTGGTGGCCGCCTCCACGCCGGTGTCGACGACTCTCGTCTCCGGTGCACGGGTTCCGCCGACGTGGCGCACGAACCGTTGACCGCTCCATTCGTGTCCGGCGGGAAGTGAACGACCGGGCAGTTCGACATCGCGATCGGGTCGGGTGGCGTGCTCGGCTGGCCAGCCGATCTCGACGACGTGCATTTCGTCCGAGGCTTCGAGGACCCGATGCCGGATGCCGGGTGGCTGTGTCACCACATCGCCCGCATTCAGGACGAAGGGTTCGCCTTGGCCCTCGTAGACGACCTTCACCCATCCGCGATGACAGTGGATGAGCTGGAAGACGATCTCGTGATGGTGCACGTAGTCGGGAACCGGTCCGCCGTCCGGGATGCGAATGTGCGACGCGATCACCGCATCACCGAGTCGGCCCGGAACGAGGTCGCGGTAGAGCATGCCCGCGCGTCCCGTGTTCCAGTTCGTCTCGGGCCCGACGGAGACGAGAGCGGGCGTGATGACGGGCCGCTCCACCGACGCCTGATGCCACTCGACTCGATTGTCCGACCGCGACGTGGTGGTCTCACCCGTCCCCGACAAGGTGATCGAGATGCTTCGGGGGTGCCCGACCACGAGACGAATCGCCAGATTGTCGAGGGTCACCAGAGCCTCCCGAGGATCGTCGGCGGGCCGGATTTCGGCCAATCGGAAGCCGAGTCCCTCGAAGAACCTGATCTCGTCGTCGAGGACGTCGGCCCTGGCGAGTGTCTCGTGAGGTGCCGATGGGTGCACGGAGCCAACCTAGTCACCTGCTGCGTCGGCCCCGGGCTCGTATCGGGGTTCACGGGTGATCGCGTCGGGTCGGGCCGACCCCGATCCGGGGTCTAGCGTCGTCGTCGTGGCCGAACGTGGAACGACGAACTCCGACGCTCTCGACTTCGAGGATCGCGTGGTGATCGTCACCGGCGCGGGGAGGAACCTCGGTCGGGAGTACGCGTTGGCGCTGGCGGCGTCCGGTGCCCGCGTCCTGGTGAACGATCTCGGGGTGCCGATCTCCGACACCGACGGCCGAGGGGATGAGACGGTCGGCGATCCGGCCGGTGACGTCGTGGCCGAGATCCGAGCCTTCGGTGGCGTGGCGGTGGCCAACCGCGACACCATTGCCACCGTCGACGGCGGACGTTCGATCGTGGAGAACGCTCTCGACGAGTGGGGACGGGTCGACGCGGTGGTGAACAACGCGGGTCAGGTTCGCCTCGCTCCGTTCGACGAGTTCCCCGAGGAGTCTCTCGACGCCCTGATCGACACCCAGTTGCGCGGAACGGTGAACGTGAGTCGACCGGCCTGGCGAGCGATGCGCGCCCGAGCCGACGGATCGGGGGGACGCATCGTGAACGTCTCGTCGGGCGCCGCGTTCGGGGGAGTCCCCGACGGGACGATGTACGCCATGGCCAAGATGGGAGTGATCGGTCTCACTCGCGGCATGGCCAGCGAGGGTCGGGCACATGGCATCTTCACCAACGTCGTCGTTCCCTACGCCAAGACGCGTCCAGGCACCGGATTCGGTCCGATTCCGTGGTCCGACGAACTCGGCGAGTGGCTCGACCCGGCCCAGGTCGCTCCGCTGGTCGTCTGGCTCGCGCATCCGAGTTGCGAGCTGAACGGTGAGACCATCTGCGTCGGAGGTGGTTGGTTCGCCGGCGTCGAGATGCGCCTGGCCGCCGGAGTGCGCGATCGCGCCATGCGGCCCGCGGACTTCTCGGAGCGAATCGAGGAGTTGTTGCACGGAGGCGAGACCCCGATCACGGCTTTCGGGTCGCGAGCCGTGCGCCAACTGATGGACGGTTTCCGCCCACCCGAGGGGGTCGTGACGTGAGCGGCGTTCGGATGAACGAATTGGGCTTTTACACGCTGCCCGGTGCGCCGAGGTCACCGCGCGACCTCGTCGACGAGGTGCGCGACGCCGAACGTCTGGGGCTCGGATCGTGCTTCATCTCCGAGCGGTTCAACATCAAAGAAGCGGTGACGCTCTCGGGCGCCGTCGGCGCCGTCTCCGAGCAACTGGGTATCGCCACGGCGGCCACGAATCACAACACCCGACATCCGTTGGTCACCGCCTCGTGGGCCACCACGATGCATCGACTCACCGGAGGTCGTTTCGCGCTCGGGATCGGCCGGGGCATCGGACCGTTGTTCTCGGCCTACGGACTGGCGAAGATCACGACGGCGCAGATGGAGGACTTCGCCCGGGTGATGCGCCGCTTGTTCCGGGGCGAGGTGATCGTCGGCCACGACGGACCCCTCGGCAAGTATCCGGTGCTCGCCCTCGACCCGTCGTTCGACGAGGACATTCCCCTCGCCATCACGGCCTTCGGTCCGAACACGCTCGAACTGGCGGGTCGTGAGTTCGACTGCGTGGTGCTCCACACGTTCTTCACCGACGAAACGCTCGCGAGATGCGTCCGCACCGTGAAGCAGGCGGCCGAGCGAGCCGGACGGGACCCCGATCATGTCCGCGTGTGGTCGTGCTTCGCGACCATCGGAGATCACCTTCCCGAGGATGTTCGCCTGAAGAAGACGGTGGGGCGACTCGCCACCTATCTGCAGGCCTACGGGGACCTGATGGTGACGACCAATGGTTGGGATCCTGAGGTGTTGACGCGTTTCCGTGCCGACCCGTTCGTCTCCGGTTTCCGCGGGGCCCTCGACAACACGGCGACGACCGCCGAGCTCGAGCACGTGGCCACGTTGATCCCGCCGGAATGGTTGGCCCCGGCGGCGACCGGCTCGCCGGGGCAGTGCGTCTCGGCGATACGGGGACAGTTCGATCTCGGAGCCGACGGTGTGATTCTGCACGGCGCCAGTCCGGCCGACCTCGCACCGATCGTGGAGGAGTACCGACGGACACGGCCGGCGGGCCGGTTCGATCGACTGGCGGCCAATCCGGGAGGACGCTCGTGAGTCGCGCGTTCAACGGAGCGTTGCAGCTGTACTGGGAGGACGTGGCCGGGTCGGTCGACGCCCCGACCCTGCTTCTCGTGAACGGACTCGGCAATCAATGCATCGCCCATCGGCGGGAGATGTGCGAGGTCTTCGCCGCATCGGGTTTCCGGGTGATTCGCTTCGACAACCGCGATGTCGGTTTGTCCGACGACGGACCTGACGGATACGGGCTCTCCGACATGGCCGACGATGCGATCGCGGTTCTCGACGCGGCCGGTGTCGACAGGGCGGTGGTGATGGGGTCGTCGCTCGGCGGCATGATCGTCCAGACGCTCGCCATCGAGCATCCCGAGCGATTGCTCGCCGCGGTCTCCGTGATGTCCACCACGGGTGACCCCGATGTCGGCCGCCCCTCGGAGGAGGCGCGTCGACTCCTCCTCACGCCAGGAAGCGTCGACAGGGACGCCGCCATCGAGGCACATCTGGCCGGTCAACGCACGTGGGGGAGCCCCGGTTTGGTGGAGTGGGAGGAGCAACGGCGACTGGCCGGAGAGATGTTCGATCGAGCATGCCGGCCCGAGGGCGTGGCACGGCAGTACCGCGCGGCGCGTCGCGACGGAAGCCGCGCGGATCGCCTGCGCACGGTGACGGTGCCGATGCTGGTTCTGCACGGGACGGCCGACACCCTCATCGACCACTCCGGCGGTGTCCGGACGGCCGAGTTGGTGCCGGGGGCGCGGTTGGTGACCATCGAGGGAATGGGACACGATCACCCGCGTGGTCTCTGGGATCGGCTGGCGGCCGAAGTGCGGGACTTCGCCGTACAGTGTGGATTCCTGGGAGGAGCGTCATGAGCGCAGCAGACACCGAACACGTGACGGGCGGACCGGGTGCACCGGTGTCCGATTGGGCCACCGACTACGACATCTTCGATCCGGCCTACGTGAACGATCCGTTCGGCATCTGGGACGAACTGCGCGAACGCTGTCCGATCGCCCACTCGGACCGTTGGGGTGGTTCGTGGCTCCCGACGCGGTACGCCGACGTCACCGCCATCGCGCGCGACATCGAAACCTTTCCGTCGGGAGGCGGAATCGCCGTCATTCCTCCCGCGCACGGTCAGCCGGGCTCGAGCCAGCCGGCTCTCCTCCCGTACGGGGTGCCACCGATCTCGGCCGATCCGCCCCTCCACACCTGGACCCGTCGACTCATCCTCCCGTGGATGTCGCCCCAGCGCACTCTGTCGTACGAACCGATGACCCGCGACCTCTGCAACCGTCTCATCGACGGTTTCATCGGCACCGGACGCGCCGACCTGGCCGCCGACTACGCCCAGCAGATCCCGGTCCGGGTGATCGCCCACATTCTTGGTGTTCCCGCCGAGATGAGCGACACTTTCACCGGTTGGGTCCGTGACGTGCTCGAGTTCGCCTTCGATGCCGAGCGTCGCCAACGCGGAACCCTCGGTGTCATCGACTTCTTCCGCAAGGCTCTCGAGGAACGCCGCGCGAACCCCGGAGACGATCTGATCTCCGAACTCCTCCACACCGAGATCGACGGCGAGCCGATCGAACAGTCGGTGATCCTCGGCATGTGCTCGCTCATGCTGATCGCTGGAGTCGACACCACATGGTCGGCCATCGGCTCGTCGATCTGGCATCTCGCGACGCATCCCGAGGATCGTCGCCGTCTGGTGGCCGAGCCCGAACTGATGGACACCGCCGTCGAGGAGTTCCTTCGGGCCTATTCGCCCGTCACCATGGCCCGTCGACTCATGAACGACGTCGAGTACGGCGGCTGCCCCATGAAGGCGGGCGAACGTGTGCTCATGAACTTCCCGGGGGCGAATCGTGATCCGGAGGCCTTCGAGAGAGCCGACGAGGTGTTGATCGACCGCACCCTGAATCGTCACGTTGCTTTCGGTGCCGGGATTCATCGTTGTGCGGGATCCAACCTCGCGCGCATGGAGTTGCGAATCTCCATCGAGACGTGGCTGAAGCGAATCCCCGAGTTCGAACTGGTCGACCCGTCGGCCGTCACCTGGGCCGGGGGACAGGTGCGCGGACCCCGCAGCGCGGTTGTCGCGTTCTGACGGACGGCCCCGTCGGTCATGAACCCTTCGGGCACCGTCCTTCTGACATCACCGCTGAGGGGCACCGTGCTCTCCGTCGTGGCCGTGGGGACCCGGGTCGCCGCTGGTCGAGCGGTGGTGGTGATCGAGTCGATGAAGATGCAGCACGACGTCATCGCCGATGGTGACGTTCTCGTGGCCGAATCGTTGGTGGAGATCGGAGCCACGGTCGACGAGGGAGACGTCCTGGTGCGGGTCGCCTTCGTCGATGCCGTCGGTGGACAATCGACGACCCACCTCGACCACGACACCGAGCGAGCCGACCTCGCCGAGGTGTCGGGTCGACACCTCGGGGTCGACGACGCGTCCCGACCGGAAGCCACCGAGAAGCGCCGTCGGGCGGGACGTCGCACGGCGCGCGAGAACGTGGCCGATCTCGTCGATCCGGGAACTCTGGTCGAGTACGGCCCCCTGGTCGTCGCGGCCCAACGTCGTCGAAGGTCTCTGGACGAGTTGATCGAGAAGACCCCGGCCGACGGACTCGTCGGTGGGTTGGCGGCCGTCGACGGTCGACGGGTGGTGGTGATGTCGTACGACTACACCGTGCTGGCCGGAACGCAAGGAACCCAGAATCACCGGAAGAAGGACCGCCTCTTCGACGTCGCCGAACGGCTCCGTCTCCCCGTCGTGTTCTTCGCCGAGGGAGGCGGTGGACGCCCGGGCGACACCGACGGACTCGGGGTCTCCGGTCTCGACTGTTGGGCTTTCCACGACTTCGCCAAACTGTCCGGACTGGTGCCCTTGGTCGGAATCACGGGCGGTTACTGCTTCGCCGGGAATGCGGCGATCCTCGGCTGCTGCGACGTGGTGATCGCCCTCGAGGGGTCGAACATCGGAATGGGTGGTCCGGCGATGATCGAGGGTGGAGGACTCGGGGTGGTGGAGGCCTCGGCCGTCGGACCACTCGAGGTTCAACGTCGCAACGGGGTGGTCGATCTGGTCGCCCGCGACGATGCTCACTCGGTCGATCTGGCCCGCCGGTACCTGTCGTACTTCGGCGGCCCGGTCGACGGCTGGACCGCCCCCGATCAGACGTCGTTGCGGGACGTGATTCCGTCCGACCGCAAGAAGGCGTACGACGTGCGCAAGGTTCTGCTCGGTCTGTTCGACGTCGACTCGGTGCTCGAGTTGCGGAGGGACTTCGGCGCCGGCATGGTGACCGCACTGGCCCGGGTGTCGGGTCGGCCGGTCGGAGTCGTGGCCAACAATCCTCTGCATCTCGGTGGAGCCATCGACAGCGACGGCGCCGACAAGGCAGCGCGCTTCCTGCAGTTGTGCGACGCCTTCGGCCTCCCGGTCGTCACCCTCGTCGACACTCCGGGGATGATGGTCGGTCCGGCCGTCGAGGAGACGGCACTGGTGCGGCACTGCAGTCGGCTCTTCGTGACCGGCGTGAATGTCGACGTTCCCGTGGTGTCCATCGTGCTGCGCAAGTCGTACGGTCTCGGTGCCCAGGCGATGATGGCGGGCAGCACGAAAGCGCCCCTGGCCTGTGTCGCCTGGCCCACCGGGGAATTCGGCGGTATGGGACTCGAAGGTGCGGTTCGGCTCGGCTATCGCAACGAGTTGGCGGCCATCTCCGACGAGGACGAGCGGGAGGCCACGTTCCGAGCCATGGTCGACCGGATGTACGAACACGGCAAGGCGCTCTCGGTGGCGACGCACTTCGAGATCGACGACGTCATCGACCCGGCCGACACTCGACGCTGGATCGATGCGGTGCTCGAATCGGCTCCGTCTCCCGTCCGGGACGGCAAACGTCGACCCAACATCGACACGTGGTGAGTTCGATGGTCCGACCGGTCAGAGCGGGCGTCGGGTGTTGAGAGCCGAGACGTTGTCGAGGAGGATCCGGCGCCGGTCGTCGTCGTCGAAGGCCTTGAGTTCGGGCAGGTAGTCGAGCGGATTGGGCATGCCCTCGATGTGCGGCCAGTCCGAGCCGAACAGAACACGATCGGCACCCATCAGGCGAGCCACCTCGTGCACGTCGTCCTCCCAGAAGGGATTGATCCACCAGTGGTTGCGGAAGGTCTCCACGGGATCGTCGACGAAGTAGCCGGGCATCTTCTTCGCGGTCGACGTGAGCTTCTTGCACGCGTCGGCGAGGAAATCGCTTCCGTTCTCCACTGACGCCATGCGCAGGTTCGGGAAGCGATCGAACGCCTTCTCGAAGACCGAGGTGAGGATGAAGTCCTGAGCCGCGCGTTCGATGGCGAAACTCTTGATGGTGGGCTTCCAGCCGCCACTGAACTGAGCCGAGAATGAGTCGTTGGCGTAACCGTTGCTGGAGTAGCCACTGTCGCCCGCGTGGATGACCACCGTGATCCCGGCCTCGTTGGCGAGGTTCCAGAATCCGTCGAACAGGGGGTCGAAGGGCGAGTGAACGCCGGCGGCGGTGTGCACGGCGGCCGGACGCATGACGACGACGGTCGCACCCCTTCCGAGGGCCCACTCCAACTCCTCGACGGCCCAGTGGGGCTCGGCCAGCGAGATGTATGGACCGGCGAAGATCCGGTCGGCGTGAGCGAACCCCCAGTCCTCGTCGAGCCAGCGGTTGAAGGCGCGGAAGGTGAGCGACACGGCACCCGGATCGTGCTTCAACACCTCTTCGTAGAGCATCCCGAGGGTGGGGAAGAGCCAGATTCGGGAGACACCCTGAGCGTCCATGGTGGCCAGCCGGGCGTCGCGGTCGCGGTACTCGGGCCGGATCGGCTCCCGGCGGGCGAGGAACTCGAGCGGATGCTTCTTGTCGGGATTGCCCCGGAAGTAGTCGTGCATGGCTCCGGCCGGTGAGACCGGATCGAAGGTCGGGTTGGTGACGCCGCGGAACACCCGACCTCCGACCACCTGGTACTTGCGTCCCTCGATCTCGGCCCACTGCACACAGCGGGGACCTAGTTTCGGGTCGAGATGGCGCGTGAAGGCGTCGAGTGCCTCGTAGTAGTGGTTGTCGCAGTCGAAGGGGGCGTAACCGAGTTCGGGAGCCATGGGGGAATGGTACGGCGACTCGTCACCCGGCGACGATGCGGGCCGGGTGGATTCGACCGGGGTCAGAGGCAGACGTCGTGGGGGCGTATCGGAACGCGGGGTAGTTCGCGCCCCGTCGCATTGCGGATCGCGTTGGCGATGGCCGGGGTGACCGAGATGCAGGGCGGTTCTCCGACCCCCTTGGCGCCGAGCGGGGCCTTGGGTTCGTGCTGCTCGACGAAGACGACCTCCACGCGCGGCGCGTCGAGGAAGGTGGGCAAGAGGTAGTCGGTGAACGACGGATTGCGCACCTTTCCGTTGTCGACCACGATCTCCTCCATCACGGCGAGTCCGAGTCCCTGGGCGATTCCACCCTCGACCTGTCCGAGACACGAGATGGGGTTCAGGACGCGACCGACGTCCTGGGCGGTGGCGATCTGCACCACCTTCACGAGTCCGAGATCGGGATCGACGTCGACGACGGCACGATGGGCGACGAAGGCGAACGCGACATGACAGTTGCCTTGACCGTTCTCGTCGAGTTCGGCGGTGGTGGGGTGGTGGTACTCGACCGTCTCGTCGGCCGTGAAACCGCGCACCGCCTCGCTCACCGGGATCCTGAAACCGTCTCCCACCACCTCCACGTCGACGATGTCGAGGGAATCGCGGTCGACGCCATGGGTCGTCGACACGTGATCGAGTAGACGGGCCTTCACCGCGTCGCAGGCCATCTTCACCGCTCCGCCGCTCATCCAGGTCTGACGACTCGCCGACGTGGAACCGGCCGAACCGACTCCGGTGTCGATCGTGTCGAGCAACACCTCGTCGATCCCGAGCACGGTGCGGGCGATCTGCTGCGCCAGCATCACGAAGCCCTGACCGACTTCGGCGGTGGCGAACTTCAGGGTGACGACTCCGTCGCTGATCCGGCAACGTGCGGTGGAGTAGTCGTCGAAACCCTCGCTGTACATGAGGTTCTTGATGCTCACCCCCCAACCGACGCCGCGCCGCACGTGACGTCGATCGGCGGTGAGTCCGGTCCCTCCGGGTAGTTCGAGAGGGTCGACGTCGTCGGGCAGGGGCGGGGGGAGCGGAATCTCGGCGGTTCGCCGGATGCACTCGGTCACCGGGGCGACGCTGTCGACCACTTGGCCGGTGATGAGACGATCCCCGGTCTCCATCGCGTTGAGCAACCGGATGTCGACCGGGTCGACACCGCAAGCGGCGGCCAACTTGTCCATCTGGCTTTCGTGGGCGTAGCACGCCTGCACGACACCGAACCCGCGCATCGCTCCGCAAGGCGGGTTGTTGGTGCGGACCGCCCATCCGTCGACCACGGCGTTGTCGCACTTGTACGGACCCTGGGCGTGGGTGATGCCGTTGATCAGTACCGCGGGCGACGTGCTGCAGTAGGCACCACCGTCGAACACCATTCGCGACTCGATCTTCACGATCCGTCCGTCGCGAGTGGCGTGGTGACGCATGAAGATTCGCGCTGGATGACGGTGGACGTGTCCGTAGAAACTCTCGGCCCGGTCGTAGGCGATGCGCACCGGACGACCCGTCCGCATCGCGAGCAGACAGGTGTGGACCTGGAGGCTGATGTCCTCGCGAGCGCCGAAGGCGCCGCCGACTCCGCCCAGAACGAGACGCACCGACTCCTCGGGTAGGGCGAGACAAGCGGCGATCTGCTTTCGATCCTCGTGGAGCCATTGGGTGGCCACGTACAGCTCGACGCCGCGACCATCGGGGTCGGGAACCGCGAGAGCGGACTCGAGACCGAGGAACGCCTGGTCCTGCATCCCGATCTCGTAATGGCCCTCGACGACGACGTCACCGGTTGCGTCGATGTCGCCGGTGACGATTCGTTGGTGGCGGTAGATGTTCCCGGCCGGATGAACCTCGGGCGCCGAACCGTCGACGCAGCGTTCGGGATCGACCACCGGCTCGAGAATCTCGTATCGCACCACGATGGCCGCCAGCGCCCGGCGACACGTCTCGGGATGGTCGGCGGCGACCGCCGCCACCGGCTCTCCGCAATAGCGAACGTGATCGCCGACCGCCGCGAACACCGGCTGATCCTGCATGATGAGTCCGTAGTTGGGCTCGCCGGGCACGTCCTCGGCGGTCACGACGGTCGCGACACCCGGGATCTTCCAGGCGGCGGAGACGTCGATCGACACGATGCGAGCGAAGGGGTGCGGGCTGCGCAGCGTGGCACCCCACAGCATGTTGTCGGCCCACATGTCGCTGCTGAAAGCGAAGCCTCCCTGAACCTTGGCGACGCCGTCGGGACGGTCGGCGTTCGTTCCGAGCGTGCCGGGGCGATTGCGGACACCGAGATCGACGCTCACGACCCGCGTCTCCTGACCACCACGTTGTGGACGGCCTCGAGGATGCGCCCGTATCCCGTGCAGCGGCAGATGTTGCCCGACAGGGCCTCGCGAATCTCGTGGTCGCTCGGCGCCGGGTTGTGTTCGAGCAAGTGGTGCACGGCAACGATGAATCCGGGAGTGCAGAATCCGCACTGGACTCCACCCTCGTCGAGGAAGGCCCGCTGGACGTCCGAGAGCGATCCGTCGCGGCCGAGGCCCTCGACCGTGACGATGTCGGTGTCGACCGCCGACGCGGCCAAGACGAGGCACGAGCACACCGCTCGTCCGTCCATCACGACGGTGCACGAGCCACACTCACCTTGTTCGCACGCACCTTTGGCGCCGGGAAGTGCGGCCCGCTCGCGCAGCACGAACAGAAGCGACTCGCCGAGCCACGAGTCCTCGATGCGGTGCTCGCGACCGTTCACCCGCAACACGTAGGGATCGGAGACGGGGGAGACGTCGGTCATCGGCACGACCTCTCGAGGAGGCGACGAGCGAGCACACCGACGGCGTGACGTCGGTAGTCGGCCGTCGAACGATGGTCGTCGATGGGTCGGGAGGCGGACGAGACGAGGCGCGCGAACTCTCGAGCCACGGCATCGGAGGGCGTCGTGGGTCGGGCGGCCGGAATCTCGGCCGCGAGGAAGGCCTCGGCTTCGGCGCAACGCAGGATGGTGGGGCCGACCGCCCCGAGAGCAACGGCCCAGGTGCCCCGTCCGGCATCGCGCACGAGACAACACGAGGCGGTGGCGATCACCATGGCGTTGCGCGTTCCGACCTTGGCGTAACCCTGCCAACCATCGACGACCGGGAAGTCGACCGCGACGATCAACTCGCCCGGAAGGAGGTCGTTGCGCTTGGGTCCGGTCATGAACCCGGTGAGCGGGGTCGTGCGCCGCCCGGTCGGCCCGTCGATCTCGATCGACGCGTCCAGGGCGGCGAGCACGGGGAGACCATCCCCGGCCGGCGAGCAGGTGCCGAGATTCCCGCCCAGAGTTCCGGCCGCGCGGATCTGGGGCGAGCCGACGGTGCGAGCGGCCTCGGCGAGAGCGGGCACGAGTCGGGCGATTTCACCCACCTCCATCTCGCCCCATGGCACTCCCGCGCCGATCCGAACCGTTCGGCCGTCGGACGACCATCTCGACAACTCGTCGACCCGTCGGAGACCGATGATCGAACCCGGACGCCGGCCGTGGAGGTTGACCTCCACCATGAGATCGGTCCCGCCACCGAGGAGAGTCGCCGACGGATCGGCGGTGATCGCCGCTCGAAGTTCGGACATGTTGCGCGGGAGGGCGACGGTCATGCCGCTCGGCCGTCCCATCCGCTGAACGCATCGATCATCGCCTTCACGTCGCCGAGCGGATACAGGATCGGGCACGTGCAACCGTGTTCGATGTAGTGCGCGACCTTGGCCCGGGCCTCGGCGGGCGTGCCGGAGGCGGTGAGCATCTGCACGATCTCGTCGGGCACCAGCCGACTTGCGGCCTCCACCTGCTCGTGCGTGGCCGGCCAGGTGAGGACCTCGCCGACCTTGTCGAGCAGGGTCTGCGGCACTCCGGAGGCCTTCATGATGTGGGGTTGCTGGCCGAGGTACTGGGTGACCATGAGACGGGCCATGTCGAGGGCGACGTCATGATCCTCGTGCACCGAGCACACCACCAACTGGGGACGGTCGATGTCGTCGATCGAGCGTCCGGCGCGGGCGGCTCCGACCGACAGGGCCTCGATGGCACGATCGTTGTAGTCGGGTGACACGAGGTAGTTGAGCACCACACCGTCGGCGATCTCACCGGTGAGTTCCATCATCTGCATGCCCGTCGCCCCGATGTAGATGGGAACGTTCTTCGGTCGACGTTCCTGGTACACGTAGTCGAGCTCGACGCCGTCGAGGTGCACGTACTGTCCGTGGAAGGTGACGTTCTCGTTGTTGAGGAGCGCGCGAACGGTCTGCACGATCTCTCGCATCACGGTGAGCGGTCGCGCCCGATCGATGCCGACCTTCTTGGCGAGGGGGTCCCACCAGGCTCCGATACCGAGTAGCACGCGTCCGGGCGCCAGATCGTCGAGGGTCGAAAACGTGGCGGCCAGTCGGGCCGGGTTCCGGCTCCAGCAATCCACCACGCCGCTCCCGATCCGAATGCGATCAGTGACGCTCGCGAAGGCGGCCATGGGGACGGTGGCCTCACGAACGAGACGACTCTCGGCCTGCCAGACCGCGTCGAAGCCCTTCTCCTCGGCGTACCGGGCGATGTCCATGCCCTCGCGGATCGGGTGGGCATCCTGCAGATAGATGGCCACGGGTGTGGATCCGGCAGTGGTGGGCATGGGCAGAATCGTACCTTTACGAATTGTCAAAAGGGGAGAGAGTCGCTGGTCAACCCAGTCGACGGAAGAGGCGCCGAGCGGCCTCGGCGGCCTTGGCGCGGACCTCATCGACATCGACCAAGGTGGGGCGACCCTGATCGAGCAAGAGACGGCCCGTGCCGTCGCGCACCTCGACGGCACGAATGCCCGGGGTGAAGGCCACGTGCCACGGTGATTCCACGTGGTCGTACGACCAGACAACGTGGTCGTCCCGGCACTCGGGCAGGAGACCCCATCCGTTCTCGAGCCAACCCCAGGAGGTCTCGGGCGACGCCGTGACGTCGTCGGTCCGGTGGGCAACGTAGGCGAGGCGGAACTCCTCCAGCATGTCGGCTCCGATTCCGTCGGTGCCGAGGACGACCCGGTTGCGGCGCGAAGCCGGGCGGGCGTAGCCGACCGAGTTGTTCATGTTGCTGCGCGGATTGTGCGCGATGAGTCCGGGAAGGTCGCGGTCGAGATGCACGCAGTGAACGAGCAACCAGTCCTCGCGGGCGAGTTCGGCGAGGCGCGCCGGGCCGTCGCGGTCGTCGGGTCCCTCGCCGACGTGCACGTGGACGCCGACTCCGAGATCCTCGGCGAGTCCGGCGGCGTCGCGCAGGAGTTCGTCGCCGCACGTGAAGGCGGCGTGGATCCCCACCATGCCACGCCCTCCGGCGGCGATGAAGCGACGGTTCTCCTCGAGTCCGCGACGGCCGGCGTCGACTCCGTGTCGATCGGTGACACCGTACGAGCACGAGACCTTCACGCCGACCTCGGCGCACGCGGAGGCGATCACGTCGAGGCTGCCCTCGATGGCCGACGGACTCTCGTGGTGGTCGACGATCCCGGTGGTCCCCGACATGAGTGCCTCGACGGCTCCCAGTTTCGCCGACCAGTGCATGGTGTCGAGATCGAGCGCGACGTCGAGGCGCCACCAAATCTGTCGGAGAATGGAGATGAAGTCGTGGGGTTGCTCGGGAGGAGCGGGCATCCCGCGAGCGAGCGTCGAGTACAGGTGGTGGTGGGAACAGACGAGACCGGGAGTGACGGCGCTCATGGCTTCACTCGTCGCCGGAGGCCGCATCCGAGTTCGGACGCATGGGCAATCGGTCGCGCCATCGACCGTCGAGATCGTGGAGAGCGGCCGCCACGGCACCCGCCGTGGGCACGAGACCGATCTCTCCGACACCCTTGATGCCATAGGGCGCGTTCGGTTGCGGAGACTCGACGAGGATGACGTCGATGGGGGGAACGTCCTTGGCTCGGAGAATCCCGAGCGATCGGAGCGTCTTGGCGGTCGGGAATCCCGTCTCGGGGTCGGACGGAAAATCCTCGGTGAGGGCGTAGCCGAGACCCATGTGCACCGATCCCTCGATCTGGCCCTCGCACAAGGTCGGGTTCACCGCCCGTCCGACGTCGTGGGCGGCGACGACCCGGGCCAAGCGACCAGTCTCCCGGTCGATCAGAACGACCTGGGCCGCGTATCCGAAGGTGGAGTGAATGGTGGGGTTCTCGACCTCGCCGAGTTTCTGGGTCCAGTCGACGCGGTACTCGCCAACGTGGTCGACGTCCTCGGTGCAACCGGCGGCCCGTGCGGCATCGCAGGCGGCCTTCACGGCACCGGCCCCCATGAGAGTGCCGCGCGATCCGGTGGTCTGCCCGAATCCGAGTTCACGCGTCGTGTCGACGAAGACCCGGATGCGGTCGGGGTCGACGCCCAACTCCTCGACCACAACCTGCAGGGCGACGGTGTTGATGCCCTGACCCATCTCGGTCCAGCCGTGACGAACTTCAACGACCGCATCGGACCGGAAACGAACGACGGCGCGGGTGACCTCTTTGAAGCCGTTTCCGAGTCCGCTGTTCTTCAGACCGAGACCGATTCCCACCGCCCGGCCGGAGCGACGAGCCTCGTCGTAGACGTCCTTCACCGCGTCGAGACACGCCTCGGCCCCCGAGC
>Ga0129333_10000937_pt1 | contig 25757 bp, 29 predicted proteins | sample CPB6_08_DNA_FD_94474 | JGI IMG/M metagenome (GOLD analysis project Ga0129333, IMG submission 94474) | Freshwater to marine salinity gradient microbial communities from Chesapeake Bay, USA - CPBay_Sum_0.6_0.8_DNA | ecosystem: Environmental > Aquatic > Marine > Coastal | place: USA: Chesapeake...
AACCCTGGGAGTTTATTAGCTGTTGCAGGTGGTGCAACCATGGGAACTGCTTACTCGAATGTTGTTGCTCCAACGAATGGACTTATCGTTCAAGGTAATGTTGGTATCGGGATATCAAATCCGTCATCTAAACTTCATGTTAGTGGTGATATTTATGCTACATCTGATATTACTGCATTCTCTGACCAGCGGTTTAAAACAAACATTGAAAGAATTCCCGATGCTCTTCAAAAAGTAATTGCAATAAATGGATATACATTCAACGTAAAAGACCCTGAAACTGGTGTGATTGGTACGCGAAAACACACTGGAGTAATTGCACAAGAGCTTCGTGAGGTTCTTCCAGAGGCGGTCACAGAAAGCGATGATGGTGTGTTGGGTGTTGCATACGGAAATATTGCAGGACTTTTTATTGAAGCAATTAAAGAAATAAATGCAAAGTTAGAATCATCGACAAACTACATTCACAAGTTGGAAGAAAGAATCATCGAACTTGAAAAAAATTGATTTTCACTAAATTATAATATTGTTTATTCTCGGTGGCAAATAAACATGCAAACAAACATGTTTGTGCTTAAACGTCCTATTACAGGAACATATTTCACAATCGCAACAAAAAATACACGGTCGGTTCTTGCATTTCGTAATATGAAAGATGCTATGGTCTTCCATAATTTTGTTAAAAGATATGAAGATGAAGCGGCACGTGAAGCATCATCAAAACCCCCAAAAAATCACGTTGAATTCTACAATCCATTGCGTTTACTCCCAAAACCAAAACGAAACAACTCTACAGAGATTTACACAGTAGATATGGATCATTTTGTGTATACATGTTCGATTAACTCGTTGAACGTTGCTATATATGCACAAGGAGACGTTCAAGTTGTCGAAAAGAATATTGACAAGACAGCAGTTATGTTTAATCTTGAGTCACTCTACTACTATTAACTTAGAGCATTATATCCAACATTTTTATTTGTGTTGTTTTAAGGATCTCATGTGGACATAAATTGTAAAAATCAAAACTTTTACTACATATACTTTTTATTTTGTTGTCAATCCATGAATTTAATGCAAATGACATTATGCGATGTTGTATTAATTTATCAAGCTTTTTTTCTCGACATATCTGTGCACATGGTATAAAAATCTCATGCAACACGGGGAGAAGGATGTTATTGGTTCCATATATTTCAGTTCCTATTTCGATAGTTTGTATATTTGTCCATTTGTCTATGATTAAATACGTAACGTCTATTGGCGTTACCATGTTACTTTCATAACAATGATAGCATGCATGAGGTGAAACAAGATACGATGAGCATGTATCATTCTTCCAGTTAATAGTTACATTTACCTCTTGATGTTGTATTGATAACAAGACAGAAGCTGAAATGATTGATAGATGTTCTAAAACATTGTGTATCATCGCGTATTCGTCGATACGTTTACACCATGTCTCCATAGCTTATTTTTCAATATACTAGAAGCTTTAATAAATTTTCCTTAAATTGTATCACCATGTTATATTAGGGTTATCACTTAATCAAGACCAATCTAATTTATCAGATAAAAAAATTAATTCTATATAGTTTACTTCATCTTAACAATATTTCATTCATTTTGTGTATCAATGTTATAGTATTCATGTAATAGTCTTCTTTTACACATCATATAATCAGGATTCGTTATAACGTATTTCCATGCTCTTTGAATAACTAATGCATAATGATGATGTTTAATAATATTACATAAATCATCAAGGGACAATAGTAAGTTTGGATTTCTACTTAATCCAATAATATTCCACGGTTTATCTGGATTATCTTCTAATATACTCCATGTTATGTTTGGATTAAAACTTAAATTATACCAATCCCATGGTTTATTGGGGTTATCTTTAACTATATCCCATGTTATTTTGGGACTCGTACTTAAGTAAACCCAATTCCATGGTTTATCAAGATTAGCTTTTATTATATCCCATGTTATATTAGGATTATAACTCAAACCAAACCAATCCCATGGTTTATTGGGATTATATTTGATAATATCCCGAGTTATGTTACAATTCATACTTAAATAAGCCCAAACCCAAGGTTTATTAGGATTACTGTTTACAATATCCCATGTTATATTTTGATTGCTACTTAAAGCCGACCAATCCCATGGTTTATCCAAGTTATCTTTTACTATATCCCAAGTTATAACATGATTTCTACTTAAATAATACCATTCCCATGGTTTATCTAAATTGTCTTTTACTATATCCCATGTTATATTAGGGTTTATACTTAACCAACTAAAATTCCATGATTTATCTAGATTATCTTTGATTATATCCCATGTTATATTACGGTTATAACTTAAACAAGACCAATCCCATGGTTTATCAGGGTTGTCTTTTACCATATCCCATGTTATATTAGGGTTAGAACTTAAACTAACCCAGTTCCATGGTTTATCCGGATTATCTTTCACTGTATCACAAGTAATGTTCGAATTTTTACTTATACCAGTCCAATCCCATGGTTTATCCAAGTTATCTTTTACTATATCCCAAGTTATTTTAGCACTATAACTTAACCCAGTCCAATCCCATGGTTTATCAATATTATCATTTATTATATTCCAATTGATATTAGGATTACAACTCAATCCAATCCAATCCCATGGTTTATCTGTATTTTCGCTTACAAAGTTCCATGTTATGTTATGATTCATACTCAACCAATACCAATCTATTTTATCAGATAATATGTTAATTCTATCTTTCAAATGTTTATTAACCGCTTTCTGCATCTTAATAAACTATGAAAAAAAGACTTAAAATCAAATTTTGTAGTTTTGTGTATCCATACTAGAAGTATCCATATATTAGTCTTCTTTTACACATAAGATACTCTGGATTAGTTATAACATGTCTCCATATAATAGTACATAAATCATTTGCAGATAATAGTATGTTTGGATTCTTACTTAAACTGAGCCAATCCCATGGTTTGTCTAAATTATCTTTAACTATATTCCATTATATTAGGATTATAGGTTAAACTAGTCCATTGCCATGGCTTATCCAAGTTATCCTGTACTAAATTCCATGTTGTATGATTAAAGCCTTAACCTTCAGCTTCCCTCTTGGTTTTTGATAAATTTGTTGCGTTGATTCCATACTCAGCATTGATGTCACACACAACGAATCGGGAAACAAGTTGTTACATCTGTCTTGCATAGTTGTGACTCTTAGGAATTGCCCCGTTTCAGGCATCTTATCGACTGAACTAGGGAAAACAAGCAAGTTCATTTTGTTTTCGTCTGTTAAGGTAAAGTTGGTGGTAATAGTTGTTATTCTCATGAATTGCAACTATTTGTGATATCCCGCACGTCGTGTTTTGTGCGACGGTGTAATTGATGAACAAAAATAGTAGCAATAACATGTTTTATAATTGTTGATTTGTAGTTTTTTAAATTGATTTAAGGTTATCATAATACTATATTTGTAATACAATGAAGGATTTTGGAATTGCGGTAATTAAGTTCAAACTTGATGACAGCATCACTGTCATCGAAAAACAAAAACAAAATGCTATTTCTGGTATGTTAAATTTTGAAACGGCAGATGAGTTTCAAAATGAACAAATAAAAAAATACATTAATATGTGTGTAGAACAATCTATTCATCTTGCGAAACTAAACACAGATGAAATTTGGACTTCTGGATGTCAATATTTTAGTAACGATGTCAAGATTTCAGATGTATATCAATTCAAGACTTTAGTACTGATTGGCAAATAAACAATTTATCAAGTTAATAATTTAATAAATTCCATGGTTCGTCTGGATTATTTTTTACAATATCCCATGTTATATTATGATTATAGCTCAAACCATTCCAATCCCACTGTATTTCGTTGTTATTTTCATCAATACTTAAATATAAATTGCTAAAATTAATCCATTTCCATGGTTTATTTAAGTTATCTTTTACTATATTCCATTTTATGTTAGGATTTTTGCTTAAACCATTTCAATCCCATGGCATGTCGGGATTACTTATGACTATATCCCATGTTACATTTGAATTTCTACTTATCCAAAACCAATTCCATGGTTTGTCAAGATTATCTTTTACATTGTTCCATGTTATATATAATTTTGAACTTAACCTACACCAGTTCCATTGTTTGTTTATGTTGTTTTCAATAATATTCCATGTTATATTTTTACTACATGTTAAACAACTCCAGTCCCATGGTAAATCTATATTTGTTTCAATAATATTCCATGTAATGTTTGGATTAGCACTTAAAAATCTCCAATCCCAAGGTTTATCTATCTTTAACAATATCAAAAGTAATACAATCAAGTGTACTTAGATTTTGCCAGTTTACTTTATTGGATATAAGTTTGACTCTCTCTTTGATATGTTCATTTATTGCTTTTTGCATTCATCGCGAATAAGTGTATACCCCCTTACAATTTTATAGAAGTGCCTAGCCCTGTTCTTCATTGGTGTACCGTCACTCCACACGTGATATTGTAAACATTTGAGACAAGATTGCAGCAGCTTGTTGTGTTGCTCTTTGAATGCGATAAAAACGTCTTGTTCTATATTTTTGAACATTGTTGTGGAAACTATATCACGCAACACGTTTGATTCATACAACGATATCTTTGTTTGCGTATCGGTCATGTTTATGATCGTGTCTATCACATCTTGTGGTAATGCAATCATGATTTTCTTTTAAAGATATATATGTATAAATTTTATATATAATATAGTGAACACTTTTCGTTCATTGTGGGAGTATACAAATGTAATGACAGATAATATTAATACATGTACTGACTTGAAAACAGTAGGTGAACGGAAAGAAAACATAGTAAATGAAATGGCTTCTTTATATGAAGCGACAGGTGTTGAATATTTCAAATCTCAAGCATCAGCGTGGTCTCAATGGATTTGGATCTTACAAGATAGAAAGCTCCAAGAGTGGCAAATTACATACTCTGGAAATCCACAAGGTGAGTGGCATTTACCAAAGATATTGCCTTCAATCCGATAATTGTTGGTGTAAATCGCTTTTAATGATTTCCCTTTCATATTATTATATTCGTAAAGCAATCTTCTAATACATATCAAATATTCGGGATTTGAAATAACATTTCTCAATGCTCTTTGTATTAGTAAAGCAAAATGATATTCTTTAACAATTAATTCACCAATGGATAATAGTATATTAGGATATATTCATTCATATATTCATTCATTCATAGGATTCATACTTAAATAATACCAATCCCAATGGATATCTGAGTTGTTTTTGACTATATCCCATGTTATGTCAAGATTTAAACTGAGGATATACCAGTCCCATGGTTTATCTAGATTATCTTGGACAATATCCCAAGTAATATTGGTATTTCTACTTAGCCCACCCCAATCCCATGGAATTTGGGAATTGTTTTTGACAATATCATAAGTTATGTTTTTATTTTTACTTAACAAATACCAATTCCATGGTTTATCAATATTATCTTTGACAAAATTAAAAGTAATATTTGGATTACTACTTAAACTTGTCCAATTCCACTTTTGTTCAAGATTGTTAGTAATTATGTCTTCTGTTATACAACAACTCATACTCTAAGTATTCCAATCCCATGGTTTATCTAGATTATCTTGGACAATATCCCATGTTATTTTTGATGTATACTCAAACTACTCCAATCCCATTTTATCAAGATTTTGTTTAATGTTATCCCACATTATATTAGATTATCCTTAACAATATCCCATGTTATATCAGGGTTAGCACAACTCCATGGTTTATCAAAATTATCCTTCACAATCTTCCATGTTATTTTAGGATTTAAACTTATACCATTCCAACTCCATGGTTTATCAAAATTATCCTTCATAATCTTCCATGTTATTTTAGGATTTAAACTTATATCATTCCAACTCCATGGTTTATCTAAGTTATCTTTAACAATATCCCATGTTATACTCAGATTCCAACTCAAACATTTCCTATCTAATTTGTCAGATAATATCTTTATTCTCTCTTGTAAATGCTGATTAACAGCTTTCTGCATCTTGAAATATAATAAACATAAAATCAATTATAATTAAGTACCCATATTATTGTATTCGTATAACAATCTTCGTTTACATATCATATACTCTGGGTTTGATATAACATGTTTCCATCTTCTTTGTATCACTTTAGCATAATGATATTGTTTAACAACAGTAAATATATCATTGGTAGATAATAGTATGTTGGGATTACAACTTAAAGCAGACCAATCCCATGATTCATTAAGATTATCTTTTACAATATCCCATGTTATATTAGGACTATAACTTAAACCACACCAATTCCATGGTTTATCGATATTATATTTGACTATATCCCATGTTATATTACGGTTGTAACCTATGCTATGCCAATCCCAAGGCTTATTTGGATTATCTTTTATTATATCCCATGTTATGTTTGGATTAGAACTTAAATTTGTCCAGTCCCATGGTTTATCAGGATTATCTTTGACTATACTCCATGTTATATTAGAATTTCTACTTAATTTTGTCCAGTCCCATGGTTTATCAGGATTATCTTTGACTATACTCCATGTTATGTTTGGATTAGAACTTAAATTTGTCCAGTCCCATGGTTTATCAGGATTATCTTTGACTATACTCCATGTTATATTAGAATTTCTACTTAATTTTGTCCAATTCCATGGTCTATCTGGATTATCGATTACTATATCCCAAGTTATATTATGATTCAAACTTAAAGCTTCCCAATCCCATGGATTATCGAGATTATCCTTAACAATATCATATGTTGTTGTATTGTTATAACTTAAAGCAGTCCAATCCCATGGTTTATCTAAATTATCTTTTACAATATCCCATTTTATATTTGGATTATAACTCAAACCATACCAACTCCATGGTTTATCAGGATTATCTTTTATAATATCCCAAGCTATATTAGGATTAGCACTTAAGCCAATCCAATTCCATCGTTTATCAATATTGTCTTGAACAATATTCCATGTTATATTTTTATTATAACTTATAGCATACCAATTCAATTTATCAAATAATATCTTTATTCTCTCTTGTAAATGCTGATTAACAGCTTTCTGCATCTTGAAATATAAAAAATGTAGTTAAGTATTTAAAATCAATTTTTATATTTTATTATTCATACTATTGTATTCGTATAACAATCTTCGTTTACATATCATATACTCTGGGTTTGATATAACATGTCTCCATATTCTTTGTATTACTAATGCTGAATGATAATCTTTAATAAAATTACACAAATCATCAATAAATAATAGTATGTTAAGATTCTTACTTAAAACAGACCAATCCCATGGTTTATCAAGATTATCCTTTACAATCTTCCATGTTATGTTAATATTAGTACTCAAACCACTCCAATTCCAAGGTTTATCGAGATTATCTTTGACAATATCCCATGTTATATTTGGATTATAACTTAAACCCCTCCAATTCCATGGTTTATCTAGATTAATTTTTACTATCTCCCATGTTATATTTGGATTTACACTTAAAACATACCAACTCCATGGTTTATCAGGATTATTCTTAACTATATCCCATGTTATATTAGGATTATAACTTATAGCATACCAACTCCATGGTTTATCAGGATTATTCTTAACTATATCCCATGTTATATTAGGATTATAACTTATAGCATACCAACTCCATGGTTTATCTGGATTATCTTTTAATACATTCCATGTTATATTAGGATTAGCACTTAAACGATACCAATCCCATGGTTTATCCAAATTTTTCTTTATTATATCCCATGTTATATTAGGATGTATACTCAACCAAGACCAATCCCATGGTTTATCCAAATTTTTCTTTATTATATCCCATGTTATATTAGGATTATAACTTATAGAATACCAATTCCATGGTTTATCAGGATTATGTTTTACAATATTCCGTGTTATGTTAGGATTTTTACTTAACCCACTCCAATCCCATTGTTTATCTAAATTATCTTTTACAATATCCCATGTTATATTTGGGTTATAGCTTAAATTATACCAACTCCATGGTTTATCAGGATTATCCTTTACTATATCCCATGTTATATTAGGATTAGCACTTAAACCTCGCCAATCCCATGGTTTATCTAAGTTATCTTTTATTATTTCCCATGTTATACTCGGATTCCAACTCAAACATTTCCAATCTAACTTGTCGGATAATATCTTTATTCTCTCTTGTAAATGCTGATTAACGACTTTCTGCATCTTGAAATATAATAAAAAATGTAGTTAAGTATATAAAATCAATTTTTATTAATAGTTAAATATTTATGTTTTATTACAGATTCATAAACAGATACATCAACAGCTAACAAAACTCAAATCATGAGGTTGAAAAAATAATAAACCCTTCTTTAAATCAATTTTTAATCAATTATATTCGTATAATAGTCTTCGTTTACACATTAAATATCCAGGATTCGTTATAACATGTTTCCATATTCTTTGTATAACTTTAGCAGATTGATATTGCTTAATAATTTTACATAAATCATTGACAGACAATAGTATATTAGGATTCGTACTTAAAGCATACCATTAAAACGTGAGATTGTCTTTCACAATATCCCACGTTACATTATGATTTCTACTTAAACTTGTCCAATTCCATGGTTTATCAGGATTATCTTTTACTACATCCCATGTTATACTTTTTCTTGATTAAGTATTTCTGGGTGTACTTCAGATGAATGTTTAGCTTTTAAGGCAAAACATGCTAAACAAATCCATAAAGCAAATAGACATGATGATGTAATCAATAATATTAAGCCAATATTATATGTTCCATCAATTGATATTAAAAACAAACCACTTATAAATGTCATTACAATAATCATAAAGAATAACATCATACATAAAATATAGTAAATCATGATTATTTGTTTGCGTATTAATATATCAAATTTTTAATAAGTTATACTCTGTCAAGTTTATGGAAAACTTTTATATATCAGATACTCTTTCAAATGCTCATTAATAGCTTTTTGCATCAATGAACTTAATCAATTTTTATGCATGGTACTGATAATCCGTGTTTTGTAAGCTATGTATAAGTGATAGTACTTTGAATTTTTTATAATAAAAAGTATACATGAAAGGTGAAAAAATATTAAATCCCGACACGGGTCGTATGGTCCTCAAGTCAGGGGCTATAGGAAAGAAACTCGTTGCTGAACAAGCGGCTCGTGCGCCCTCAGCCCGAAACCGCAATCTGACAACAATCTGGCATCCGTTCTCAAGGAAAAAGCCCTAAAGAAATGTTAAAAAAATACAACGACAACGACAAAGACGTACAGTACCGTATTGTTCTGTCGCTATTCGGCAAACAGAAAGACGATAAACACATATCTATCCAATTAAATTACGACAGTTCTATGGTATTTCTTTCAGCATCAGCAAACATTACACAATTCATGAATGGGTTGAAATGCACAGCGGATGGCACAGTTAAACAACACGTTGACAAAATGATTCAATATGTAACTTCAACGACGTTCTTCTCAGCGCAAGTAAAATACAAGGTAATGAAGTATTTTAGTATGTCCAATGATTTCTCTGCTGTTATGCATTATCCAACATTTAAGAAAAACGACGTAAAAAAATAAATTTGGACTTTCTCGGAATCCACATTGACTACAACAACTAAGTCGAAAATTATCTGGAGTAAAGGTTTATGTTGTGCTGAATGTTTTCCCTTCACCTCCCCCTATGAAAGTATGTGATGGTGTATAGATTTAAGGATAGGATCTTAGTTTATATTAGGATTCGTACTTCAACAATACCAATCTAATGGTTTATCTGAATTATCTTTAACTATAAATGATTCATTTTTAATCTGCAAGAAATTGATGTATTGGTAATGAGTATTGTATAATCTTCTTGTCATTTATAAATACATTCTCATATTGTATAATATACGATACTATTTTATTTGCATTTCCATGCTTTATTACCTTGCAAAAGTCAAGCAAAGTATTAAAGTATTTTGCTACAAACAAAACAGAAACTCTTTCCAATTGCTTCACAACTAACTCTTTTATAAATATAAACATAGATAAATAATACCATATAATATTGTTTGTAATATACGTTTTTTTAACAAAGAAATATTTTATGTTATATAGACATTTAAGACAATTAAAAAACGTTGGTTTTTTCTTTATTTCTTTAGAATTTAACAACTCAAGTAATGTAATTGCTCTTTTTTTCTGTTCTTTGTAGTCTGTTTCGTTTGTTTGTTGTAATATATCTAGTAGTTTACTAAATATATTTGTGGTGTATTTTTTATACAATTTTCTTATAATATAATTTTTATCATCCGTATAAGGTTTTACATACTTTTCTAAAACACATAGAATCTCATAATTCTCAATTTTTACTTTATTACATTTATTGCGGATCATTTTAAATATTCCAGTGAATCCCGTATGACATTCTTCAATACTCAAAACATGATCAATATTTAAATACCCCCATATAAAGTATTGATATAATTGCTTTATACCAGATATATCGTTATTGTCATATAATTTGTATATTATTTGCTTCAACCACAAGCTGTTTTGATCACAAATATAATAAAATATATATAAATGTATATTTTTAATAATGTCTGTTAAAGAAAAGTATACAAAGTTTCTATTATAGGTATGATTATCATTAGAATTAATTACATCATTTATTATTTGCATTTGCCAATCAGAAAGGTATAATTGTATTTCATTTTCTATTAAAAATTTTGATTTTCTTGAAGAATAAAACATGGCCTGTAAACATTTCTCAAACTCATGTAAATTACAATAAGTCCAATAAAATCTCATCAAAGATCCTTCTATTTTATCAATGAAATAATCCAATTCTTGGTATTGATTGCATGGATGCACGTTACCTCGAATCATAGTTATTTACAACAGATGAATTAATGTGTTATTCATTAAAGTATCATTACGCTTATATATGTATAAAAACTCTGAAACATGGATCTTTGAATCTCCAAATCATTAAACATAAAAAAATGAAGTTTATCAAGTTAAAATCAGTTGGTTTTACATGTTTGAAAGTAACATACACAATTAAAATGCCAGCAGTTTATACAAATATCGTTGTCACAGTATACACATTGTTTACAATTCTACTTACAAAGGCATTCTATAAATACAACGAATATACTATTGATAAACTATTCAAAAAAAATCACTACTGAAAAACTAAAAATATGGTTTTTCTACTAATCCTATCCCCATCAACATGTATTTATTTGGATGGTCGATAAATTCTGTAAAACTATATGTGCTTCTATATACTAGTTTAATTTCATTCCAAAGACGAACAACACCCGTACAAAAATGATCATTGATGTCATGAAATGCCATCATACACGTTCGTTGCCCATATCGTTGGAAATCTTCTTTTACATTTGCATACTCATGATTTCCGTCTATGAATATAAAATCATACATGTCACTTATATTTTTCTCAATGTCTGAGCTTTTACAAACTATATAATTGATAGGAATCTCGAATTGTTGCCAAATGTCTTGTGTTTCAGAATTACAAAACTGATCAATGTCAATTGCATCAACTGCTTCAAGACCAAAACGTTTTAAATATGCAGCTATAAATGTAATTGTCCACCCAGTCAATGTTCCAATATCAAGATACGTTTTTATATTCTTGTAACTTAACGTTATTAAAAAAGGCGACAATTGACATGGTGTTTGCCACATCCCTTTGCCAGTACTATCCAACATATATTTTACATCATCTCCATAGATTGAAACCAACGGATCATGTGGACTTTTTCGTGAATCGAAAAATAAACCTGCATGCCCAATCCAGTACGAAAGTGTGTCAATATTCCGCAAATCATCAATATTTGCAGTAGAAATCCATATCAAGGCTTCTTGCAACTTGTCCATTTGACATTACGCCATATATTTTTATATATTCAGACTTTGGGCGAACTTTATTAACTAAATTTAAGCATTTTTACGTTTTTTATGATAGATAACCAATTAAAAATTATTGTCAAAAATATACCATTATTAACGAGTCTAAATTGATGGATTACCCAGAACATTACAATGTAAGCATGATATAATACTTGTATACTGTTAGTATACGCAGGATCATGTGATATGTATTGATAAGTGTGACCATATATTAACCATGCAACCTGATGTTCTAACAAATCTAAAACATGTTCAACGTGGTTATGTTGATTATGATACATTATCAATGCAATATTCATAAATGAAATGCTCCCAAGAGCTTCCCATAAATGCTTGCGTTCAACATATTGTATTTTAAAATATTTGCCAATCAACAGAAAAATACCCCCAGTAATATGTAACAATCCAAGAGATTTTATAATATAGTGTAAGAGCATGTACATCTAAATGTCATAATCCTCTTAAATACATTACTGAATTATTCATATATATAAATCCAAGATCTTAACAGTGTCAGATGTACAATATTGAAGCATCTCGGTTGCTTTAACTTTTCGTTGCAAGGTGTCAGGAATCTCATTTTCAATGGCTGATACACAGTGATCCACCCTCTGTTTTTTCAAGTCATTATATGATATATCATTTTCTCGCTTATTATAATGTACAGTACTTTTATATAATTTTTACTTAAGGTTTTTATATGCTTTTATGTCAATATACGATGATGCAAGTAAATAGACCATGTATTAGGTACATAAATAAAAAAAACAACTTTAAAACCAATATACCTATCACACCGCGAACAAGAAATGTAACAACATTAGCCGTCAACCTTTACGATTTCAATGAAGTCACATATTACACCGGTAAGACTATTATTTTGTTTACGATGTTTTATTGTGGGTTGAACTGGACACATTATAGATATTTAAGAAAGAAAGATGATGAAGATAAAGATAAAGAATGATGTATACGCTCAGGACAAAACATGGACTAATTGGTTACAATTCATATGTAATCGGGTTTGAAAATCCCGGATTGGTTAGAAAAGTATCACGGATTATGCAAGATCCACCAAATATCAGGATGGAAAGAGCAATGAAACTTGATATCACACAAGATGTTCAAATAGAACTTGCAATGTTAGGTCTAAAAGGTGCAAGCTTTTCGTCTATCACAATTGACGTAGATGCACTGTTATATATTCCCAAAAATACTGATGTCTACAAAAACGTAGAATATGACATTGAATCGATGGATAAAGCAGACTTTTTATTCATGGGGTTTGAAAAAAACTTGGGTCTTATTATGCCCTATATGACTCATGCTGAGAATGATGAAGAAATCATATTTAAAGCCAATATAATCGACCCGTCGTTTGATTATGATAACTTTAGAAAGGGACTTGAAGAAAATATATGATAATAATCGGAGAATCATTTTACGATAAATTTTTGAATCATTAATGAATCTTTTTTTATGGTATCAAAAAAAGTTTTCGAAAATACCGTTGTTTTTCGGAGAATCATTTTACGATCAAAATTTGCAGTTTTTTAGAAAAGACTTTTTAAATTTTGAGACCCCCCCCCCCCCCCCCCAACATTTACTTACACCAAATTTCTATTTTTATCGTGTTATGTTCCGATATTTATTCGGTAATAAATATCACGTTAGCATTTACTAATTTTGCTAATCGTAAAGTTCCTGATTATAGTCGGGAAATATAAAATTAGTAAATGCTAACTCACTTACTCAACTCACACATCTGAATACTCAATAATCAATGCTAAGATACGCCTTCTAAGGGCAAAATAGTTATTATTTGTTTTGTCCATTATTTGCAGCAAAAACGTTTGTATTCTCAAATCAATATCATCTATATCATATTTTTGTGTTGTATTATCATTATAACAATTATTCATTATTTTATAACCATTTCGAATCATAATATCAACAGTCTCGTTTGTATCTTTAGGAACCCATTTATCATTTTTCAAAACCTCTAAAAGATTGTTCTTCAAACTTCGTAATCTAACGTTTTTATTCTGTGGAGCTTCTTCAGAAAAATGTATACGCTCTATCAAAGATTTTATACCTATGTTTTCATTTATGATACATTTTTTAATAAAATCATCACTTATATGATCATATGATTCTTTTCCAAAATTATTTATATTTATTGTATTATGTAATGTATTATTGACAGTATTGTTTGATGTATGAAAGTTGTTATTAATTGTGATGTTATGAGCTCCACCATTTCTTTTCAGTTCTTGTATCTCTTGCTCCAATTGTTGAATCTTTGAAAATATGTTACTGTCTTTTTTGTGTGTGCATTGGTTTTGATGACGTGTTTTGCTTGATTTATGAGAAAAACATGAATCACAATAATCACATTTAAATGATTTATCTTTCTGTTGAAACATTTGATCAAAAATAGTTGCAGGTAATTCAGATGACAATAATGGATCACATGATTTAGTTTTTAGCAGGTGATTTTTTAAATGATGTTTTTTTTTAAATTCGTATCCACACCTTGTGCAAGCGAATGACATTACCTATTATTATATGAAAATCCTTTAAATATAGCTAACACATTAATCATTATTATAATACTGTTTATCCGCAAAGATTGTACACTCAAAAACAAAGTCAAGTGATGATCCTCTTCGAGGTTCAGAAGGATATCCTATACTGTTCATAATACATGGAATCCCGTTGATCACTTTCTTATTGAATCCATGACTATGTCCGCACACCCATGAAACAACTGGTTTTTTAAATAAATAGTTAAGATTTGATGCATAATGACTATTGTATGGTGATGATTTAAACATTGGTAGAATCATTTCGTAAGAAGGCAAATGATGTGTCATGATCAAAACAGGCTTGGGTGATGTTTCAATTAATGATTCAAGATATTTTTTGCTTTTATTATGCATTTGTAAAGTATCTTCAACAGTAATCAGCTGTTTATCTTCTTTATAGATGTTTGAATAATCATAATCATTAAACAATTTTGTTTTACATCAGACCAAAGAGTGGTACCCACAATTAGAAGATCATCTAAATCATAGTGGTCATTCTGAAGATAATGCACATTGGGATATTTGTTGCATATATTGTTAATTATTGAATCTATTTCTGTAATGGATCTCACATCACTTTCCTTGTTTTTATAGTATTCGTGGTTCCCTGATGTGTAAAATACTCTTTCAAACTTATTAGAGCATTGATTGATAAAATCTTGATAAATAATTGTCTCAGGATGTCCTATATCACCGGGAAGGAGCAAATATGGTGCCTTTGGTTTAATATCAAAGAAAGTTTCAAACTCTAGATGTATATCACTGATAAGTTGGAATGTATACTTCTTGGTTGTATTCATTGTTGTCATTGTTGTCATTGTTGTCATTGTTATTATATATAGCCTCTCAATTTTTGCGTATCAACAACAAATAAGAAAAAAGAAGACTTTAATCAGTACGCCATGGAAAACTAAAGTTTTTTGCTATGTCAATGGTTTTTACCTTTGGCGGTGTAGTAATGGGAATATTCAACACCTTTGAATGTGAAGTTGCTTCGGCTATTTCAGGTGTTTCATGTGTATCGGCTTTAGATTCAATCACTAAACCATTTTCACTTTTAAATACCCCAGCAATTGGAGGTTCTCTACGAAGCTGATGATTGTCAGACAGATTTGGATACAAAAACTTGTTCATTTTTACCATAAACGGGTCTACTTCACTGTTGCTATTATGTTGTTCAAGATTGTACAATTGTGTGTAAACTGTATGCAAATTTTGGATAAGTTGCATACAATATGTTTTTTTATTCTTCACAGTTTCTGACTCTTGGTTGAATTTGTTTGCAAGCAAATCAATCTCAGATTTTTTGGCTTCTATTGCATTCTTTACATTTGTAAGATCTACATTTGATATATGTCTTTCAAGGATCTCATAACTTATCGTTAGCTCTTTAAGATGTTTGTTTTCATTTTCGAGTTTGTCTTTCAAGTTTTTATGAGCTTCAGCAAAGTCTCGTGAATCTATAATATACTGGTCAATGTCAGTAATGTTCATTTTAAGAAATTAATGATCAATTACTTATATAATAAATTTTAGGTAATGATATAATATATATACAATAATACCAATAATTTCCTATATAAAAATATAAAATGTCTCAACAATGTTTGTACAATGCACAAGGTCAAATAACATGTAATGATAATGTATTAGAAAAATTTACAGATACAAAGGTTGCTCTAGAAAAAACCATAGAAATGCGAAGGAAAATCAAACAATCTCTTGAGTATGACCGTGAAAAAAAAATTAAAGAATTACAGAAACTTTTAAAACCCATTATAAATTGTATACCAGTTGATTGGCGTATTCCTCGTGACATTTTAGAAAGATCACAGATACAAGATGATGATGTAGATAGATACAGACAGTGTATAAAAGAGAATGAAAAACGGAGCGCTGAAAACGAAATGTTTATGGCTCAACACCTTGCAAAAATAGAATCTTCAATTCAGGCTGAAGAACGAAAAATAAATGAACTTCGATCGCATTTGAACACTCTTTAAGTTCATAGTAAAATGTTTTTATATTTTTTAGTTTTTTATATTTTTTTATTTTTTGGGTAGTGTGGCTTTAGGTCTAAACCCTGATAGTCACAATCTTTCCATCAACATTGTAAATGTAAGACCGATCGCGTTGGTACTTGCGCACAACCAAGTATTTGATCTCGCGGATAGTGTTGTGCACGTTGTCATATCGCTTCATTGCAATGTCGACCAAGATCATATAAAGCAGAGGGATAGCTGCACTGATAATTTCCTTGTCCTTAACATGAGCGGTACGAATTGTATTCAGAGTGTCATTAACAACACTCTTCAGAGAAATGAAGTCTTGACGCAGTGACTTCTTGTACATGCCGTGAATACGGCAAGAAAGAATCCAAGTGTCAATATAAGCCAGCTTTTGGGTGTTGACAGTAGTAGCGACCATTTTAAATAAGCGTTGGTAGCGTTGGTAGCTTGTGTGTGTAGACCATATGGTAGATAGTGCTTAAGAATTAATCAATTTTTGAGTATTTTTGTACCAACTAGCAAAAATTTTTTTTATGAAATCCGCGGTCTCTTTGTCATCATCATAGGTAAATGCATTTGTTACTGTTTATTAAAAATCTTCGTTCCAACGAATAAGGTTCGTAAGCTCCAAAGTGTGTAAAAAATGATTTTATCTTTTGGATCACTTGACACTAATTAGATACTTTTGCTCCTTATGCTATTATGTGTACTGTGACGTGAATATGTGAGTATGATACATATTATTCATAAGTATATACACATGTTTAAAGCAAAGAAGGAAGAGTATGAAAGCATCTAAGAATTGAAATTACATTGAAATTATGGAAGATCAATTAAAAGAGTTTAGACAACGCCATCATGAGCGCTACAAAGAGAGATTACAACAAGAAGAGCGAAGGAATGCTGCATTTCAAGAATTTCAAAATGAATTTGATCGATTGGTAGAGACTATATCAGAGTGTTCATCGTTGATAGAACTCCGAGATACATTGTCGGTGATCATAAGTTTAATGAAAGATAAAGAAAATGAAGGTCTTGAGATCGATACCAACTTTGTAGCACGTGGGTTTAAAATTGTTGATGAAATTAGCAAAAATACATGTATCACGATCGATTTGAACTCAACAAATGATGTTGAGTCAGCTGTTATTGTGCGTGATTTGACCAAGATGATTCTTTCAAATTGTAAAGTAGAAGGCGCTCAAGATATTGAGATTCAATTTGATATGGACTGTTCTCAAGATGAGAAGATTGCACGAGAGTTGAACGGTCTGGTTTAGGATTTGTGTTTAAGACACAAACGTAACGTAAACTTACTTAAAGGTTTATACAAATAATCTTACTAAACATGGTAGCAATCGGATGTGATCTCGGTACTAGCATGACGTGCATTGGTGTGTGGAAAAATGGTCGCGTAGACATTATTGCAAATGATCAAGGAAACCGTATTACTCCTTCATATGCAGCTTTCACTGACACTGAAAGATTGATTGGTGATGGAGCTAAAAACCAAGCAGCCATGAATCCTCTTAATACAATATATGATGCCAAACGTCTTATTGGTCGAAAGTTCAGCGATCAAATTGTTCAAAATGATATGAAGTTATGGCCTTTTAAAGTTGTTGATGACGGGAACGACCGCCCACAGATTATTGTGAGCTATAAGGGTGAAGAGAAAAAGATGTATGCGGAGGAAGTGTCTGCAATGATTCTTACAAAAATGAAGGAGACCGCCGAGTCATATTTGGGTGAGGAGGTAAAAGATATCATAATTACATGCCCTGCATATTTTAATGATGCACAGAGGCAAGCAACGAAAGATGCAGGTGCAATTGCTGGTCTCAACGTAATTCGCATTATCAACGAGCCAACTGCAGCAGCTATTGCATACGGTCTTGATAACAAATCAGATAAGGAACGCAATATTTTGATCTTTGATTTCGGTGGTAAACGCAATTAATCTGCCTCCGTATAAAACCTGGAGAATTGCTGGAAACTCCTTAAGCCATTGATACCACAACGTGATCTGTGAAGATGAGCGTGAGGGTTTGAAAAATCAATGGATGATGGTAATATTACCGGAGATGGACAATCAGCAGCCGAGCCGTGTTGGTGACAACCGGAAGGTTCAACGACTAGATAAAGTAATCACATGTTTTGTGTGATGAAATATCCACGAGCACCAGGGTTAGATTCTGCTTAAAATGTCAAAATTACATAAGGAACATTCATGTAACACTACATAATGAATGAGGACTTACTTGTTGCGTATAAGAATAGCATAACAAGGATTTTTGATAAATCCACCAAAGATGACATTGATCTTTCAAAAATCGAGATTAAACAATTTGTTTCACCAGCTTCAAATACCAAGAATCCAATACCAAGGATATTTTATCAAGGAGACTTAATTAAGAAACACAACAACTTCATGTGTGAGTACACATGTTTAAATTGCACACGGAGTATTATTGTATGTCTTAATAACATCACACGTAAATTAAACAAAGGAATAATTATGTGTCGTATATGTAAGGAAAATGATGATTTGAAAAGAACCAAACAGTCTGAGTTTATGAGGATGCACGCGAACAATATTTGTACGATTGATAATACAGAAAAACTCACGTTGAAAAATAAGTTACAAAATGATCAACATGATTTTGATCAAATTGATGATGAATTCAAGTCCAATTATTTCAGAAAACATCTTACAAAAGATGAATTTGATCGTATAAAAGACAAGATAACATCATTTCAACATTACAAGTTTACTGATCTATCAAAGTTTGTGTATTATCCTTGCGTTTCTATAAACAATCAAACTAGATTCAATCCTTACTTATACGATATTGAACGCGATGTTATTGAGAACATTACATACATACACTTCAAGTGTGAATGTTGTGGTGATACCTTTTTTAATAGGGATCTCTATATTCAGAAAAACAGATATAAGATAATGTGCAAGAATTGCAGTTTCACAAACAAAATTTTTAAAATTCGAACAACAAAAAATGTCATCGGTGAAACAGTAAGATATCAATCCAAGTTGGAACTGAAGCTAATCGATTTTTGTAACAATCATAGTGTCGTCATACAAAACGGGCCAGCTATTGATTATAAATTCAATGAAAAAAAGAAAACATATCGTGTAGATTTTCAACTACCTGATTTATGTATTCTAGTTGAATGTAAGGATAATCATATATGGCACAAAAATAATATTGAATCTGGACAGTGGAATGCAAAGCATATTGTGGTCCAAGATTATATTGCAACAAGTAATTTGTATAAGAAATTCCTTATAGTAATGCCCAAAACATTTAATGAACACACAAAATACATTTTAAGCATTTCTAACAAGATATAGTCTGACCCACGAGAGAAATCCGTGGAAGCTTTGTTTAAACGGCAAAGCGATAACAAAAAGTGGGAACTTTTGATGTTTCTATTCTGGCCGTAGAAGACGGCATGTTTGAAGTAAAAGCAACGGGTGGTGATACTCATTTGGGTGGAGAGGATATTGACAATCGCCTTGTAAAGCATTTTGTAGAAGAATTCAAACGTAAACATAAAAAGGATATCAGTGATAGCCCCCGTGCGATTAAGCGTCTTAAAGCTGCATGCGAACGTGCAAAGAAGACGCTTTCTTCATCTGCATCCGCTTCGATCGAGCTAGATGCACTTTATGATGGTGTAGACTTTGCCAGCACCATTTCTCGTGCAAGATTCGATGAGATGTGTATGGATCTGTATCGTAAGTGTCTGGATGCTGTTGACAAGGTATTGCTTGATTCAGGTCTTTCAAAGCCTCAAATTGACGAGATCGTACTTGTTGGTGGTTCTACGCGTATTCCTAAGATTCAATCAATGCTATCTGATTATTTTAATGGAAAAGACCTTTGCAAGTCGGTGAATCCCGATGAAGCAGTTGCTTATGGTGCGGCGGTTCAAGCTGCACTTCTGACTGGAAACAAAGATGATCAGATCAAGGATCTTCTGCTCTTGGATGTATGTCCACTTTCCATTGGTATTGAGACCGCTGGAAATGTCATGACACCTATTATTCCACGCAATACAACTATACCTGTAACGAAGACTCAGGTGTTCTCTACATATAGCGATAACCAGCCAGCTGTAACAATTAGGGTGTTTGAAGGTGAACGCGCAATGACAAAAGATTGCAATCTTCTGGGTACATTTGATCTCAGTGGAATCCCTCCAGCTCCACGTGGTGTACCACAGATTGAAGTGTCTCTAGACATTGATACTAACGGTATTCTGCAAGTGACTGCAATTGAGAAAGGTACCGGTAAATCACAAAAAATTACAATCGAGAATGATAAAGGAAGGCTTTCTAAAGATCAAATTGAAGCAATGCTAAAGGAGGCTGAAAAATATAAAGACGAAGACAAAGTGAACAAGGAACGTATTGAAGCTAAAAACGAACTCGAGAACTTTGCTTATAATATGAAAAACACGATCACAAATCAGAATATGAAGATTAATGATGATGATAAGAAAAAGATAGATGCGGTTCTAACCGAAACTTTAACATGGATTGAAAACAATCAACTTGCGTCAAAAGAAGAATATGATCACAAGAAGGAAGAATTAATGAAAGTGACCAACCCAGTTATTCAACAAATGTATCAGGGTGGTCAAGACGATGGACCTTTGCCCGGTGGTACAGGTGGACCCATCGTAGATGAAGTTGATTAATTTGATAATTAATTTTTATTATTTCATAAAATAAATGAATGGTGTAATTGTTTTGATTACCATATCACTTATATATACAGTGTTTTCTTCATTTAAACACACACAGTTTGTGGTTACACCATACATATTTGTTATTAGATTTGTTCACATATTCGCATTAATGTTTAATGTTTTATATATTTTCTTGTTTGATAAGCGATACGATATATTGTATTTAGTATATACAATTTGTCTGTATGGTCACTGGTCATTCTTAAACAACGAATGCATTTTGAATATATTAGAAAAACAACATTTTAGAACTGAAACAACTAATATATATTTATATATTGTGTTTGGTGATTATACAGACTTTTTTTTGATGATAACGGGTGTTTTGTCATTTATAAATTTGATTATAGTTGTAAATCGGCAAGAATATATACCAATGCATCTCAAACTTACTTTTATCGTTATTTGTCTTATTATTTTAACACTGTCTGGTGTATCAAAACACACACAATCTATTTAATTGCCAATATGGTAATTTGACAGAAACCGCTGCCTTCTCTGAGACCTGGAGACATTTTTCCATTAATTACGTTGCCAACAAAACCAGAACCACCTCCACCACCGGCGTGTTCAGAGCCAGCACCTCCACCGTAGTAACCTCCTCCTCCACCACCAACCCATGGAACACTTGACCCATCTGCGCTTCCACCTTGACCCAATGTGCCTCTTTGTTTTCCTCCTGCAGAACTTGTGCCACCCAGACCAGGAGCCCATGTTGCATCACCACCATTACCACCGTTTACACCACCACCTTCACCACCTGCACAATTTGTGTTGTTTGTTGAGCCACCACCACCGCCTGCAACAATGAGTCGTGAATTAATGTCATTTTGTGTAATTCTGACATCAGAACCACCACCACCACCACCTGCGCGATTAGCACCAATAGTATTTGTCATACCATTTCCACCACCGTTCCAACCAGCACCACCTGGCCGTCCTGGATCAGTTGCGGTTTGACCTTGACCTCCAACATACACATACAGATCACTGTTTGGTGCATATTCACCTAATGCATAACCACCTTTACCACCAGCATTATTTCCAGACCAACCTTGTGCACCCCAAACTTCGATTTGGATCGCTGTGGCATTCTTGTATGGGAACAATTGAGGGGAACCCGTGAAAGCATAACGGATAACATCGCCAACAACATATGATGATTGGATAGAAGAAGGTGTGAAAATCGCTGCATTTCTTGGCAAACTGAAAAAGTTCAATGTAATTTTAACGTAACCGTCACCATTATTGGTTCCCAAATTATTTGCGTTCATGCCGTTGTTGAAAGAGCCACCGCCACCACCACCGGCACCACCACCAGAATATCCACCACCACCTCCACCACCGTTACATGCACCGCTTGCACCGCCTCCAAAACCACCCCATGCACCGTTACATGAAGAAGTGGGACTGTTACCGTTTTGTGCGGCACCTACACCACCATTTACAAAACCGCGTGCTACTTCACCGTTGTCATAAGAGTTTCCACTTCTACCATTGCCATCTCCTCTAAAACCTGCACCTGATTGACCCCAACCATTATTTCCTGTGAAAGTAGATCCATATCCATTAGCACCTGCGGCATATCCTGGATGACCTGTTGTACCGTTGATGTCGTATGTTGCATTTTTACCGGTATTGCCGGAGTCACCACCTCCACCGCCACCACCAGCAACTATCAACGGTGTATTATCATTCTTTGAAACAAAGGATCCGCCACCACCACCACCTGTGTGCTTAAAATGTCCACCAACTTGTCCCACCAAGATCTTGATAACTTCGCCTTTTGTAAGCTTGAAATCCCCAACAACTCTTACACCTAACCCGCCAGAGTGTCCTGCAGTTGTATTTCCACCACGTGCACCACCCACTTCAATTGTATAATATCCTGTGTATGGAACAGTCCATAATTGAATACCTTGTGAGACCATGTTGAAATATCTGGTGTCTTCGACAAAAGCTAGTCCCTTGTATGCTTCTTTGCATTGGTGAAGGCTAGGGCCTGTTCTACCTGATGACCCAGATGTTGTGAAAGTGTGATTTGTAAAAGCATATAACAACATAGCAACGGCTTGTTTCGCAGTTTCTACGGCTTGCTGTTGATTGATATTAGATGATGGAGCTGGAGCAGGAACAGGTGGTGGCGGAGTTGGTGTTGGGGGAGTTGGTGTTGGGGGAGTTGGTGTTGGAGGTGGTGGAGTCGGAGCAGGAGGAGGAGAAATCATTAATGGAAGCTTTTGCTTAGTTCCATCAGAGTAAGTCGTTACTAGGGAATTGCTTTCGGGTGCAATAGAAACAATGTATTTACCAACAATATTTGAAACGGGGATCTTCTGTGGTGTTCTGTTATCGCTAAAGTTAATCACAAGGAAGTTTTGATTATTTTCTGATTGCGTTGACACGCTAGATATAGAAGCTATAGTCCCCGGAGTCCCCGGAGTCCCCGGAGTCCCCGGAGTCCCTGGTGGTCCAGACGGTCCTGGTGGTCCTGGTGGTGATGGCAAAGATATTCCAGGAGTTCCAGGCTCACCTTTGTCACCTTTATCACCTTTATCGCCTTTGACTCCTTTTTCTCCTATATCTCCCTTCAAACCTTGATTTCCTTGTGGACCTTGTGCACCTGTATCACCTTTGATACCTTGTTCACCTCTCAATCCCTGTGGTCCCATCGCGCCATCGCGACCAGGAATACCTTCTGGACCTTGAGGGCCAGGGGGACCAGGTGGACGTTTTTGCAAATAACGCCATCCATCTTCATCAAGACATACATCTCCTACACATATTGGACCATTTGATTTAACACTTGAGAATGAAGCATCTCCACCTTCAATGGTACCATTTACTGTCAAATTCTTCCTAGTATATTGATTTCCCATAACTGTAGAATCACCAGTAGTATAAAGCTTTCCCATTGCTACACCTCCAAAATAATCGTCTATATTAGAAGGATTTACTATGCGCAGCCAGTCATCTTTTCCTGAGTTGACAATGTTAAAGTGATTTGCTAATTTCAAACTATCTGAAGACATCTCACCATTGGCAGCTACAAGATAGCGATTACCATTTTTCTTCGCTATAAGTACATCATCAAAATTGCCTTTGTTGTCTGCAAAAGATAACCCAACTTTAGATTCAGGGGTCATAGACGTATACATTCTGGTTGTTTTATCAGCGAAATATCCCATACCCTGTTTATCTTCTTGTGTTCTTCTTTCAACCAGAGGTCCGATTTGTGTTGGGAAGTTGATATGATTATTTCCTTGAACGTTAAATGAACCATTTACATCAAGTGCTGCAACATTTGCATTTTTTTTTACAACAATCTGAGAAGATGTTAAATTGTTAATATCACCTTTTTCACTGTTGACAACTTCAGCTAATTCTTTCTTTGTAACAAACTCATTCATTACTGCATCTTTAATACTGTCGATCTCAGAACGTATGTCTTTGTAAACTTGAAGTTTGTCTTCTTCAGTATATGCAACGGCTGGAGACAATGGTAGAGTTACTGGGGCAGGTCCAGTACTTTGACTTGATGTAGTATTAAAATAGTTTGTAAACTGTTCTTTGCTCATTGTCCTTTTTTCTGCTTTAAACATAACTAAAACAATTAACAATATAATTATTAACACAAGTGTTGACATGATTATATAGTTGGTGCCCATGTGTTTTATTAATATAAAAGACAAAAAAATGATTATGTGAAAAAGCACATACATTATTGTTGTGATACATCAATAATGTTATCTTTCAACATATTAATATTTAACCCTACATTTGCCCAAGCGATTGAATTGGTTGTCGCAATTAAAATATGACGTATTTTAGTCTTTGACGTAAATATAAGTTCAACGTTATTCAAATTTGACATATTGTATGTATCAGTGTTCCATGCTGGCCATGCGTTATACAAGTTAGTGTTTGTTTTGTTTGTTCTGATTATTTTATTAAGACCATCAATCAGTACAACATGCAATGGTCCTGTGTTTGATGGGAAAGTAAAGTTGGGAAGATTCTTTAGACGAATTCTAGTAATGCTGACAGGATATGTAACTGCACCTTGTCCGTTTAGACCTGTAGCAGTAGTGAAGTCCCATAAAAAGTAGTTTAATGTAGAAAGGGATGGAAATCTGCGGAACAAAGAAGGATTTTCAGGTTGGAAGTATGATATCGACGTGATTTGAGATGTAGGTGCAGGAACTGGTTGAGGAGCAGGAGTTGAACAACCAGGGATCTTGTTTGGATATGAAACAATTGGACAACCTTTGCATTCACCAAAGTTTGCACTGTTATAATTCCAGCGTTTGTCCAAA
>Ga0129333_10000938_pt1 | contig 25753 bp, 36 predicted proteins | sample CPB6_08_DNA_FD_94474 | JGI IMG/M metagenome (GOLD analysis project Ga0129333, IMG submission 94474) | Freshwater to marine salinity gradient microbial communities from Chesapeake Bay, USA - CPBay_Sum_0.6_0.8_DNA | ecosystem: Environmental > Aquatic > Marine > Coastal | place: USA: Chesapeake...
AACCCGAACTCCACCATCAAGCAGGCCGACTACTATCCTTCTGGTTGCCTGACGATCTTGGAGATCATCCATGCGAAAGTACTGAGGATGCGTTCGGTCATGGAGGCTATGCAACACGATCCCTCCTACAAGCCTAACTTCGAGTCTCTCGAGGACTCTGCCAAGGATCTGATCAACTACGCCTCGTTCTACGTCGCCTACTCTCGAGGCAAAGTCGACGGCCAGGAGGCTGATCGCGACTTCCTCAACCGCAAGAACGATACATCGAAGAGTTATAATCTGTCAGACGCCAACTTCGACCTGGCTAATCTCACGATAGTCGGAGCCGGTGGTACTTCCAGGTGGTACGAAGAGAACAACATGATGCTCAGTGGAGCAACTGGCGCGGTCGGTTCTTCCAATGACATCGACCTACGAGGTCTAGACGTGTCTTACAATCACACCGCAGAGCCACCGAACTTCATTGGCATGGACTTCAACAGATGAAAATGATGCGCGTTCAGGATATTCGCAACTACTTCAAGACCTCTCTGTACTTCGAAGAGTTCGTCACTGACAAGACCGGAGTCAAGACCATCGAGATGATCGGCGCTCAGTTCGTGGCCGATGAGCCAGCGATCTTTGGCACTGTCGACGAGGACTACGTCAAGCGCGAGCTCGAGTGGTATCGCTCGAGGTCCCGCAACATCAACGACATCCCTGGTGGTCCGCCCAAGATCTGGCAACAAGTAGCCGATAAGGATGGCAACATAAATTCCAATTACGGCTGGTGTATCTGGTCAGGCGACAACTACGAACAATATCAACACTGCTACGAAGAGCTTAAGCGCAACCCGAACTCTCGTCGCGGTATTATGATCTACACGCGCCCTGAAATGCAATGGGAGTATAACATCGATGGAATGTCTGACTTCATGTGCACTAATACCGTACAGTATCTCATTCGGAACGGAGAACTCTACGCCCTCGTCAACATGCGCTCCAACGATGTCGTTTATGGTTATAAGAACGACTACGCGTGGCAGGCCTACGTCCAACAGTCGCTTGCCGCAGACCTTGGATGCGAAGTTGGCCCTATCATCTGGAACGTCGGCTCCCTACATGTCTACGAGCGTCACTTCGGACTAGTTAAGTGATGTCGGCGCCAACACCAACATACGTCTGGGACGATCGCTTCCTCAAGCTGGCTCGCGAGGTCGCGTCATGGTCCAAAGACTCCACCAAGATCGGCGCCATCGTAGTGGACAAGGACAAGCGTATCTTGACTCAGGGATATAACGGATTTCCTCGCGGCATCGTAGACGCCGAGCGTAGACTGAAGAACCGCGAACTCAAACTCAAGTACGTCGTTCATGCCGAGATGAACTGCATCTACAATGCCTGCCACCACGGCGTCAGTCTCGATGGTGGAACGCTCTACGTCTCCGGTCTACCGTGTTGTTCTGACTGCGCCAAAGGCGTCATCCAGTCTGGCATCAGTACTGTGATTATGGAGTTCGAACAGAAACTCATGGATGGACCATGGGGAGAGAGTTGGAAGCTGAGTGAAGAGATGTTTAATGAAGCCGGGGTCGGACATGCAATCTATCCAATCTAAGACCGTCATAGACTACCTTCATAACTACAAGCCAAGTAAAGACGTCATCGTAGTAGGTCAGTCTCCAGCCAAGACCAACAATCCCTCGGCCAGTGGCACTTACGCAGTCATTCAGGCGTGGATGACTTCTGCTTGCGTCTATTCGTGGTCGTTCACCAACGTCATCGAAGAAGAGGGTGGAGACAGGCTGAGCCAGGTAGACTTCGAGTCCGTCTATAAGCGAGTTCGCCCGTGGAAGGGCAAGAAGGTCATCGCACTCGGTAATCTGGCGTCAGACGTGCTGACTGAACTCCGCATACCACACCTGAAATTATTGCATCCCTCTGGTCTCAACAGACATCTAAATAAGTTCGATAACCGCATCGAGCAGATCCGCTTGATTCATGAATACGTGAAGGGCAGCAAGTGAGCATCGAACCCACTCAGTACTACGACGAGTTCATACGATACTTCAATCTGGCGGCAGACCAGCAGATCAAGTGCAACACGGCCACGGTAGAGCCGTACGGCATGACGGATCACAAAGACTCCGGGATGAACGACGACCTGATGGAGAACGTGACTCTCTACGACGTCGTCGAGCGTAAGCTGGCCGGCTTCTCTCAGATTGTCAACGACTGCTTCTATGGATGGACAGACGAGCACCCATACTGGCCAAAGATGAAGGCAGGCAAGGTGACTCGTCAGCGCGAGATGGTTGCTCACGCTTGGACCGGCAAGCACAAAGACTTCGATCTCCCCGAGTGGCTCTACATCTTCATCCTGCACCGAGTGTGCGGATCTGCCATCAACTATGCCACGCAGCCTTCCGGTTATCACAACACCATCCTGTTCGACCTGTACAAGGCCACCACCATCGAGGACATGACCAAGATGGTGAACTCCTATCCTACTCCGTTCTACACCTCTGTCGGCTACCAGTTCCCTGCATTTCCTAAGCCGCCAGAGGGTTCTCCCTACAAGAGGAACGGCGACTACTTCCTGACCGAGTTCGCTCCTCGCTTGGCCCGCGACATGGCCGAGTGGCTCACGAAGAGCAACGCGAAGAAGGACCTCCGCGAGATGGGAGAGTGGATGTTCGAGTGGAATAAGAAGAATGGCTTGAGGGTCTACCAGTTCCAGTACGCCGCCGTGTTAGCAGACATCGCCGACTGGTATCCTAAGTTCGTCAATCTCGACAGCATGTTCTACTACGGTACTAATGCCCGCGAGTGCATATCTTACCTCGCTGTTCCTACCAAGAAGATGAGTCAGGACCAGTTCCTCGACGCAGTGATGGAGAAGATCTATGCGGATACGAAGTCTCTTCCGTACAATGCGGAGGATGTTTGCTGCGACTTCATCAGGTGGGTCGAGAACTACGTCAGACCAGGTGCACACTACGACCATCTGGACTTTGACGGAGTCTGGTCAAGTTGCAGAATTAAAGATCACCCGTTTGGTCGACAAAAAGCCATGCTTGACCTTGGTCTCGTCAAGACCTTCAACGGAATGACTGCTCATCCTTCCGATGACGCCGTGCTGAAGAAGGCAGGTGTCACCGTGGAGCAGTACAAGCAGATGGTCTCGCAATTATAAATAGCTATACTCAATAGGAGGAACTCATGAGTATACAGAAAGTAGTCAAGTACCTATCCGAGACCACCAAGAATTCTAGTTTTCCTGAGGGCTTACAGGCCGCGGCAGATCACCTCTCTAAGAGCGGGTGGGAAGTCAAGAGGACTAAGACTGACGGTCGTCCTGCCGTTCATGCCGAACATGAATCCGGTAGACAGATCCATGTCAGTGAAATAGAAGATGGACATCATCGTGCTTCGGTAGGTGAAGGTCCTGGAACGTTTAAGGGAAAAGATACTAAAACCGGTGCTGCTCTCTTACATGACAGCGAACACAAAGATCCAGTGAAGGCAGTACAGGGCGCTCTAGCTTGGCACAAAGCTAACTAACTTAGAAAGTTTGTTATGAATGGATTGACTGAATTATTTTTTGATCGTTCTAATGACATAAAGTATGAGAATCTGGCCGACGTAGACATGCTACCTAATGGCAAGCCTGCTCGCAGCTGGATGAAAGACTGGAGTCAAGAAGAGAGGACTGAGAAGTTTTTCGAGTTCTGTCGAGCATACGACAAGCGAGAAGACTCTCTACTCGCCGAGAACTATCAACAGTTCTCTCATCGACTTCACTGGGACGAGTGTCCATTCGTAGACACTCTCAAGACTAATAACGACCCAGAGATGGTGCTTCACGCCTGTCTCCTCTTCTCTTTCACGAACGAACACTGGCAGACCTTTCTTGCTTGGAAAGAGGGGTATAACACTGGCTTACGCGAGTACCTCTATGAGGGCAATCGTCCATGTCGTTCAGACCTCTTTCAGATCTACTACCCGAAGGGTACCATAGTAGAAGAATGGTTGCTCGCTGGTCCTCAGAAGGCAGCTAAGGCTCTTCATCACGTTCTTGGTTCTAAGAATCGTCCGTTCACTATGATGGAGTTCGCCAAGATCCTCAACGAGCACTTCGTCACCGAGCAAGGATTCCGCAATGCCATGTATCCCTGCAAGAACGCGGCTCGGCACGTAGCCATGTCTCATCCTGAGTGGGTAGATCCCGAGAGCTTCTTACACGGCGGCACCGGCTTCTTCGATGGACTCCAACAGGTATTCGACTGCCCTCCTCTCATGAGCAAGGTGAAGTACGAGATCGAGCCGGATGGAAGTTACGTTGCTCTTAATAAACACGGTGTACAGTTTATGAAGCACATGATATACTTAGCAAATCATAAGTCGAATCCAATAGTTAGACAGAAGTTCCTCAACCTCGAGGATAAGCTCTGCTTCTTCTACAAGCACATCGCCATCACTCAAGGCATCAAGCAGACGACGAAGCAGATACCCTACGAGTGGGTGTATCCGAGAGAGTGGTCTCTCAAGACAAACAAGTATGATAGGTTAGAGAATGTCGCATGATACGCACGTCATCGATGGAGTCAACAAGGACGCCCTGCTCTGGCCGGGTTGTACGTATGAGGAGGCCCGCGAGTACTACCTGAATCTCGCGGCGGGCTGGACTCCGTACAACCCGGATCCAGTAGTCGTAGAGCACGAGGGAGTGCGTGTAGTCAGAGACGACTTGATCGTCGGCACCAAGACTAGGGCCGGCGACTTACTCGCGTCTAGGATCAATCATCAGACGATAGTGTACTCGCAGCCTCGCACGGGTCTTGCAGGCGTCTCTATCCTAGACGTGGCCAAGCACCACAATAAGAGAGTCGTGCTGTTCATGCCGGCCTCGCAGACCGTATCACTACATCAGGCGTGTTGCATCGAGCGAGGAGCGGAGGTGCACTTCAAGCGCATCGCTGCCATGCCTATCCTCAACAAGTACGCATCGGAGTGGGCAGACGACAATGACGCATTCTTCGTACCCCTTGGACTCAAGCACGAGCTCGCTACTGCTGGTATCGTTCATGCTGCTAGTAAGATCGATCCTCCTGACGAGGTCTACGTCGCCATATCTACTGGCGTACTGTCTAGAGCCCTTCAGATCGCTTGGCCCGACGCTAAGTTCACGTGCGTGGCTGTCGCTCGAAATCTCAAGGCTGGAGAGCTTGGAAGAGCTGATGTCATCTCAGAGCCCCTGCCCTTTACTACTCCTGAGAAGGCAGCTAATATGCCTCCATTCCCTGCGATATCTACCTACGACGCGAAGGTCTGGAAGTACATTCCGAAGAACACCGGACGCAATGTCCTGATGTGGAACGTCGGTGCTGAACCCGCGTTGACAAATTCGGCTATATATGATACGATCGATTCCTACCGTGACTGGGACAAGAATTTGAAATGAGCGCACTCGTAGCAACCCCCTTCATCACCATCGCCAGTAACTTGAGCAGCCATCGCGCGGCACAAGGCGTCATCTATGCCGATCAGCTGAAGCAGTCTGGCAAAGACGTCACCGTGAATATGACTCTAGAATTCTATCAGCACGACTTCAACAAGTTCGATGAGCTGTACGTCTATCACGGCAACGACTGGTCTGGCCACCTCAATCTGTTCGGTGGATTGAAGGAGTTTCCCTACATCGACAACTTCGTGAACTTCTCCAAGTTCAAGGGCAAGGTCTACTCGCTGATGATCCCGCATCCCGACTACTATGCGGATCTACAACACAAGATGAAGTTGATGAAGGAGAAGAACAAAGAGATCAATCCACTGTGGGATGAGGTGGACTGGCCCAATCTCCAGCGCATGATACAGACGGCCGAGGTGGTCAATCCTAACGAGCTCGTGTTATACGACAAGGCTGCCATGGGCGACAGCCACGCCATCTGCATGTATCGTCCAGGCTGGATGCTCAACTCGGTTCCCTTCAAGACTCTGCACGGTGCTCTGAAGATAGGCCTCGACAGCTTCTTCCCTACTGACAAGGTGAAGTTCAAGCAGCTCGAGTACTACTTCGGCAATATCGACATTCGCCATCACCTGATGCGCCAGCCAGATCCAGAAGTAGCCACACGCGACCTCGTGAAGAACTACTTTGATGCAGCCAAGAGAATCGCTGAACACACCGACGCAGGAGTCAAGATCTACGAGCCACTGCCTATAGAGAATGAGTCTCGCTCCATTCCAAAGACCGGATGGTACGAGGGCACACCATTCTATGGCACGTGGGATGAGCGCGACAACATTCGCAACGTCTTCATCGACGAGGCCATCAAGCAGCAGGGCAATGGAGTCACGCTATTCAGGTGGTGTGAGAAGCTGAAGAACAACAAGGGCGAGCTCGACTTCAAATACATGGAGAAGCCGCAGTCGGTCCACCTGTCTCGAGAGTTCTATCCTCACTGGCAGGGAAGAGAATACAACGAGAAGAAGCATCAGGCCAACACAGTTATGGGACTATTCGCATGAGTGGAATATCGCACGCTACCATCATACCGCTCATCGGTGGTGAGGCTCTCGCCTCCACTGAGGTGTTCGGGACGAGACCTGAGTACATCCTGTCTTATGAGGCATTCGCCGCCAACGAGAAGCACCTGCTCAACTACTGGAACCACGAAGTCCCGTACTACGTGCTAGACAAGGGAGGCAGCCACCCGCATCGAGTCGACGTAGTCTCCTCGGTATGTCCATGTGCCGGCCTGTCTCTGTTCTCGATGGGATACGGAGAGCACAACCCCAACAACCAGTGGATGATCAAGACCGCCGAGTACGTACTAGGTGAGATGAAGCCTAAGGTGTTCTGGGGTGAGAACGCTCCGACGTTCGTAGGCAAGATCGGCGAGCCTATTCGCAAGCAGCTCATCGAGATCGGTCGCAGGAACGGGTACACCATGACCATGTATCGCACCAAGAGCCTGCTGCACGGAGTTCCTCAGGTCCGCGAGCGTACGTTCTACTTCTTCTGGCAGGACACCAAGGTACCCGAGCTCGGCTACTATCGCAGGCCCTACACTCGCATCGAGGACGTCATCCTCGGTGTGAAGTCTAACTCGCAGATGGAGCCCATCAACAAGAACACCCCCACCAAGGATCCCTACTACCGGTATCTGCTCGAAGTCATCAATGGAGGCATGACGCATCGTCAGCACTTCGACGCTCTCGACACCGACAAGATCGCTACTCGCTACCTCGACGCCAAGAGCCTGATCGAGTGGCACGGTCACTCTTACAAGCAGGTCGGCGAGTGGATGGCCAAGGAGGGTTACGAGAAGGAAGTAGAGAAGTGTGATCGCATGTTCAAGAAGTTGGACGATGGCGGCAACATCATGCGCCGTGGCACCATCGTGCCTAAGGACCACATCGGCGCCTTCGTCGGACACTATCCTAAGATGCTGACCCACCCGCACGAGGACAGGTATATAACATACAGGGAGGCGATGACCATCATGGGTCTGCCCTCCGACTACGAGCTACTGTCTCCCACTCAGAGCTACAATCACATCTGTCAGAACGTGCCGTACCAGACGGCGGTAGACATGGCCACAGAAGTGAAGGCGGTTCTGGAGGGTAAGAGAAACTACATCGACGCCAAGTTGGTCCTTCAGCACAATCACGGCCAGACGGTGGAGATCCTCGATAGAGATGATACGCCGAGTCTCGAGAGTTTCTTTGATGGAGTAGCCGCGTGACCAACCTTCAGAATATGCTAGGAGTGATGTACGAGATGAATGAGAAGACGCCGTTCAAGTACAACGAAGACAAGATCGTCGACGATCTATACGATTACCTCAAGTCCACTTATGGCGAGCACTACACTACGGACTCAGAAGATTCTATCCAATGCTTCGATGCCTGGATCGCCATGGGTGATGCCACTCCTACGTTTCGCAACACCGCCATCAAGTACCTCTGGCGATACGGGAAGAAGAACGGCAACAACAAGAAGGACCTGATGAAGGCCCTTCACTACATCGTCTTATGCCTCCATAACGATCACTACAAGGACAAGTCATGAGGATACTCATAACGGGTATAGCCGGCATGATCGGCTATCACCTGGCGATTAGGATGATGAACTATGGTCACGTGGTCGAGGGCGTAGACGACTACAACGACCTGTACTACGACTCCAAGTTGAAGTACGACAGAGCCAAGCTCCTCAAGCTAGCCGGCGTCAAGATCCATCACACGGACTTCTCTTACATCAACTACGACACGTATGATCTAGTGGTTCACCTGGCAGCACACGCGGCCGTCAGAGTCTCCATGAATAAGCAGATCGAGTACATCATCAACAACGTGACTAGAACTCAGGTGATGATCGAGGCTCTCGAGAAGTTACCCAGAAAGATTCCAATTGTATACGCCTCCACGTCGTGTGTGCAGCACGGGCAGCCACTGCCATGGAAGGAGTCTGACAACCCGGGTCACCAGAACAACTACTACGGCATGACTAAGAGGATGAACGAGTGTCAGTTCATCTCTTCGAAGATCCCAGTAGCGATAGGTCTCAGGTTCTTCACGGCGTACGGTCCCTGGGGAAGACCAGACATGGCGCTACACATATTCACTAAAGCGATGGTCGAGGACCAGCCTCTGCAAGTCTTCAATAATGGCAACATGATTCGCGACTTCACGTACGTAGAGGACGTCTGTCAGGGAGTTCACTGCGCCATCAATCACGCGGCCACGGTCTCTGAATCGAAGGAGATCTACAACTTAGGATACGGCGAGCAAGTCCAGCTCATGGACTTCATTCGCTTGATCGCCAAGGAGCTAGGAAAAGAGCCCGTCTGTCAGATGATGCCTAGGCACCCGGCCGACGTCTTAGAGACCTGGTCTGACACGACTAAGCTGCAGGCTCTCGGCTACAAGCCGTCTACTCCCGTGGAAGAGGGCATAAGTAGATTCGTGGACTGGTACAAGGGTTACTATAGATGATGAGAGTAGCGATAGTAGGTCACGGCTTCGTAGGCAAGGCCGTAGACGAGGGACTGAAGGGCGTCGAGAAGATGATCATCGACCCCAACTACGGCACCGGTATAGAAGACCTGCAACAATTCATGCCCGACTTGGTGTTCGTCTCCGTGCCGACGCCCATGAATAAAGACGGGTCGATCGACTCTTCTATACTCGAAGACGTCGTATTCAAGATCTCCGTGACTAGCACCATGCATCCCATCATAGTGATCAAGAGCACTTGTACTCCTACAGTGATAGACAGGCTCGCGTTCGTCTGCAAGTTCGTGTATAATCCAGAGTTCTTGACCGAGCGAAACGCTTATCAGGACTTCATCAATCCCTCTGCTATTATACTCGGCGTCAGCGGAGACAACGAGGAGGATCTACACATCCTCGAGGACTTCTATCGGAATAACACCAAGTGCAATCAGTACGCTCCCATCGTGAAGACCACGGCTCACACCGCCGCGTTCATCAAGTACGCCACCAACACTTTCTTGGCTAACAAGGTCATCTTCTTCAATCAGCTGAAGGAACTGTATGACACGGCAGGCGAGAAAGATTGGGATACTCTGACCAAGACTCTCTCGTATGACAAGAGGATGGGCGGGTCTCACATGCAGGTGCCCGGGCCCGATGGTCGCCTAGGATTCGGTGGAGCGTGCTTCCCCAAAGACGTCGCTGCCTTCTTGAAATACGGCGAGTCTCTAGGAAAAGACTTGACGGTATTGCGAGAATCAGCGCACTACAACGCCGAGTTGCGGGGTAAATACAACAGGCTGGACGACAGAGAGCTCGCTCAGAACGTGAACTTTAACTATGACAAGAAGAATTGAAAGGAATACCATGGCCGAAGATAACAGCGTCACTCCCTTGACTCCAAGCGCCGCGGAGCAGGCTAAGAATCAACCCAACCCCAACGCCTTCAATCTCTCGATCTCCGTGGAAGAGCTTCGTAAGCGTAAGCTATTCGTGGCTACTCCTATGTACGGCGGCATGTGCGCCGGCATGTTCACTAGGTCCATCGCCGACCTCTCGGCTCTCTGTCACGCCTACGGCATCCCCCTCCAGCTGTACTTCCTCTTCAACGAGTCTCTAATCACTCGCGCCCGCAACTACTGCTGCGACGAGTTCATGCGCTCAGGCGCCACTCACTTGATGTTCATCGACTCCGACATCGGCTTCGACCCGAGGGACGTCATCGCTCTCTTGGCCATGCAGGACGACCAGAGCGACTACGACGTCATCGGCGGTCCGTATCCTAAGAAGTGCATCAGCTGGGAGAAGGTCAAGGCTGCCGTCGACAAGGGCTTCGCCGACGAGAACCCGCAGAATCTCGAGCGCTTCGTGGGCGACTACGTCTTCAATCCGAAGGGCGGTCAGGGATCCATTCCCATCAACCAGCCAGTCGAGGTCCTCGAGATCGGCACCGGCTTCATGATGATCCGTCGTCGCACTCTCGAGAAGTTCGTGGAGGCTTTCCCTCAGTACAACTACAAGCCTGATCACGTCCGCACCGAGGCCTTCGACGGCACTCGCGAGATCATGCAGTTCTTCCAGGCCGAGATCGACCCGAAGAGCAAGCGCTACCTCTCCGAGGACTACTGGTTCTGTCAGAAGATCCAGGAACTCAACATGAAGACTTGGTTCTGCCCGTGGATGAAGATGCATCACGTCGGCACTTACATCTTCGGCGGATCTCTGGCCGATCTCGCTGCTGTAGGCGCGTCTGCTACCGCAGACGTCGGCGCCATCCGTAAGAAATGAGGTGTACACTTATGACTCAGCAGAATAAGATGATACACACCAATCTGAAAACAACTAGCTAACGGAGCTCTATACTATGAAACTCTCTAATGAAACCGTGAACCTCCTCAAGAACTACAGCACGATCAATCCATCGGTGCTGTTCAAGCAAGGCAACACACTCTCGACCATCTCTCCCACGAGGACCGTGTTCGCCAAGGCCGAGATCAAGGAGGAAGTGCCTCAGCAGTTCGCCATCGCCGAACTCAACAAGTTCCTCGGCGTACTCTCGATGTTCAGGGATCCGGAACTCAAGTTCCACGACAACTACCTCGAGGTGTGTAGCGAGACGAAGAAGGTCAGGTACACTTACGCCGAGCTGAGTGCCATCATCACGCCTCCTGAGAAGGAACTCAAGTTCCCTGATCCTGAGGTCGAGTTCGATCTGAAGTCAGACGACTTGTCTGCCGTCATCAAGGCTCTCAGCGTGTTATCTCTCCCAGAGCTCGCCATCACTGGAGACGGCAGCGAAGTTGCCATCCAGGCCATCAGCAGCAAGAACTCCACTGCCGACAGCTACTCGCAGGTCGTGGCGTCGACTGACAAGAAGTTCCGCATCATCCTCAAGACCGAGAACCTGAAGCTCCTCGCTCGCGACTACACTGTGGCTGTGACGAAGAACATCGTCAAGTTCAGCTCTCCCGATGTTACGTACTTCGTAGCGGCAGAAGCGCACTCCACCGTCAATTGACCTGTGTACTCGGTCGAGAGGATCGAGTATAGTATAGCAATGTAATCAGTGGAGAGATACATCATGAATACCAGTGACAACCCTATGTGGGTAGAGAAGTACCGTCCGCGTAAGATCGAGGACTGCGTACTCCCTTCCGACCTCAAGAATACCTTCCAACAGTTCGTAGACAACAAGCACGTACCCAATCTCCTCCTGTCTGGCTCTGCCGGCGTGGGTAAGACCACCGTCGCCAAGGCCATGCTGGAGGAGCTCGGGTGCGACTACATCGTGATCAACGGGAGTATGAATGGCAACATCGACACTCTTCGGAACGACATCCTCCAGTTCGCTTCTTCCGTATCTTTCTCAGGCGGAAGGAAGTACGTCATTCTGGACGAGGCAGACTACCTCAACCCTAACAGCACACAGCCCGCCCTCCGTAACTTCATGGAGGAGTACTCGCGTAACTGTGGGTTCATCCTCACCTGCAACTTCAAGAACCGCATCATTGAACCTCTGCATTCGAGGTGTTCCGTCGTGGAGTTCAAGATCGCTAAGAGTGACCTTGCCAAGCTGGCTGGACAGTTCTTCAAGCGAGTCGAGTCCATTCTCGCTGGTGAGGGAATCACTTATGACAAGGCTGTGGTGGCAGAGGTCGTCAAGAAGCACATTCCTGACTGGCGTCGAGTTCTAAACGAGCTGCAGCGCTACTCGGCCACCGGCAAGATCGACTCCGGTATACTGAGCAATCTCGGAGACGAGAACTTCAAGAAGCTGATCGGCTACCTCAAGGCCAAGAGCTTCAACGACATGCGTAAGTGGGTCGTGGAGAACGCCGACTCTGACACCGCCGTGTTTCGAAAGGTGTACGATCACGCTCACGACATCCTCAAGCCCAACTCCATTCCTCAAGTCGTCCTGCTCATCGCAGACTACCAGTACAAGGCCGCGTTCGTCTCCGATCCTGAGATCAACCTGGCCGCGTTCTTGACCACCCTCATGGTAGAGGCGGAGTTTGCATGAACCCGTTTGATTTCGTAAAGGACATCCAGCAGGGCAAGAGCGACGTAATCAGGAACTCGGAGAATCCGGAGAAGGCCGAGGCCATGTACAACCCGTACATAGTCAATCGAGCCTTATCCTTCTACGCAGACGGCATCCTCCACGCCAACGAGATGAACCTGCGGCCGGGCCTGGATCACCTCATGCAGTTTGACTATCTGATAAATAGTATCAGGTCCATGAAGCGAAAGCACGCGTGGATCAAGAAGCCTGAAGAGGATGCCGATTTAGAGATGCTGTCCCAGCACTTCAACGTCAGCACTAAGATTGCCCGAGACTACCTCAGGATCCTCAATAAGCACCAACTCGACACAATAAGAAAAAGAACGAACAAGGGTGGACCATGAGCGTAGTAGATACACTCGTAGAGGTAAGACTAAAGAACGCTGAGGACTTCCTCAAGATCAAGGAGACGCTGTCTCGAGTAGGCGTCGCTTCTAAGAAAGAAAAGACTCTGTACCAATCTTGCCACATCCTCCACAAGCAAGGCAAGTACTACATCACTCACTTCAAGGAGCTGTTCCTGCTGGACGGCAAGACCTCCGACTTCGACGAGAACGACCGCGGCAGGAGGAACACCATCGTGGACCTGCTCGAGGAGTGGGGCCTGCTAGAGATCGTATCCAAGGACAAGGTGGAGTCTCCCAAGGCGCCTCTGTCTCAGATCAAGATCATAGCACACAAAGAGAAGGACGAGTGGAACTTGGTGCCGAAGTACACCATCGGCAAGAAGAGAACGTAGCTATTCACTCATAACATAGCTCGAACAAACATCCACCTATATAACCAGAGGGCGCCGAAAGGGCCCTCTTTTTATGTGCTCGCTTAATAGGAGAAACCGATGCTCAAGAACTTCCATAAGGCCTTCATGTTCATGATGGACGACGCCCACGATCCGGTAGTCCGCATGGTAGAGGTAGAATATACCAAGGAATTCAATCACTTGCAGAGAATGCTGGGCCGCAGGCCCTCTAGGAAAGACGTCGCCCACATCCTCCCCAGCTAAGTTATTGATATTGTTAGACAATAAAAAGTGGGCTCCGGCTCACTTTTTGCGTTTTGGGCATGTACATTTAAGAGCACCCTGGGTAAGATACTAATAATGGAAACACAGGGAAACACCGGAATGAACTACGTTACCCGCGACATCATGTACCGCTATGACCTCACCGCTGAGGCAGCTCTCCAGGTGCAGGATTACATGTACAACACGGAGCTCGACTTCTCTGAGTGTTCTGAGTTCGAGTACGACCGGTGCATGAACCAGTGCTACAATGAGTGGCGGTCTAACTCTCTTCGTGACTTCAACCCCTACATTAGCGGTTGACATTTTTCACGGTTCGAAGTAAGATCTCTATATGATGAACAAGGAACAGAACATGACCGATCGCTTCCTCCCCGCCAACTTCAGCTACTACGGTGGCTACCTCACGTACAATGGCAAGTTCGTTGCCCGCTTCAAGTATGGCAAGAAGGACAAGCCTGGCTTCGTGAAGTTCCTCAAGAACAACTTCAACGTCACCGAGTACATGGATCGTCTGGCAGCCGGCGAGGCTCCTGCTAAGATCCTCGAGTCGAAGGGGTACATCTCCAAGACGATCACCGACATCATCACCCGCTACGGCTTCGAGCCCACACAGGCCGGTTTCGAACAGTACGTCAAGATGACCCGCCACCAACCTGAAAAGAAGGTCGCCTAACATGATCCGCTACGCAGTGTTCCTCGTCTTTCTCGTGGCTCTCGGCTTCGTAGCCACCCGCGACGACGATGCCATGGCCAAGTGCCAAGAGAAGTTCTCCCACGACGTGTGCTTTCAGGTGCTGAACCGATGAACGGCTACATCTATGAAGAGTTCGAGGTCGAGGCTCTCATCGAGCGTAAGATGGACCGACTGGACGAGCTCTACCTCTCCGGCCGTCTGACCGACTCTCAGTACGAGACTCGAGTCCGAGAACTAGAGAAGCTCTACGAGATCGCTGTTGACAATTTTGCGGTCCCGTAGTAATCTACGAATATGAGGGTTGTGAGTGACCTGCAGCTGACGCACCTAGTGCACAAACCTGGGAACTCTCTTCGAATTCTATGGTTGACATTTTTGTTGACCTCTGTATAATGAAGCTAACGTGAAACCAATGAAGGACTACACCATGACCAAGACTTTCCCCCGCGGCTCTAAGAAGGCCACCGCCATCAAGATCATCGAGGACAACCTCGACAAGGACTTCTTCGAGGTCGCTCACTTGATCTCCGTCGCCCTCGATCTCAACAAGTATGCCGGCCGCGCGTACTACAAGTACATGATCAAGCACGGCCTCATCTCGAAGTTCCAGCCTTCCGACACTCCCTGGAAGTCTGCCAAGGCGTCTAAGGCCACCAAGGAACCCAAGACGGTGAAGATGTCCACGGTGGTCAAGAAGGCCAACAAGGCCTTCACCGAGAAGAAGGCTAAGGCTTCGACTCCGGTCTCTGCAGACGCTCCGGCCACCGAGGTCGTGATCGAGAAGCCGGCTACCGCGATGATCCGCGAGTTCGTCCGGAAGCAGAAGATGGCCGCTCGTAAGGCCTGACGAAAAAAAGATGCCGCGGCATTGACATTTTAAGCGTGTCGCGGCATATATAGATCTAGAACAACGGAGTTCGTAGTGTCTACACAATCGATTCATAATTATCTCGCATCGTTCGAAGCCACCCCGCGCAAGCAGTGGGATGGTAGTGGAGGCGCTGCATCTTGACGTGATCTGTAGACACACGTAGAGATCCAGGGCCTCGCAGACGAAAGTCTCCGAGGCCTTTCTTTTTGGAGTAGAGCTATGGCAGTTCACTTCGTTGGTTTTCGCGGCGACGAGTACACTCGAGCCTGCCGCACTTTCGGTTCGCCGGACTTCATCCATCGTGGATGGGACTTGCGGGCTCAGCGAGAGATCGCAACGGGAGACATCGTCGTCTTTGCTACTGGATCGTTCGATCAGGTTCCTCGGCGACAGTCTTTTAACGATCTCGACGAAAAAGGCAGTTGACATTTTCTGGTCGACTGTTGTATAAGAGAAGAATAGGTGCTCGGCCGATACCGAGCGAACTCGACCGGTACGTGGACTCGAATGAGCGTACAAGTGGTTTCCGGCGAGGTCATTCTTATCTCTTCAGATATGCACCGGGGCGTCGGGATCCCGCCCTTGTGTTGGTCACAGTCTATGATTGTGATCAGTTGGTCACAGCTCCGCCTACGGGCATGCGGGTTTACTCGCTAGAGGGTCGTCGGTTCGAATCCGTCGGGTGCATATCTGAAGTGATAAGAGTAGACTCTCTTCGTCTGTGGTTGATAGGTCAATGGCCATGACCAATACTGAACGTAGTTTACAACAGTGAAAACGGTGACCTTAGTATCTTCCTCTGACGAAGTGAAAAGTGATCAGAGCGTTGGTGCAACTCCAACCGGCAGTTTCAACTACAGACGAAGAGAGTAACTTATCACTTCAGATATGCACCAGGGCGCCAGTAGCTACCGCCCCTGTGTAGGTCACAGTCGCGCTCCGTATGGGGCGTTCAAGGTGGACGGCTTCGAAACCGTCGGTGCATATCTGAAGTGATAAGACAACGGACCGGTAGCTCAGCGATAGAGCAGGGGACTCTTAATCCCAAGGCCGTGAGTTTGATCCTCACCCGGTTCACCAATTAGAGCGTAGTGTGGGTGGTAGGGCCAACTGTAACAGGGAAACCCCGAGTAGCAACGCGCGCAAAAATACATTACGCTCTAACTCTATATGGCCCATTGGTGTAATGGTAACACGCGTCTCTGTCTAAGACGTGTCAGCGGATCGTAACCGCTATGGGTCGCCAATAACGGAGTGTAGCGCAGTCTGGTAGCGCATCTGCTTTGGGAGCAGAGGGTCCTGGGTTCGAATCCTAGTACTCCGACCAATTCTATGTCCTCCTAGTGTAATGGTAGCACAGGAAGTCCGAGACGCCGAGAGGTGGAGTAGGCAGCAAAATGCCAAGATGAGCGTTCGATTCGCTCGGGGGACAACCATATCAGTGTGGTGTAACGGTAGCACAACGGTCTCCAAAACCGTTTGTCAGGGTTCGAATCCTTGCACTGGTGCCAACAAGCAGTAGCGTCTGCTGAACCTCATATACGTTGCGACTAACGTGACAACGGATATGAGAAAACAAAACGCACCGACCGTTGTTCCGTGGCGGTATAGCAAGTCGGCTCACCGTATGGGGGCTGGGTTTTGATGCTAACGGAAGCAGTTTAATTTAGAAGAACTGTAACAGACTGCGAAGGAGTAGTCATGCAGGTGTCTGACATAATGAGAGGTCTAGATGAGAGGTCTCTCTACATAGTACACGATGCTAATACGTTCGAGCCATTCTACACTGACGGAAAGTTCAAGCCTCGCCAAGTGCCTGAGGAAGTGTTTGAGTGGCAGGAGATACTCATCGCATACAAGAATAAGAATATGTTCTTATTCAATAGACTATTGGGCTTGTAGTATAATGGGTATTACCTCCGGTTTGCACCCGGATGAATGGAGTTCGATTCTCCACAGGTCCACCAAAGTTCTAGACTGTCTAGGGGTCTTCCCTAGTGGCAATAACAGTAGCGCCTAGGAACCATGCTGAATGCGCTACGGTCCCAGTATCCAAGAAAAAAATATGGGTGAGGATACACAGTTTAGAAGCTATCTATTTAACGTAGAGTAAGAACGAGGGGATAAGTCAGTTAAGACAGTATCTTCCCCGATGCACCTAGGCGAAGGGGATAAAAGCCGAAGTGCATGTGATACGGTGGGTGCAATGCCCACGTATCCTCTTGTTCTTACTCTACACAATTCGGGTGAGCGGCAACGATGGCGAGTTGCGGCGGACTGTAAATCCCCTGTCTAGTACTTAGTAGGTTCGAATCCTATCTCACCCACCAAATTCACTGGCCTGTAGCTCAATGGTAGAGTAGGCGCTTGATAGGCGTTTGACGAGGGTTCGATTCCCTACTGGCCAACCAGTTTCCAGCAACACATGCTGCAAGAAAGCACCAGTACGAGGCGATGTTGACCCGCCGACCAAATTGAGAGTCTGGAGTTGCTGGAATTCAATCTTTGTCTTGCTTGACGTCGACTAGATGGCAAGCGAAGCCGAACTCAAGTAGCAGTACCCGTCATTAGTGTAATGGCAGCACAACCCCGGGTGGGGGGAGGAATCCGTTCGATTCGGGAGGGTAGGGTGTTTACCTCTGCTTCGGCAAATCGATTCATTGGGAGATCGTCTAAAGGTAGGACTGCGGATTTTGATTCCGCGTATTGGGGTTCGAATCCCTGTCTCCCAGCCAATTGAACCCTTAACTCAGTGGTAGAGTAGCGGGCTTTTAATCCGTCTGTCCTGGGTTCGATCCCCAGAGGGTTCTCCATTTATTGCGGGGTAGAGAAGTGGTCATCTCGTTAGGTTCATATCCTGAAGATCGTAGGTTCGAATCCTGCCTCCGCAACCACTCATGTCCATGTAGGCCAATTGGTAGAGTCACTGCCTTGAGGTGGCAGACGTTGGAGGTTCGAGTCCTCTCATGGACACCAATAACCCGAGTTAGTGTAGCGAGCAACATACCCGCCTTTCAAGCGAGGAGAGCATGGGTTTGAATCCCATACTCGGGACCATCATGGCGCATTGGACTTCTTGGTGAAGGTCGCCACCCTCTCAAGGTGGAGAAACGGGTTCGAAACCCGTATGCGCTGCCAATTCATGCTGCATTAGTTCAATGGTAGAACATCGGTTTGTGGAACCGATTACAGTGGTTCGATTCCACTATGCAGTACCATTGCCCGCTCGTCTAACGGTAGGACTCCAGACTCTGACTCTGGCTATTGTGGTTCGAATCCATGGCGGGCAGCCAATCGGAGCCGTAGCAAAACGGTTAATGCACGGGACTGCAAATCCTTGAGGTGGTGGTTCGAATCCACTCGGCTCCTCCAACTATACATACTAGACATACAGCGATATATACACTTCTCACAGAACGGTCGCCTAGCTCAACTGAACAGAGCATCGCGCTACGAACGCGAAGGTTGGGGGTTTGAGTCCCTCGGCGATCTCCATCCATTCTACGAAAATAACCGTGTACAATGAATCCAAATCAGGGTACACTGCAACGATAGGAGAATAAATGGCTAAGAAGATAGTAGTCGCGGCACTCCTGATGGCGTTAGTCGTCTGGTCGACCCCGGCAAATTCGTCTGTAGCTTCCTGGTATGGTCCAGGGTTTCACGGCCGTAAGACGGCCAGTGGTGAGAGATTTAATCAGTGGGCTATGACTGCGGCTCACAAGACACTGCCATTCGGCACACTCGTGAGAGTGACACATGGAAAGAAGTCAGTAGTAGTCAGAATAAACGATCGCGGCCCATTCACACCGGGCCGTACCATAGACCTCTCTCGAGGCGCTGCTACAAAGATAGGATGCCTAGGCGTCTGCAGCGTCAAGATAGAAGTACTAGGAAAGAAGTGGAGGCCGTAACCACTCTAAGAAATCGGTGCGAATATTGCTCGGTAGCACAGCCGGTAGTTGCGCCTGACTGTTAATCAGGATGTCGTAGGTTCGATCCCTACCCGAGCAGCCAATTCAGCGGAGATGGGCTCCGCTGCGTCCCCAGTCGATCGTTGTCGCCAAGATACGACTGGATATGCCCGGAGAGCGGGTGGTGTCTCTCGATGGCGACCGTCTAGCCCATTAAAATCTACTCCGCGAAAAGGGAGTTGTCGGATGGCAGTAACCGACTATCAGTTTTGGAGTGCGTATCTAGCCGGGGATGCTAGCCTGGTCTTGAAAACCAGTGGAACCCGAGAGGGTCAGGGGATCGATACCGCCACCACTCCGCCAACTTCATGGAGAACGTCATGACTGAAGCTAAGAAGTGCGGCTGCGGCCGGTCTACCACTGGGTTCTGTACTGGTTGGCACTCGCTGACTAATGAGCAGTACCTGGCCAAGTTAAACGAACAGAAGCTGAACGAGAACAAGCAACTCTTGAACGAGTAGGTATAACTTGAAGAAGTTCGTCATGATCCTCGCCGCTATGCTGACTCTGAGCACCGCGGCAGTCGCTCAAGAGGTCGACATCACGATCGATCTCTCCGAGCAAGAGATGTACGTACAGACTCCGATAGGTAATGCTCTCTGGCCGGTGTCTACCGGTCGCGAGGGCTATCGAACTCCGGCCGGCATCTTCCAGCCGTATCGCTTGGCCGAGATGCACTACTCCAAGAAGTACGACGACGCGCCTATGCCGTTCTCGATATTCTTCGAGGGTGGTTACGCGATACACGGCACGTACGACTTGAAGCGACTCGGCCGGCCTGCATCTCACGGATGTGTGAGACTGCATCCCGACGCTGCTGCAGCTCTTTTCGAGGTCGTCGAGTACTACGGACTAGAGAGCACGGTCGTACGGATCGTGCCATGACGAGCGCTTTCACCTGGCCAGAAGAAGGCTTCAAAGAAGAAGATTTCACATTGGACTTCATCTACGACCTACACGGTCTCGTTGGAATCGACGGTCCCAACGAATTTGCAGATATGCTAGTGTTACATGATCTAGATCTGTATAAAGTATTCTGTGATAGATGGAAAGAGTATAACGAATCTGAGTACTGGAAGACTAAAGAACAAAAGCAACCTTGGTGAAGCTGGTGCTCACGTCCGCCTGAAGAGCGGAAGAACTCTGTTCGATCCAGAGAGGTTGCACCATTTATGAACTGGCGTCCTTGAGACCGTAGAACGTTGCGATACGTAGCCAGTTCACCATTTAGAGAGTAGCTATGAACTACGATCCTAAATTTGCACAACAGATTGCTGAGATCTATAATAGTTTTGCTGAGAGCCAAAAACGTCTTGAAGTTGAGTTTGAAGCAGCTATATTCAGCGATCTCGAGAGTCTATATGAGACCGATGAAGTTCTAAATAATGTGAATAGAAATGATGATGACGCCTGAACAACACATCGCACTACTCATCGTGTATCTTCTCACCGGAGCAAGAGACAAAGAAGAGACGGTCGAGAAGATCAGATCAGTCGCTAAAGCGCTAATGTGCTGAGGAATAGAAGCATGAGTGACCACTACATCGACATACGTTTAACGGTTGATCAACATACTAATCTATTACACACACTGAATAGAGCGGCAAAACACATGAGACGTCTACAGATGGTATACGTTAAATGTCATGAAAAGTGTTTATGCGACGGGGTGTGTGAAAATCCGGATCTGTTGTTAGCATCAGAAATAGTCGATGAATTGAAGAAACTTTCAAAAGAAATTCCTAAATGACGCGTCTTGGGGGGTGTTGGCAATCCCACTGGTCTCATAAGCCGGGCAACCCAGTTCGAAACTTGGAAGACGCACCAATCGCGGGTATGATGTAATGGTAGCCTATCTCGTTGCCAACGAGAATGCGCGAGTTCGATTCTCGCTACCCGCTCCAATTTGAGAATGAAGAACATGTTCTATAAAGAACGCGTCGAGTGGACCAACTCTTTTCTCCTCAAGAACATTCATCTCATAGAGAAGAATTATAGGCTTCATCCAAATAAAAATCGCTGGGATTGTGATTGTCATGTCATACACGATGATGACATAGATATTGAACGAGTCGATTTTGAATTCTTAAGACTAGAATATGAGAAGATCGTTTCTAGATTCTGTACGATCAGAGGATTGAAACTCAAGCACATAAGTGACATCTGGTACAATTATTATAAGGTAGGTCAATACCAAGAACCACATATCCATGAAGGCGTAGGATACACCGCGGTTCACTATATGATCTACGATCCGGCGTATCACTCCCGCACTGAATTCACTGACCCCAAGATAGTGAGTCCTGAGATAGAAGAAGGTGATATTCTCTTCTTTCCATCTCATTATGAACACTACGTACCACACAATCAATCTGCTTTTCCAAGATTGACAGCAGCATTCACCGTAGTAATCGATTGACTAAGTTTGCAAATGAGAGACAACGTGGACACATACATACTGAAGCACGGCACTTCTCAATCACGCCTCCCATCGATCTACTCCGAGGGCCTAGTGCCGAGGCGAGACAGAGGGAACTGGTTCAGAGACTCTCACTCCCCCTCGCTCGAGGGCTTCGTATACCTCGCACAGACCTACTTCATGGCGGAACTGCATGCTGCTAGGACCGCCATCTTGACTGGCAGCGGCTGCGCCATCGTGGAGGTAGAAGTATCGGAATATCATCTGTATCCAGACGAGAGCTACTTCACCGATAAGACAGTGCTCTCTAAGCTAGACGTGGCCGCGGCTCAGGATAGAGTCATCTCCAACAGACTAGCCTGGCTAGACTGCTTGGCCACTCGCTACATGGTATCTCACGAGGGGCCTATCTCTCCGAACAAGATCGTAAACTTACTGACCTTTCCAGTAGAGAAGTCTCTCTATTACGCCTACGTCAAGAACATGCCGAAGATGGACATCGATCACTTCGACTTAGGCTTCGAGGTTCACACGCGGGCGGCAGACTGGATGAAGTCTCTCGAGCTCGATACAGACGAAGTAGAAGTACTCAGGAATCTCGAGATCATTCCGCTCTCCGACTTGTCCAAAGAGAAAGACAGAGAATTTGAGGTGAGGCTGTTCGATCACGAGATGACACTCGTCTTCAAGGCCTAGTTCTCTTAGTTTTGTAGTGTACAATGCTTGCACTCTGGTTATAATGCCGGCATCTTTAACATGGAGATAACAGTGGCTAAGAATTCATTTCGTCAAAAAGTCATCAAGTTCGTGACATCCTCCTACACACCTGGTGTGGAGATAAACTCCTCGATCGTAGCGAAAGATATGTGCGCCGACAGTGGCCGTGTATCCACCATCTTGAGCGAGATGGCCGACGTCGGCATGCTGCGAGTGGCTCGCAAGCGGCAGGCTGGTAAGCGATATCGCTACACCTATGCCCTCAAACAAGAATCGAGGCAGGCTCTCCTTCGCACTTACTCCAGCTCCGAACTCATCCAAGAGCTGATGCGGCGCGAGTCCGCCTACATCGCCAGTTGTCAATAGCCGGTTAACTCAGAGGTAGAGTACCTGCTTTACACGCAGAGTGTCGGGGGTTCGATTCCCTCACCGGCTACCATTCTTCGTCTACTAAATACTATTGGCTCAATCACGGGCCAGATATGGAGGTAACATGAATCTCGTATTAGTATTAGTACTCGCCGTCGTGGCGCTGTATTTCCTCTGGAATGCATTCAAGGATGGTGCTTTCGATTGGAAGCAAGGAGCAGCCGCGCTCGTAGCAGCAGCCGCTGCCGCTTGGTCATGGATGCACGACGTCCTTGGATCACTTGGTGGAAGCCTTCCTACTCCCTAAGTTTTTCTCCGCGCTGACCCGTCGCGGATACCCACGGGTCACCTATTCTTATGAGGTCTCGTAGCTCAGCAGGATAGAGCATCGGTTTCCTAAACCGAGGGTCGCATGTTCGAGTCATGCCGAGATCGCCATTTATGCCGGTACCCTTCGCGTGAAGATTGGGCTAAGTTAAAGTGATAACCTGAAGCCGGCACCAACAATATGGCTAGTCCCTCTGCAACATTGTACGGATTAGTCTTCAGTCGCTTAGCTCAGTGGTAGAGCACCACGTTGACATCGTGTAGGTCACTGGTTCGAATCCAGTAGTGACTACCATTTCGCCCCTGTAGCCCAATTGGTAGAGGCAGCAGATTTAGGTTCTGAAGGTTGGGGGTTCGAGTCCCTCTAGGGGCACCATATCATGGAGATGAAAATGAAAGTGAAGATGACTGCAGGCGACGTCTTTAAGATCGCCGAATGGCTCGAGAGTAAAGGTCTGTATGATAAACGAGATGCTGAAGTCTGCATCGAAACAGATTCTAACAGCGGAATAGGACTCTCACTCGAAGTGAGAGCCACTACTGGAGACCGTGAAGGCGTCTGGATCGACATGACTGACTACGACAGCTGGTGATACATGAAATACAACACGTGGCTTGAATTCGGAATTATACTCGGTATCTGGACGTTGTTCAACCAAGTCATCGATGCCTTTACTCTGCAGCTCGGATACCTCGAGTTCCCGAGTATGTGGGCAGGAGTCGTTACCATACTCTTGATCGGTTCTGCTATCGAGATCGTGCGGTGGTGGCGCAATCGGTAGACGCAGGAGTCTCAAAAACTCTTTGTTGTGGGTTCGATTCCCACCCACCGCACCATACATAGGATAACGCTGCCGTAGCTCAGTGGTAGAGCACACCCTTGGTAAGGGTGAGGCCGAGAGTTCGATCCTCTCTGGCAGCACCACGCCACTCTAGTTCAGTGATAGAACATCGCCCTCGTAACGCGGAGACGACAGTTTGATTCTGTCGAGTGGCACCATTAAAGCCCTCTTATCCTCAGTGGTAGAGGTCCTGCCTTGTAAGCAGGGTGCGGGAGTTCGATTCTCTCAGGGGGCACCACTAGGAGGCTGGAATGGATTGCGTAGCAGTAGGAGACAGCATAGCAGTAGGAGTAGGACAGGCCGCTCACTGCAGCATCAACGCCAAAGTCGGCGCCTCCAGTTCTTATATCTCTGATCACGTCATATCCAAGAGTGCGCGCGTCGCTGTAATATCCGCCGGCTCTAACGACCCCCACAATCCGAGACTAAAGAAGAACTTGCTCGAGATTCGATCCAAGATCAAGAGCGAGCGAGTGGTCTGGATACTGCCGTACGACAGGACTGCCGCGAGGGTAGTCAAGTCCGTGGCCGCGTCTCATGGAGATGCTTATATAGATCTAGCAGCGTATCAGACGAGAGACGGACTTCATCCGAAGAGTTACTCTCGCGTCGCTAGAGACATAGGAGTGTCGCGATGAGGACGTACTCATTATACTACAACGGACCTCGGGAGAGAGAACAGAAGTTTCCATACGAGCCCACGGTCGAGGAGATGTACACTGACTTCATTCAGACCATCTACTCCTCTGACTACTCTCTCAAGAAGTCTACACTCAAGTACAAGGACGACGGGTTCGTCGAGATAGAAGTGATAGGAGAGAAGTGATGATCAGGAAAGCGCTAGACGTCGAGGCTGTAAAGGAGTTCATCCGAGCACAGTCACCAGAGACCAAGGTATACCTCGGCGGAGACTCGGAGCGCTTTCAGATCGACGGCGTCTGGTACGCCGACTACATCAACGTCGTAGTCGTCCACAAGAACGGCAAGAACGGCTGCAGGGTATTCGGTGGCATCGTGCGAGAGCGCGACTACGACCAGCAGAAGGACAAGCCTCGCATGCGCCTCATGAACGAGGTCATGAAGACCGCGCAGCTCTACATGGACCTGCACGAGGTCCTCGAGGATCGAGAGATCGAGATCCACTTGGACATCAATCCTAACGAGATGCACGGCTCCTCATGCGTCATCAACGAGGCGGTCGGATACATTCGCGGCATGTGCAACGTTGTGCCGATGGTCAAGCCGAATGCCTGGGCTGCTTCATACTGCGCAGACAGGTACAAGGACGCCATCCAGCACATCGAGCCGAAGATGGACAGAGTAGCTTAGGAACGTTGGCTGAGAGGCTGAAAGCGGCGGTTTGCTAAACCGTTGAACTTCGCAAGGGGTTCCACTGGTTCGAATCCAGTACGTTCCGCCATCCTCTCCCAGGAAAGGTAAATAGTCCTGGAACAACAGAGAGGAAGACATGAAGAGTCATACCAAGTTTGCCGCGTGGTGGGTATCCGTTCTTTTGACGGCCACCGGCGTGTTCTGGGCCGCTTACTTCGGTATGGTTCAGAGGATCTGGGAAGTAGACGAGACGATGATCACGAGCATCATCGCAGTCGTCTTCGTGGCCTGTAACATAATCTTGGGGGTAGTCGCCCGTCAGGTCGACCGCCCCTTTGTCGTTTCTAGACCCGAGTTGCGGGAGAAGGTCAAGAGCCGCCTGCAGACCGTCTGGTTCGCCTCCGAGCAGATCATGGCCCTGGGCATGTTGGGCACGGTCATCGGGCTGGTCCTCATGCTGACCTCTAACTCCGTGGGCGCCATGAGCCAGGGCTCCATGCAGTCGGTGCTCGGAGACATGTGGACTCACATGGGTCTGGCCCTCTACACGAACGCCGTGGGCCTCATCTGCAGCATCGTGCTGAAGGTGCAGGTCTACCTGGTTGGATACGGCGTAGATGAGACATAAGCTATTCGA